>Ga0206679_10002896_pt1 | contig 13436 bp, 19 predicted proteins | sample M110012015metaG_FD_155464 | JGI IMG/M metagenome (GOLD analysis project Ga0206679, IMG submission 155464) | Ammonia-oxidizing marine archaeal communities from Monterey Bay, California, United States - M1 100m 12015 | ecosystem: Environmental > Aquatic > Marine > Intertidal zone | place: USA... | reverse complement strand
GGAAGTGTAATATACAAATAAAGGCTGACTTCAATTCCCCCTCAAAATCACGGATTTCCCGCCCCGCTTCTCCACTTCATAGACCGCCCTAAGAGGCATATTAAGCATATAGTTCAAGTTTGGAATAAGGATTTTAAAGCATGATGACAAGGTTGTGATAAAACAAAATCAGCAACATCGAAACATACATTGCTTTAAAATTAATTCAAACTATATGAAAAAAGTTGTTATTGCTAAGGGGTCTAGTGTTATAGATTTTGATAAGGTGAAAGGGGTATGTGATTATATTTTAGAAAATGATAATAATGTAGTTATTGTATCTGGGGGTAATTGTGGTGTTTATGATATGGGGGTGGAGTATGCAGATGAGTATGATTTTGATATTAGAGTTGTGAATTCTAATCATTTATTAAATAATGTGGGGAGGTTCGCGGATACTTTAATTGTGTTTTTAACTTGTAATATTTGGAAGGATAAAAATGATGTTTTGATTAATGATCTTTTGTTAAATGCAAAATGTAATAATCTAAATGTATATATTATTAATAATTAATAAAAGAAGGGAGTCATTAATAAAAGTATTTATGAGAAAGGTGATATTGTGTTATTTGAGGGGTTAATACTAAATCTATTTTTGAAAAGTTAATTAGATATGCAAACATTATTACTGTACTTACTTTGTGGTGGTGGCATAGCGTATTTAACTGAGCGGTTTTTGGCTTGGATAGATGTAGAACATACTTTTCGGTTTAAAGACAGGGTGTTGATGATAATGTTCTGGCCATTAATAGCATTGTTTTTTTTGTACAATTTCATTTCTGGAATACTTACGGAACTCAACAAATAAGAAATGCCACTAATCAGCAAAAGATGTTATGGGCTTTAATAAGGTTCTAGTGGTCCGCTGAGTTTTCAAACATAATCCTTAGAGTTTTTTAGAAGAAAGAGATTGATCACAACGTTGTCAAAGTCTGACATGTCTAAAAGTTGTACTTATCTTTCGGAATGTTATACGGGGTGATTAACCCGATTTAAATAATAGCTTTATATTTCTGACACCCCATAAGTTTCATACTCTAAAATAACAACCATGTTCTAGTTCCAAAATACGCAATAGTTAAAATTTAATTCAGGTCCAAATAGGCCCAGAAGTAATCTAACTATTTAAAGGCGTACCCATGGAACAAAGAGCTAAAATTAACCGTTATGTATTTCATGTTACCAACAGTTGTAATAGAGAATCCATTTTAAAAAAGGGTTTATTACAAAGTGGGGGAAATCATTTTAATATTTCAAATGCTGTGTATGCACATAATGGAATATTTCCAGAATATTGTTGGTATCCCTTCTTGTTAGATTGGAATTATTGCATTTTAGATGGATTTGATTATTGGAGAATAGATACTCGTGAGTTAGGTGCTGAATGGTTTTTAGATAATGTAATGTATAGAGATTCTGTAATGGGCCCTTTTTACAATAGTCTTTATGTATATACAAAAAACTATATCCCGGCGGAATGTCTGACTCTTTTCACCTTCCAAAAGAGTAGAGAGTATTATTTCCAAAAAGATGGAGTAGCCCATGTTCGGCGCCTACCAGAATTCAGAGAACATGAGTGGACTTAAAGATTTGAGCTTTAAGATAATTGATTACAAGGTTGTTGAAAAGTCTGTAATAGGATGATTAATTGTAATTATGCTCTATGATAAATCAAAAACCTATTATTATGGAACAAAATCTAAAAGCAAATAAGAATGATATAGTTGGTAAATTATTGTTATTCGGTGAGAATATTTTTGTTATTAAAAATGTAGTAGAAAATCGAATAATTGTGATCGATGATTTTGGTTATGAGTTTGTGTTTTTAAAAAATGATTTTGGTGTTTCAATCGAAAAATAATCGAATATAAAAATTCTAAATAATAATAATGAATAAAGAAAAAAAAATCTATTATAGTATAGAAGAGGGGTTAAAATCCCCTAAAGATGTTCAAGTTCTTATCCTAGAAAAACAGGGGTTAGAACGATTACCTAAAGAGTTTGAGCAATTTGTAAATTTGAGAGAATTAGACTTGGAATACAATAAATTAAAAGAAGTTCCAGAAGAGTTAAAGAATATGAAGAATATGGAGGTCTTAGAGTTAGGTGGGAATCAAATATCAGAAATACCTGATTGGTTTTGTGATTTAAATATTGATACTCTTGGTTTTAAGGAAAACAATTTGAAAAAGTTGCCTGAACGATTTGGCGAATTAGATTTAAAATACTTAATCTTATCAGAAAATGAATTAGTTGAATTGCCGGATAGTTTTATTCAATTGGATAAAGTATTCTATATGGCTTTAGATAATAATTGTTTAACTCAATTGCCTGAGAATTTCGGTTATCTAAAATCATTTGAAATAAATTTGATAAACAATAAGTTGACTTCTTTACCCAAATCATTTAAGTATTTTACCGGAAAGGGTTTAGTGTTAGATAATAATTGTTTTGATGGTTTCCCGGAAGTAATATGTTATTTAAAAGATCTTTATCTTTTATCAATTCAGAATTGTAAGATAAAAGAAATCCCTAAGGATTTCATTAATTGTAAAGATATAGTAGTACTAAAACTAGGAGGAAATAAGTTGAGAAAATTACCTGATTTTGTTGGGGATTTATTTAGATTAGAAGAGTTAGTTTTAGAGGATAACCAGATAGAATCACTACCGACATCATTAAAGAAATTAGAACGTTTAGAGTTTATTGATATTGGTGGAAACAATATGACTGCAAAACAACTAAATAATATAATTAATAATTGGTTTTCAGATACCGTGTCAGTTTGGTGTAATTAAAATTTATTTTATAAAATGTATAGAAAAAATGAGGTATGTTGGTTTATTAAAGCATCAGACGAGTTTGGGTGTTTGTCAAACATGTACCAGAAGGACTTGCAAAATATGTTAGTTGTAAATGGGTTGGAGTACCGATCATCTGAAGCTTTATATCAAGCTTGTAGATTTCCTGATTATCCTAAAATACAAGAGAAAGTAAGGGAACAAAAATCTCCAATGGCCGCAAAGATGGTTACTAAACCTCATAGAGATGATAAATGTAGAGAAGATTGGGATGAGGTTAGGGTAGATGTAATGAGATGGGTTTTGAGAGTGAAGTTGAGTTGTAACTTTAACCAAATCGGTCCCATATTAGAAGCAACACAAGGAAAAGATATCGTTGAAATTTCCACTAAAAAAGATAGGTTTTGGGGCACAGTTGATGATGGAAATGGAAATTTAGATGGAGGAAATAAGATGGGAGTTCTGTTAATGGAGTTACGTGATGAATACTTAGAAAAGGGAGATACGATGAAGGATGTGAATTATCCCAATGACCTGAATTTAAACTTACAAAAAGGATGAAAGTAATATCAAAATCAAGATTTAAGCTCGGGTTAGAATGTCCCAATAAACTATTCTACACTAGGAAAGAAGAATATGTAAACAAAAAAAACAATGACCCCTTTTTGATGGCGCTCGCATCTGGTGGTTTTCAGATCGAGGAGTACGCAAGGATGCATTATCCTGGAGGCGAACTTGTTGATGGAGATTATAGAACCACTTCGTATGAAGATTATGTAGCCCAAACAAATGAGCTATTAACGCGGGAGAATGTTGTTATTTATGAAGCGGCGTTTTTAGTGGATGATCTATTTATCAGGGCTGATATTCTCGTAAAAGAAGGCAATAACATCAAACTTATAGAAGTCAAATCGAAATCATATGACCCAAATGATGAGAATGTTTTTGTTGGAGTTAGAGGGGGTATTGATTCAAAGTGGAAACCTTACTTATTTGATATTGCATTTCAGAAGCATGTTGTCGAAAAGTGTTTGCCGAAGGCAATTGTAACACCATATTTATTTTTAGCAGATAAAACAAAAACGGCTTCGGTGGATGGTTTGAATCAAATGTTTAGGGTGACTAAGCGTGGAGATCAGAGAACGGGGGTAGAGAAGATAAATGATGATTTTTCGAGTATGGGTGATTCTGTCATGTTCCTGAAAGATATGAGTCAGGTTGTGAGAGATATCATGGAAGATAGACACAAGTATTATCCGAATTTAGGTTTTCATGAAGCGGTTAAGCTTTTTACTAGACTTTATAAAAACAATGAATACGCAAACTGGCCCACAGAGTTTTCAAAATGTAAGAAATGTGAGTTCAAAGCTTCCGAATCAAATCTCATAAATGGTAAAATGTCTGGATTTAACGAGTGTTTTAAAAAGCTTCATAATTGGAGTGAAAAGGATTTTAAAAAGCCAAATATTTTCAATGTTTGGGATTTAAAAGACCCAACATTACTAGAAAATGACTTGTTGTTTAAAGAACAGTTAAATCCTGAGGATATTAAATACAAAGAGGTTGCAGGCAGACTTTCAAGAACGGAGCGTCAGTGGTTGCAAATTGAGAAAGAGCGAGATGGAGACTTTACAGAATATGTAGATGTAGATGGGTTAAGAGATGAAATGAAAAAATGGAAATTCCCATTACATTTTATAGATTTCGAAACGTCAACGGTTGCACTTCCGTTTTATGCAGGAAGGAAACCTTATGAGCAAATCGCGTTCCAATTTTCGCATCATATTTATTACGAAGATGGAACGGTTCAGCACGCCCATGAGTATATAAACGTTGAGCCAGGGGAGTTCCCCAACTTTAAATTTATCGCTAAGTTGAAAGAGGCGTTGAGTTCAGATAATGGGACAATTTTTAAGTTCGCACCTCATGAAAACACCATTGTAAATGCGATCTACCAACAGCTTAAAACCTCTAACGTTTCAAATAAAGAAGAACTACAGGAGTTTATCAAATTAATATCTCATTCAACGGGTACGAGCCCTGATGAGTGGGAAGGTGATAGAGATATGGTAGACTTGTGCGATGTCATAAAACGCTACTACTATAACCCATATACTTTCGGTTCGAATTCAATAAAGCAAGTTTTACCGTCTATCCTAAAGACGAGTTCGGTTGTGAGAAATAAGTATAGTCAATCGCTTAGTGAAATAGGGATTTCAAGTAAGAATTTTCCCGATTCGCATGTTTGGCTTAAAGAAGAGGAAGGAGAAATCGTGAGTCCTTATAAAATGCTTCCGAAAGTGTTTGGAATGGATCAAGATGATTTAGAAGAAAAAATATCTGGAATTGTAGATATTAATGATGGTGGGGCTGCCCTTACGGCTTATGGGAAGATTCAGTATACAAATATGTCAGATATGGAAAGAGGCCAAATAGCAACATCTTTGCTTAAATACTGTGAATTAGACACACTGGCGATGGTCATGATTTATGAGCATTTAATCAGTTTAGTAAATGAATGAAAATGTAGATGATAATCGCCTAAAAGATGACTATCCGGTTCTATAGCGATAACGGTGATTTCAACATCTAAAATATAAGTGATGGATATAGATGTCATTATCATAAGTGCAAATGCTCAATTTTGATTTATATTGGAGTTCAATTTGTCTAAATTCTTTGAAGACTTACAATTAACTTAGAGACTATATCCTATAATGGAAAAAAAAATATATCAAATAGCTAAAGAGTTGAATATTTCTCATATTCAAATACTTAAGTTTTTAGAATCCAAAAGTATTAAGGTCAAAAATCATATGGCCTTTGTAAATAACGATATCTATGATTTAATACTCCTTGAATTTTCTGAAGAAAAAAAACAGAATTTAATTTCTTTTTTAACTGGAGCAACACCATCTACTGAAGAAGATCTTGCTGATTTATTTAATGAATTTAAAGCTCTTGCTGAAAATATAATTACTGATCCTATAGAATGGGAAAATGATTATGATTTTGAAGACGAGGGGGAGATTGTTTTTCTTGGGATATCAGGAATAATGATAAGTGAAAATGACAAGTTTCGTTTAACGCTGGATAATGATGGTTTGCCATGTTTAGATATTTATGGTATAATTTCACCAAGCACCAAATTAACAGCCTCTTTTAGTGAGGATGATAAAAGATATAATGTTGAAGATCAGCTAAACAATGTTTTAAAAGATATCCAGAATAAGGCGACAGGTGTTTATCATAAGTCTTATAGACCTGGTGATTTTGGCTAAACGAGTATACCCCTCAAACGTCCAAGACGGAGGATTTTAAAATCAATAGTAAAGCATTAAATAATGGAGCTGACAAAGGATGAGATACACAAACTTTTTCTTGATGATAATCAAAGACACGAGACTATGTTGAATTATCAAAAAACCAAGAAATTTGATAATATCTCAATAAGACTGGTGATGCTCCTATTGGAGGTGAAGGTTGAAATTGTGATAGAGGAATTTGCAAAAGACAAGCTGAGCATCTCGAAAGAGTCACATTATTTAATTGCATATAGAGAGGTTTACAAACGTACTCTTCAAGAATTTTGGGGAGAACCAGAAAATTGGGATGTAAGCAATGTTACTGATATGAGTGATTTATTTAGTTCCTTCAAATGCTTGCCTATAGACATAAGCAAATGGGATGTAAGTAATGTCACTAATATGAGTAGTATGTTTATGAATGTAAAATCTTTCAATCAAGATATTAGTAAATGGGATGTACGTAATGTTACTGATATGAGTGGTATGTTTATGGAGACAGAACCTTTCAATCAAGATATTAGTAAATGGGATGTAAGTAATGTTACTGACATGAGTTACATGTTTTATTTTGATTCCCCCCCTAATTCATCACCATTCAATCAAAATATTGGCAGTTGGAATGTTAGTAATGTAACAGATATGACTTTCATGTTCTTTAATTGTGAATCTTTCAATCAAGATATTAGTAAATGGGATGTAAGTAATGTTACTAATATGAGAGCTATGTTTCAATACGCAAATAAATTTAACTGTGATATAGGGGGGTGGAATGTTAGAAATGTAACTAACATGAGTCGTATGCTAAGAGATGCAGATTCCTTCAACCAAAAATTAAATAAATGGAATGTCAGTAATGTAACAGAAATGAGTCATATGTTGTATTACACAAAGTGTAATAATGAAGATATTGAAAAGTGGGATATTGGAAAAAAGGCAAAAGAACTCAATCAAAATATATATATTTCTTAGCATTATGAAAAAAAGTCGTGATTAGAGGATTATCCTCAGCCCTCTTTTACATGATTACAGAAGGTTTTAGAACCAATATTTGCACCACTTTTTCACCCCTAATCAATTAGCTCTTCATCAACTTCTGCAGTTGGTAAGTAGAACTCAGTTTCGCTATATAAATATTCTTCTATTTCGTTTCTCTCATCTTCATTGAATTTGTCTTCCCCCATCATCCAATAAAACTTATGGTGAGAAGTAGTTTCTTGATGATGTAGTATAAATTCCTTATTATTCCAATTGCATTCTATCCTTCTTGTAGTTGAAATTTCAATTACTTCATTCTCATTAATTTCTAAATCTTCGAATTTACTTTCCATGATGTTATTTTTATAGTTCTACGAAGTACGTAATAGTTTCTCATTAAACAAGAGTCGTGATTAGAGGATTACCCTCAGCCCTCTTTTACATGATTACAGCAAGTTAGAAAGAAAACCTCCTATAGTCCTTTTTTTGTATCTTTTTGATTTCGTAATTTCAGAACTTAACAAATAAGAAACCAAATGCCTAAAGTTTATATTCTTTCTGAAACGGGGAACGAGAAATTAGGGGAAGAAGTTATGGACCTCTTAAAGGCTTCGCGTGGGCCACTGAGTTATTTGAATAAGTCAATAGGGCAAATAGAATCTAACGATAAGGATATGACTTTTAAATCTTTATTCGCGATATGTAAGAATTTCCGAGAAAAAACTAAGGCGGTAAAGCCCGAAGATTTTATGGTTTTACTTTCCCTTAAGCCCAACAAAAAAAGATGGTTTTCTGCTCCAGATTTCAATAATAATATTTTCGTGCATACTGATGGTTGGGATAAGTACTGCGAACAACAGCCGAGATTTCCAATAGCACATGATATCATATCTAATATCGTTCAGTCAAAGATTTTTGAGAACATGGAAGATTTACAGAATAGTGCGCATTCTGTTTCAATAGGTTGTATTAATGACTTTTGTGGCATAAAGAAACATGTAATTAAGAAATTAGAGTCAGGAGAAGTGTGTACGGATTGCTTTAAAAAAATAGAAGAGACTTTCAAAGATTCTCCAGGATTTCCAGACCAAATCGACTTAACACTTAAATCAATTAGAAAAGCCTTTACATTTACAAAACTTTCTTTATTAGTGGCTCAGAAGCCTATCAGTAGTATAGAAATAAATCTTACTAAAAAGTTGAAGTTTACAGATTACAATAACCTAGAGCTTAATCTAGGAGGAGTAATAAAGGTGTTTTATATTTTATTTTTAAAATATCAAGATGGTTTAAAATACGCCGACTTTCCTATGATGGAGGAAGAAATCAGGGACCTATATTTTAAACATTTACCAAGTAATCGAGGTAGACCTGAAATTGAAGATACAATTCGTAGATTATGCAATCCAAATAACAAAAAACCACTAGTCGAAGCGAAATCAAAAATAAATACAACATTAGAAGAAACTTTAGGTCCGTCTACAGCAGTTCATTATATGATAGTTGAAAATAATGTTACAAAGGTTCACTCTATAAAATTGCCTGCGGAATTTCGGGTGTTTATCGATTGACGACAAGGTTGTAGAAGAAAAAATCAAGAAGGTTTTGTGTTCATATTGCTGGAAATTAAAGTCCTATGAATATGAATTTAGATCTATTGAAAGAAATTTTGTGTATTCCTACTTTTTCTTTAGAAGAGGGGAAATTAATAAATTATTTAAAGAAATATTTATCCAACAAACCTGTATCGGTGGAAGTTGATACTGTTGGGAATATTTTAGTTACGAAAGGAGTTTCTGATTGTTACCCTTGTCTTGTTGCTCATACAGATACAGTTCATGCGCTGGTGGATGAAATCGATATTAGGGAAGTAGAACGAGTTAATAGTCAAGGAGAGAGTAAACTTGCTCTGACTGGCTACTTGCCCAAGAGTGACATCCCCACTGGCTGTGGTGGTGATGATAAAGCTGGGGTGTTTATTTGTCTTCAGCTTTTAGATAAGTTCGAAGAAATCAAAATATTTTTTCCCATAGCTGAAGAGATCGGTTGTAAGGGAACTAATGCTGCTAAGGCTGAGTGGTTTACTGATGTGGGGTATTTCATTCAGTTTGACTCCCCAGAAAATGATACGATGAGTTTATCTCTTAGAGCAAAAAGGTTGTATGATGAAAACGGTGAATTTTGGGACATATGTAAAAACCTAATCCTGGCTTATGGAATCACTAAATTCCAAAACCATCCCTTCACCGATGTGGGGTATTTAGGAGAGAGGAATCAGGTCGATTGCTTAAACTTAGCGACTGGCTATTACAACTACCACAAACAAAATGAGTATGTGGTTATTGAAGATGTACAGAATGCTATTGATTTAGGCCAAAGGCTTCTTACAGCAGCCGGCAATAATCAGTACAGCAACACATATCACTCTCAATTCTCATCCAATGAGCTTGTTGGTCTTAAATAAATAATCATCATGAAATCCAAGAATAAACATACATATGGGAGAGGGGAGCGGGTTGAGTTCGTTAGGGTGACAATGAAGTACGCCTGTCGTGGTGGAATTGTTAAAGAAAAGATCGTCTTATATACCGACGACACATTAAAATATCCCAATCGCAGTGAGTCCAGCAGATTCAGTAAGGATTTAAACATATACCGTGAGGATTTTGGCAACTGTCGGGAGATGGCAGGCTACATTGTTGACGCTGTTGACGCTGCTGGAAGGCACGCTGAGACGGTAGCTGTTACTGAGAACTTTATACTTGGATCATATGACTAATTTAAAAAAAATACACATGGAACTCTCAAGCCAAATATCTAAGTGTTGGCTTAATATAATTTTTCTAGAAATAGAAAATGATGATCAATGGGGCAAAATCTTTGGGTTTTTACGTTTTTCAGGAAGCGTTTCAGACGCCCAACAATGTGATGACAGAAGTGTTATATATTACAATAACACTATACACCAAATCAGAATAGACATACTTTTTGTGACTATCTATCAGAAATGGAAATAACTTAGTTGAAGCTATATGGAACCCTCGAAATGTGGATTTTCTACTATTAGTGAAAGATTTTTAAATTTAAATAAAAACAAGAAAAAATGATAACAGTAAATGTGATTGAAACCTATCTCGAAAACAGGTATATGAATACAGGTGTAACTAATAATGCGCTCTTACCACAAACTAATGATATGGTTGAGGTTAAATGCGGGAGTAGATTGTTTTGTGGGCGCGTGGATAGGGAAAGTGTAGATGTGGGGGTTAGACTTCAGATTAATTTAGAGTATGGCGAAGACAATGCTGAATATAATGGGTTTATGCAAGCCCTAGGTGTAGGAGCGGTGCTTCACTTTCGCGCTATTAATGCAGAAGGGAATGTAATAATTGGGAATGGGGAGGAGAATAATGGGACGATTGTGAGATTAGAATTAGAAACAATAAATTATTTATTATGAATTTAGATTTTATAAGCATAAATATTAATGGTACAGCTGAAGTGTTAGTTACTAGCGAGATGTTTTTGGATAATAATTACAGAAGAAACTATAATAGTTTAATTAGAGAAGCAGTAGCAGACCGATTTGGATGTTATTTGTGGATCAATAAGAGTACTTCTGAAATTATATATATCGGAATGGCAGGGAAAGTCAAACAAGACGGCTCAATAGGAAACCATTCACTTCCACAAAGATTAGTAGCATCAAGGGGAAAGGATGGTAATGGTAGAGATGTTTTGACAAACGATTATATAAGAAGGTATATGGAAGATAATCATATTGAAGAGCTTCTAATAAAAATATTGTATACTATTGATAGCTCTCCTCCAAGTTATGTTGAGTCGTTATTGTTAAACCAGTTTTTATCTTTAAACAATTGTTTACCGGCGTTAAATTATGCTTTTTAATTTTGTTAGCGAGGTAGTTTTAAATTGATTTCAGATTTCAGATCTAAATTATAATAGGGAATATTAACAATAAAAGATGACAAACAAAATAACTTGCCCGAAATGTAAGCACGACTTCGATGTTGAGGAGGCTTTGTCTAGTCAGATTGAGAGCCAGATTAGAAAGGAGTTGGAAGAAAAATCTGTGGATGAAGCTGTGAAAATGGTAGAGAGAGAAAAAGCTTTGGACTCAGAGAGAAAGAAGCTAGAGAGTGCGGTGAAGGATCATAACGCTTCGGTTAAGAAAGAAGTAGATAAGGCGCTTGAGGATGTGCGAGTTAAGATTGAGGGAGAGGCGAAGGAGTCGTTTGAACTTAAGGTTAAGGCGCTTAAAGATGAAAACACAAAAAGCAAAAGTGTCATTACGGATTTGAAGCGCAAAGAGGTTGAGATGATGGAGAAAGAGGCTGTATTGGAGAGTAAGACGGAGGAGTTAATGCTTGAGCTTCGTAAGGAAATGGTGGTGAAGAAAAAGGCGATTGAAGAGAAGGGGGCTAAGAAAGAAAGGGAGAAGTTTGGGCTTGAGAAGAAGGAAATGCAGAAACAGTTAGCGGATCTAAAGGCGCAGGCGGAGGAGTTTAAGCGTAAGACGGATAAGGGTTCGCAGCAGTTGCAGGGAGAGGTGCAGGAAATAGCGCTGGAGGAGCTTTTGAGGAGTTTACATAGATTTGACACTGTTGCTGAGGTGCCCAAAGGGATTCGTGGGGCGGATTGTATTCAGACCGTGGTGAATTCTATGCAGCAGGAGTGCGGGACCATCGTTTATGAGAGTAAGCGAACTCAGAGCTTCAGTAAGGGGTGGGTGGAGAAGTTAAAGAATGATCAGGTTAAGTGTACCGCGGATGTTGCTGTACTTGTTACGGAGACTTTGCCAAATGGGATGAGTAGGTTTGGGGAGGTGGATGGGGTTTGGGTTTGTACGTTTAATGAGGTGCCTGGAGTTTCGATGATTTTGAGGGATGCTTTGATCAGGGTCAAAAGGGTACAGGCGGCGAACGAGAATAAGGGGGATAAAATGGAACTTCTATACCGCTATCTCACCAGTACTGAGTTCGTTCAGATTATTGGGGTAATTAATGAGAATTATCTATCAATGAAGCAGCAGTTAGATCAGGAGAAGGCTGCGATGACACGACACTGGAAGAAGAGGGAAAAGCAGTTGTGGGCTGTACAAGAAAATGTGAGTTCTTTATTCGGTTCGATTAAAGGAATAGCGGGTAACGCATTGCCTAATACTGGGTTATTAGAGTTGCCGGATGGGGAGGAGGATTAATTTTCAAGACTAGTATTTAATTGTTAGATCTTTTATCTTATTAAGACGACAACTTAGAGAACCTCGAGATCGACACTAATCACGCATTCTCCCAATCCACTTAATTTGTCAAGAACATCTTTCTCGTCCAAATTCTCGTAGAAACCTACCAAACGATAGCTAACTTCATCGATGAACCAATATTCATAACTTTTCATTCCATCTTGCTCTAAATCATCCAATATGGAATCGTAATGAGAGGAATTGGGGTTCAACTGTAATACGAAAGTAGATTCTACATCTTCAAAGTGTTCCTCCCAATCTTCTTCAAACTGAGATTCCATTTTCTTCCATTTGGCTACCTTTTCGGTCAGATCGTGTTTTAGCTTGTTAAACTCATTCATTTTATTGTTATTTTCTTATTACAATCAGATAAATATAGAGTAATTAGAATGAAATATACTGTCTGGTTTAATTTAACGGACTTGGTGTACGTGTCTAATGAAATATTTTGACCCTAACATGGATTCCAACATGGCTTTTGCACCAAAGATGTCAGAAGCTTGAACGGTTGGACGTTGGGCGGATCCAGGAGTGCCTGGCTTAGGGTAGGCAGTGCAAGTATAAGTATAAGTTGTCATACACTAATTTAGTTTAATATTTGATGGCTAAGTTCTCTTAGGAGTATTTATCACTCTCCCGGTGATGCTGTTTTGTTTTTTGTAACCAAGTTGTAATAAGTCACTTTTGAACCATCCATAATATGCTCAAATGTTATTTCATCAAGCATATTGCCATTGCCAAGACTTTTAGCTTTTTGTTTTACAGGTTTAAAATGAAATAAATGAAATAGTAAATAAAACCCCTTTATACTTAAATGATGAATTGGTTGTTCTTTTCTAAAACCGCTTCCTAGTATAAGTTGTTTGCAACCAGATTCAATTTGTTTGAGCTCTGATGAGCTCCAGTTTATATTCGGTAAGCCAAAAGCATCTTTGGATCTATATGTTTCCGGGCCAACGGTTAAATAATGGTTAGCCTTTGTTATTATATAAGGTGCTCTATTACTTTCAAAAAGTTTAGATTCTTCCTCATTAAGTGTATCCATTAACT
>Ga0206679_10002895_pt1 | contig 13437 bp, 11 predicted proteins | sample M110012015metaG_FD_155464 | JGI IMG/M metagenome (GOLD analysis project Ga0206679, IMG submission 155464) | Ammonia-oxidizing marine archaeal communities from Monterey Bay, California, United States - M1 100m 12015 | ecosystem: Environmental > Aquatic > Marine > Intertidal zone | place: USA... | reverse complement strand
TAGATAAAGATAAATTTGAGGTATTAGCTTTAACAACTCATTTTGGAAAAAGAGAGCATTTTGAAATAAATACTTTTAATTGTTTTAGACCTTTTAGTTTGTCAAAACATTTAGGTTTTTTATGGGGTATCCTTAATTGTGATGCAGCATATTTACCAAAACATATTGACACTCCATTGTGGGTGCTAAAGTTGTCTAAGCTCTTTAAAAAACCAATTTTTACTACCATTGAGGGTAATGTTACTGATCTTAATAAACCTAATTTAATTGATTTATTTGGCTCTGAACATAAAATGAAAAATCATTTTAATCATTTTAAGCAAGTTTTTGGGATTACTCATTTTCTAGTTCAAGCAACAAAGTCAGCATTATTTATGCAAAATTTTCCTTTATTTTTAGGTGTGAATGGAAGTCAATTCAGTCCTAAAATAAAAAATAAATTAAACTCAATTGTTTTTGTTGGAGGTTTGATAAATAGAAAAAGGGTAGATGAATTTTTGCAATTAGCAAAACACTATTCGCAAATTACCTTTAGTGTAATAGGTGCAGGTCCTGAAAAAAAGAAATTAGTGAAAAAAGCAGGTTCAAATGTTATTTTTCATGGAGTGTTAACACATTCTGAAATGAGTGCACTATTTCATCAATCTGATTTAATGTTTTTGCCTGCAAAATCAGAAGGATTTCCTAAGGTTATATTAGAGGCAGCAGCATCAGGAATACCGTCAATAGTTTATAATACATATGGTGCTTCTGATTGGATGACTCACAGAATGAATGGTTTTATTGTAAATAATTTTAATGATGTTAAAGTAGTTGTTGATGAGCTACTAAGTGACTCCAAATTACTTCAATCTGTTTCAGAAAATGCAATGGAATTGGCTAATGATTTTGATTGGAAAAAGATAATTAAGGACTGGGAAAAAGTAATCGTAAACCTAAATAATGGAAAATAAGAAACAATATATTATTATTTCCCCTTTATTTCCTACTGATAAGCGTCATGTAGGGAGTTATGTTTACGATCAAGCAAAAACCTTAATTAATATCACAAGTTATGATGTTAAGGTCATAAAAGTAGTGTCTATTTTTTCAGCTAAAAAAGATTATGAATTTAAAGGAATTGAGGTTAAAGTGTTTAAAGTGTTTGATTTACCTTTTTTTATCTTTCCAAGTATTTTCAATTGGATTAATTCTTTCAGGATAAAGTATTTTTTTAGAAAACATAATTACCTTGATAATTTATCTGTTATTCATGCTCATGTATGTTATCCTTCAGCTTATTTGGCAAATTCAATAGCCAGTATTGTAAAGGTAAAAACAATAGCCCAACATCATGGGATTGATGCACTTCAGCTTTTAAATGGGAGGTTTAGTTTAATTACTAAAATTCAAAAGTCATTCCTTAAAAATCGCTCTTTAAGTCAGTTAAATAAAATTGGGCTAAGTTTAAGTGTTTCCAATAAGGTGAAGATGGCATTACATGGTTATAATAATTACAAACCACAAGATGAATTTATTTTATATAATGGTGTAGATAGAACTAAGTTTTACAATACGAATTCCATTAAAAGTAATGATAAGTTTGTAGTTGGATGTATCGCTAATTTTTGGCCAATAAAGGATCATATAAGTTTGATAAAAGCTATTGAATTATTAGTTTTAGAAGGGATAACAAACATTCAACTTAGATTGATTGGAACTGGCGAAAAATTAGAATTTTGTAAGGATTATGTGCATCACCAGAATTTATCATCTTTTGTATTTTTTGAAAAGGAAAGGTCGCATACTTTGATTAATACTTTTTATAATGAACTTGATTTATTTGTATTATCTTCTTATTATGAGGCTTCAGCCTGTGTATTGATGGAGGCTTGGGCTACTGGTACACCAATTTTATCAATTAAAAACCAAGGGATTGCAGAACTTATTCCTGAATTTGAAATTGACAATTTATTGGCAGATGAAAAATCACCAGAATCCTTAAAAGATAAAATACTTGGAGAATACAATAGAAAAAGAAGTTTGCCATTTGATGAAAAGTATGCTATAAAAAATACAATTAAAGAATTTATGAATTATTCATTTTTTAAATCAGATGACTAATATTTTTAAAATTTTAGATGATAAAGGAATTCAGTATTCGCTTCTCAATGGGGCCTATGATGAGGATTCATATGCGCATGAAGTAGTAGGTTTTAAAAAAGATTTAGACCTTGTTTTAAATTGTGAGAAAGATGATGTATTTAATTTTATTTTAGCTGAGGATAATTTCAAATATCTAGAAGATAATTCATTTCTAGATGTTGACAATGATTTGCGTATTGATTTGTATTTTAAAACCCTTAATGTTGGGTATTACCATTTTCTTAAAATTGATAAATCTGATTTTTTAACTAAAGAAGTGTCAGAGAAATCCTATATTATTTATCAGATTCTAGACCCTTTACTTAAGTTTTCCAAATACCATTACCGTCATCAATATCGATTGAAAAAATATTTTACTCCAGCTGTTCCATTAGGAATAGAAGATAGTTTAAAAGAAATAATCGGGAATAAATTAACTAATGAGCTCTTAGGAAATATCTCCTCTTCCAATTTTGAGATTAAAAATATATTTATTCAAAAATGTAAGCTTAGGATGTTATTTATAAATGGTAATTTTGTGAAAATGATAAAATCTAGAATATTTTAGATGTCCATAGTATTCAAACATAAGAATGTAGCTTTTTCTCTTTCAGTTTCTGAAATAGAAAATGAGTATCTACAAGTGAAAATTAATAATGCTTTAAAGGATTTCTTTAAAGGGTTTATTGGTAGTAACTCTGAACCAATTGCTCTTGAGTTTGTATTTACAGATAATATAAATTCTTTCATAACGGATCAGGAATTTGTTAGGGTTAAAAATGTTAAAGTTGGTAAGAATCAAACTCATTTTAAGGATGGAGAGCTAAATTTTCTAATTAATAATTCAAATAAATTTAAAGTATATATTAATGTATATGATAATGAAACATTAAAGTCCTCTTTGAGAATTTTTAATAAAGCATTTAAGAACAATATAGAGCTTCAGATTACAACCTTTTATTATAGATTGTTTTTATTGTTTACACAAATTTGGAATTTGGAAAATGATTCTAGTTATATTCATGCTTCAGCTATTGAAGTGAACGGAGAATCTATCTTATTTACTGCTGATTCAGGTGTTGGAAAAAGTTCATTATTATTTAAATTATCTCAACAAAACAGCTATAAATTTATTGCAGATGATTTAACTATTCTTTCTGAAAAAGCCGAAAGTTATTATCAAGGAAGGTGCTTAAGTGTTAAGCCTTACCACTTAAGTTTTTATAATTTTCTTTCCGATAAATTAAGTTTATTAATGAGTAAGTTTCAGAAATTGCAATGGAAAACACTGAAAGATAATAGATTAACTTATAGAATTTCTCCAACTGATTTATTTGCTAATATTAGTGAAAAGTCAAAAGTCAAAAGAATTATTCACTTATGTAATCATGATAAAAATACATTTGAAATAAAAGATATTACTACTGAAGAGTTAATTGGTTTTACGATTCCTATTTTAACTAACGAGTTATTTTTGGTAAACCATAAGGTCAATACATTAGCTTCTTTGCCTGAATCTCCTTTTCAGCCAACTGCTAAAATATATAAAGCATCTCAGGGTGTCTTTAGTTCAGCATTTAAGAATCTATCTTTAAAGTTAGTCTTTGTCCCTTATATGTCTGACCCTAATGATTTATATGATTTCCTAAAAAATGAAGGATGCTTAAATTAATTTTACGACAAGCTAATTGGGGAATTTTGGGTGCAATTTTTGGGTTTGCAGTTGGGTTCTTTGTTAAAATTTATTTAATTGATATTGTTGGACTTCAGGCTTGGGGAAAGTATGTTACGGTCCAAACATTTAGCTCTATTTCAGAAACTTTCTTATCAATAGGGATTCCTTATGTTATAATAAAATTTATTCCTTCATTTATTGATAATAATAAGGATAAAGCAAGTAGGATAGCTAATGTTTTTCTTAAATACGCAATTGTTATAGGAGGTGGATATCTAGCTCTTATTTATTTTTATTCATCTTACATTAACCAGTTTGTTTATAATGATATTGATGACCTAAGTTGGTTATTATTTATAATGTGTATACATGTGCCTATTAGTATGTTATTTGGTGTTGTAATATCTTTGTATAGATCTGTGCTCAAGATAAAGGAAATAGTGCTTTATGGTACTGTGGTTACCGTTACTGTTCGTGCTCTATTAACATTTATTGTTTTCCAGTTTACAGATAATATTGGCCATTTTATATTGCTTGAGGTTTTTACTCAAATATTAGTGTTATCTATTTTGTTGTATTTGTTTAATAAAAATGAATTTTCATTATTTGTACAATCAGACACTAAAGAAGTGACTCAAGATGCTAAGATGGTAGATTATGGAAAAAAGATGTTTTATAACTCAGTTGTTGCCTTTATTTCAGGGCAGGCACTAAGTTTTATTATTAGTATTAAATTGCCTTCAGCTGATGTTGGTGCCTATAATATTTTACTAACCTTAACAGGATTAACTACATTTCTATTAATAAACTTGAATAAAGTATTTGCACCTGCAATTTCAAAATTACATCATGAGAAAAATTATATAGAGCTGAATGACTTGTATAAAAAAACCACTTTTCTTATTAACCTTTGTGCAATTCCTTTAGCTGTAATTATAGCTATATTTTCTGATGAAATTCTAGGTTTGTATACTGCTGATATGCTAGCTTATAAAAAATATTTATTTTATATGCTAGCAGGAGGTATGCTCTCATTAGCTGCTGGTAGTTCAGGTACTTTTATGGTAATGGCAGGATTAGAAAAACAAAACTTACAACTTCAATTTGTTAGGGCAATATTATTAATTGTTCTATCCTTATGGCTAATTCCTCTAATTGGTTTGTTATCTGTAGTAGGACTGTATGTTATTTTTATGCTTTTTATTAACGGAGCACAATTAATTTATATTGGTAAGTATTTGCATATTTCTCCTTTTAGTAAAGAGTTATTATTTTTGTTTGGTTTAACTATTATTGCTATGTATCTTGCAATTAATCAGGAGTTTACTTTCCAAATATATCATTTTATTGCTGTACCAATTTTAGTTTATGTTTGTTATTTTGGTTTACTTTTTCAGCCATTAAAAAGATTAGTTAAAGAGATATTATAAGATGAAATATACTTTTGTATCATTAGGAAAAATGGAAAGCTTAGGTATTCGCTTAGGCGGGGCAGGATTGGGAAATATTCTGTTCCCTTGGGCTACAGCATTAGTATATGCGAAAACACATAAACTCACAAGAATACAAACTACTTGGAAGAACCTTAAGTTTGGTACATTCATTAGAAAAGAAAGAGACAAAAGAATGTATATGGATTTGTTTACAGGATCTGATGGACTTTCTGGATTTAAGAAATTTTTGTTGCTAAATTTCAGTAAGAATGTAAAGGTATTTTCTGGTATGAATGAGTTGTTTGAGCCATTTAAGAATAATCAGATTTTTGTTAAGAAAGAGTTACTTAAAATGATTAATCCATATCATATTGAGAAGGCTTCAGCTTTCAATGATAATTCAATTGCAATTCATATCAGAATGGGTGATTTTGCTATCCCTGATAATGAACAAGTCCTTAGGGGTGGAAATTGGAATTATCGTTTGCCAATAAAGTGGTACATTAGTATTGTTGAAAAAATCAGAGAGAAAAGTAATATTCCAATTTATATTTTTTCAGATGCTGATAATGATGAAATAAAAGAAATTTTAGAACTTAAAAATTGTAGTAGAGCTTATTTTGGGTCGGCAATATCTGATATGATAGCATTGAGTAATTGTAAGGTACTTATTTCTTCTGCAAGTACTTTTAGTATGTGGGCTTCTTTTTTAGGTCAAATGCCAACAATTTGGTTCCCAGGGCAAATGAGACAAAAATTACTTTTAGAAGAATCAGTATTTGAAGGAGAGATTGATTATGATGATAATCTGCCAAATTCCATTTTAAAAATAATAGAAAATGATTAGCTGGTTATTTAAATATGGAGTAGTTATTTTTCTCTTTAATACAATATTATTATCTATTGAAGTTACTTATGCTATCGGTAATAATATCTTTTTTGGCTTGATGGGTTTATTTTTGTTTTCATTAATCATTAATCCAAAACAGATAAAGAATGTATTGTTTCATAAAGCATTTTCTTTTTTACTAATTATAAATATTATAAATATAGTTTATTTTGTATTGTTTCATGATTTATCGGATTATGAAGCTGTAAAATATCTGATGGCAAGGAGTATTCAGTTTTCTATACTTTCACTCTCTATTTATTTTAATTATGAGTACTATAAAACTAAATTTCTATATCATTTAGTTTATATAATTTTTGGAGTTGTTTTGATCGGTTTACTGTTTAATCCTCATGTTTTTTCTGGAAGATATAGTGGTATTGTTTGGAATCCTAATATGTTTTCTTCACTAGTTGTTATCGCGTTTTCAGTTCACTTTTTAAAGAATGAAAAGAGAACTAGGCTTGATTATATTATTTTAATAATGCTATTAATTTCAGCACTTGCAAGTGGTTCAAGAGGCTCATTGGTTGCTATTTTAATTGTATTCCTGTTGAAGTATGGTTTTACCTTAAGAAATATGATGTATGGATTTATTGCCTTAATGTTTACATTTATAGTTTTGTCTATTAATTTAGACACTAGCCTGAACAGATTTTCAGAACAATCAATGTTTAGTGATAGAATTTTGCAGTATGAATTTGCATATAAATCTATTCAGGAAAGATTGTTTACAGGTTTTGGACTAGATAAATATGCCTATATTGATAAGACATTAGCCCCTATTCATTTGCAAGGAAAAATTATTGGAGCACATAATGGGTACTTAGCAATACTTACACAATATGGGATTGTTTTTGGTAGCATTGTACTCTTTTTGATTTTCAAAATATCTACTCAGTCTTTTAGCTTCTTTAAGAATGAAAAAGGTTTTGAAAGGGTGTATTTATTTATTGTTATATATACTTTAATAGCTTCATTATATGAAGCATTAATGACTGGAATCAATGAATTTCACACTATTCTTTTTTGGTTTTCTTTAGCAATTCTTTCATACACTAAATTTATAAAGGAAAATGCTAGTTAAGGTAATAGATAATATTGATGATTTATTGCTTCTTAAGGAACAGTGGGTAAACTTATTTAATGAGGGAGACTATACAGTATTTCAATCTTTTGATTTTTGTTATAATTCAGTTTTAGGTGCTGAAATATGTATTATTTGTTTGTTTGAAAGAGATAAATTAGTTGAACTGTGGCCACTAGAAATTATTGATAATAAACTAAGATTCATCAATGATACACATGCTGACTTTTGTGATATTCTTTCATCTTCAAATAGTAGGAATGTAATCTCTTTTCTTAAAGAAGAAAAAAGTTTAGGAAAATTAAGCTTTAGGAACCTAAAACAGGATGCTCTTGTATTGAAAAAAGTAGATGATATTCTATTTTTTGATCTTTCAAAATCAATTAATTATTCAATTCTATCCCTGGCATGTACAGATGTATTTCCTGCAAATTTTAATCATTTTGTCTACAGGCAAAAGAGAAGGCTTAAAAGAATTTTAAAAAAGTACACTGCTAGCCATTCCTTTATTGAAGTATCAGTGAATCCTTTTCCTTATACTGATATTGTATTGCTTAGAGATAAAATGATTGCACTTAACATGCGTAATAGTACTTTTCTGGATGATACTTTTTTAGGTATTGTTGAGGCGTTATATAACTCAGGAAAATTAATTGTGAGTAAAATAGTTGTTGATGGTGGAGTTGTAGCGCTTTCCTTGTTGTTTAAGTCAGATAATAAGTATTCTTTTTGGGTTGATTTGTATAATGATTTACAAATGATAAATTTGTATCATAATGTAGTGGTTATTAAAAATTGCACATTAAAATCTGATGCTATTTTTAATTTTGGTAGAGGTGTTTATAGTTATAAAATACAAAATTTTCAACCTGAAATTCTTCCTTTATTTGAATATAATACTTTTAAATCTCCTTTTGGAAAGTTTATATTTATTATGAAGAAAGGAATGGTTAACTTTGCTCATAAAATTTATAAAATAAATAGCTAATGAAAGTGTTCTGTTATTTTGTTGAGCCAGCATCTTATACACTTGATTTATCAAAGAATATTTATGATAAGAATGAAATAGATTATTGTTTTATCAAATCAAATACTTTAGTGCATTCTAGTGATAAATCAGAAAAGGATTTTTTAGATATAAAATCTTGGTTCGCAAAATTTACTTATGTTTTAAATTGTTTTAAAGAGCATGATTTTATTATTGTCAATGGCTATAATAATTACCCTTTTGTACTTACTTTTCTATTTAATATATTTGCTTGGAATAAAAGGTATATTGCTACTGATTCAGATACTCAATTATCTATTTCTAAAAATCCTATTAAGAGATGTGTAAAATGGCTCTATCTTTCACTTATCTTTCAAAACAAATATGTTCTGGGTTTTGCTGGTGGCAGTAAATTTCATAAAGATTTATTTAGATATTATGGAATGAATGAGAATAGGATATTTCTTATACCAATGATGGTTGATAATACTAAGTTTTTAAATAAAAATAGGCTTAATCCTGATGTTTTTACTTTTTTATTTGTTGGAAGGTTGGTGGAAGATAAGAATGTTGAAACTTTAATTCAAGAGTTTAATGCAAATTTTTCTGATAAAAATGCGATATTAAAAATAGTTGGGGATGGAGAGGAGAAGGAGTATTTGTCTTATAAATATACCTCAGAAAAAATTGTTTTTACTGGCAAGAAATTTAATCAAGATTTGATAGATCTTTTTCATAGTTCATCTTGTTTTGTTTGTCCTTCAAATTTTGAGCCTTGGGGTTTAGTTGTAAATGAGGCCTTGTCGGCAGGTTTACCTGTTATTGCTACTAACCAGGTCGGAGCTCACTTTGATTTAATTAAAGGTAAGGAAACAGGCTTTATTGCTGAGGATATGCAAGTGTTTGGAGAAATGATGTTAACTTTGTTTAATGATACTAAATTACTTGATAGGTATTCCAAAAATGCAAATGATCTAATGCTAAATAATTGGAATTATGATTTGTACAATAACTGTTTGAATGATGCAATTAACAAAGTAGAGCAATGGCGATAGGAACTAAAATTAGAATAGCTTTAGTTAGAATGGCATCCATGTTCTATTTTGAAAAAAAAAGTAAAGTTATCTTCTATCATGATATCGATTCTGATAAGCAATATACTGATATGTCAACTCCAATTGAATTGTTTAAAAAGCATATTGATATTATTAGAGAAAATGGGTATGAATTAGTTTCTGAAATAACAAAACCAATTGGTCAAATTGAAATTTGTTTTGATGATGCTTTTTTAGGATTATACGATAATATTAAATTAATAAAAGAGCAAAATATACCTATTCATTTATTTGTTATTTCTTCATTTCTAGAAAAAGAAAATCATATTAATATAGAAAACCTTATAGAGTTAAATAAGCTAAAGCAGATTAAAATTTCTTCTCATACACATAGCCATCAAGTCTTAAATGAAGTTTCTAAATTAGAAATAGAAGAAGAGTTAAATAGTTCTAAAAAATCCTTAGAAGAGCTATTAAATAAGTCTGTAAGCTCTATTTGTTATCCTGAAGGAAAGTTTAGTTCTGAGGTTATTAGATTAGCAGATGAAGTAGGGTATAGTAGTCAATATTCTTCATTACCAGGTTTCTATTTTAATGAATTCCTTCCTAATGTAAAAAGAAGAAGTTTGGTTCAGTTTGCTGGAGAAAAAGAGTTTAAAGCAATTTTGAAAGGAGGGGACCATATTTTAGCGCCTTGGTATAAATTTAAACATTTCAGTAAATGAGAATCTGTTTAGTTTCCTCTTCATTTTATCCAGCAACTTTTTATGGTGGTCCTATTTCTGCAACTTGGGACTTGTCAAAGAAATTAGCTAAAAAAGGGCATGATATTTATGTATCTACAACTAATGCAAATGGGAATGATAAACTTGATATAGAATGTAATCGTTTTTTGAAAAAAGAAAATAATTTTTTCGTGAAATATTACAATGAGCAACTGATTAATAAATGTTCTTTCTCTTTTTTGTTTGGAATATGGTTTGATATTAAAAAATCGGATGTTGTTTATATTCAGTATCTTTTCCATTATACAGTGCTGCTCTCCTTATTATGTAGTGTAATTCAAAAGAAAAAAATTATAATCTGTCCTAGAGGTAGTTTTTCGGTTTTTACTTTAAGTAATAAATTTGCTTTTCTAAAATCCTTTTGGTTATCTCTATTTATAAAGCCATTTGTTGGTGATATAATTTGGCAAGCAAGTTCTTATCTAGAAAAAAAAGATATTTTAAATAGATTCCCAAGCGCTACTGTTGAAACAATAAATGATGGTGTTGATTTTAATTCCTTTCAGAATGAGGTTGTTACCTCAAGAGTCGAACTGTTAAATGAGTTTACAAATTGTAATTTTAAAGAAGTCTCACATGTCTTTTTTTCTATGGGACGTTTGCATAAAATTAAAGGTTTTGATGTTTTAATTAATGCGTTTAGTTTATTTTTAGAAAAGAATAAAAATGCAAAACTAATTATTGCTGGTGGTGATGATGGGTCGGGGATACAGTTGAAAAGTCAGATAAAAAAATTAAATCTTAGTGCCTCAATTTTCTTAATTGGTGCTATTAATTTTAAAGATAAAAAGAGATTATTAAATAATTGTGATTATTTTGCTTTAGCATCTGAGTTTGAAAGTTTTGGGATTGTTATTGCTGAGGCTTTATCGTGCGGAAAGCCTGTTATAGTTTCGAATAAAACGCCTTGGAAGGATATTCAAATAAATAATTGTGGTATTTTTGCTGATAACGAAAAGAATAGTTTTTATGAGGCATTTAATAAAATCATAAATGAAAAGTATGATAGCAGCCTAATTAAAAATTATGTTAAAAAGAACTATGACTGGGAGGTTATAGTAGATAAGTTTATAAATTTACTTAAAAATAAGTAATGTATATTTTAGGAATAAATGCATATCATGGTGATTCATCTGCTTGTTTGTTAAAGGATGGAGTTGTGGTTTGTGCTACTGAAGAGGAACGATTCAGGAGAATTAAGCATTGGGCAGGGTTTCCATCTAAAGCAATACAATTTTGTTTGGAAGATGAAGGAATTTCTATTGAACAAATTGATCACATTACTATCTCACGAGACCCAAAGGCTAACTTTTACAAAAAGGTGTTACATAGTTTAAGGTACAGTATTAGTATTTCTACTATTTGGTATAGATTGATGAATTCAAAAAAAGTTAGTTCTGTTAAAGGAGAATTAGCAACTATTTTTGAAGTTCCTGAATCTGCAATAAAAGCTGAATTACATAATATAGAACACCATAGAAGCCATATTGCATCTTCCTTTTTTGCTTCAAGGTTTAAGAAGTCAGCAATTCTATCTATTGATGGGTTTGGTGATTTTACTTCAACTATGTCAGCTATTGGTAATGGGAATAAATTTGAGGTTTTAGATACCGTTAATTATCCACATTCTTTAGGTGTATTTTATACAACTGTTACTCAATTCTTAGGATTTCCAAACTATGGTGACGAATATAAAGTAATGGGACTTGCTCCTTATGGTGAAGCAAAATACCTAAAAGAATTAGAGGAAATAGTATCTTTAACAGATGATGGTTTTTTTAAACTTAATGCTAAATATTTTAAGCATTTTAAGGAAGGGGTAGCTATGGATTGGGAAGATGGATCTCCAACTATTGATACTCTTTTTACAGATGAGTGGAGTAATTTATTTTGGAATGCAAGAGTAAAAGGAGATGAGTTAGAACAGTTTCATATTGATCTGGCTACCTCTGTACAAAGATTTACTGAAAATGTGATTTTTCATATGTTAAACCATTTGCATGCAAAAACAGGTTTGGATAATATATGTATTACTGGTGGAGTGGCACAAAATTCTGTCGCAAATGGTAAAATACTAGAGAATACTCCATTTAAAAATATTTACGTTCCTTCTGCCGGGCATGATGCGGGTACATCTATTGGTTCAGCATTATATTTGTATAATCAGATTTTAGGAAAAAAGAGGTTGCCAGAAACTACTACTGCTTATTTTGGGAAGAAAGCTACACAGGTTGAAATTATTTTTGCTCTAGATAATAAGGGCGTTTCGTATTCAATTTTAACAGATGATGAGTTGTTTGATAAGGTTTCGGATAAATTAGTTGATGGTGGCGTGATAGGTTGGTTTCAAGGTAGAGCAGAGTTTGGTCCTAGAGCTTTAGGGAATAGGTCAATAATTGTAGATCCTAGAAGAGCTGATGCAAAAGATTTGTTGAATGAAAAAATTAAAAGAAGAGAGAGTTTTAGGCCTTTTGCTCCTTCAATTCTTAAAGAGGCTGTTAGTGATTATTTTGTTCAAAATGATGCCGTTCCTTTTATGGAAAAAGTATTTGATATTAAAAAAGAAAAGCATGCCGAAATTCCTGCTGTAACTCATGTTGATGGTACAGGAAGGTTGCAATCGGTTGATGCTGAAATATCTCCTAGATATCATAAATTAATTACTAAGTTTGCAGAAAAAACAGGGGTACCTATTTTATTAAATACCTCATTTAATGAAAATGAGCCTATTGTTAATAGACCTGAAGAAGCATTGGATTGTTTCTTGAGAACAAAAATGGATATGTTGGTAATGGAAAATGTAGTTGTAGAAAGATAAATATGAAAGAAGAAACATTTTATGATAATACTCCATTTGAGTATGGTTATTCCTCAAAGGAGGAAATAATTGCTAATATGAATCCTTTGCTTAAAAATTTAATGGAGCAAAATAAGGGGAAAGTATTTTGTGATATTGGTTGTGGCTGTGGAAGGAATTTAGTGTATGCTTCAAAGTTTGCTTCAAAGGTTATTGGGGTTGATTTAAGTAATCAATCTCTTTCCTTTGCAAAGTCATTTATACAAAGTGATAATTTAGAATTAATAGAAGGAAATAACTTAGCTATTCCCTTAAAGGATGCCATTGCTGATGTTGTTGTAAGTGATGGTGTTTGTCATCATACTGGAGATACAATTGGAGCTTTTAAAGAGTGCGTAAGGGTTTTAAAGCCAAAAGGAAAGTTGTATTTAGCAGTTTATAAAAAATTCAGGTATTATCCTTTTGTATACCATGTAGTTGGTGGGGTTTTTAGATTAATGAATAAGGTAAAGTTAGGTAATTTTATTGTAGAAAAAGCATTTGTGAATTTACACTATCTAATGTATAAAATCTTAAAAAAGCAAAAATTATCATTAATTGAAAC
>Ga0206679_10002893_pt1 | contig 13437 bp, 9 predicted proteins | sample M110012015metaG_FD_155464 | JGI IMG/M metagenome (GOLD analysis project Ga0206679, IMG submission 155464) | Ammonia-oxidizing marine archaeal communities from Monterey Bay, California, United States - M1 100m 12015 | ecosystem: Environmental > Aquatic > Marine > Intertidal zone | place: USA... | reverse complement strand
CATTGTCCCATTGAAGAAGTTACCCATATAAGCACTTTTACCATCCATGGCTATGCACAAGGATGCCCAACCAGGTCCTGGTAATTCAAATTGTTCTGAAATACTACCAGAAGAGGGATCGTGTTTGCACAAACTGAAACCAGCACGGAAGTTGGCTTTTATTGAATAGAAATCTCCATTTGTACTATGCGTTATAGCAATCACTAAGTCGCCACTTTCCGGCTCATAGGTAATTAAGTCATCGGCTTGCTCATTTTTAATCACATCGTATTGAAAAATACGATTGCCCAGTTCTGAAATATAGACAACTTTAGATTGATCAGAACCCATAGACGATGCTGTGACGCCAAGAAAGCCTGGCATACCACCATGCGTTAGAGTTTCATAAGTTTCTTTTAGTTCACCATCGGATGAGAATTTATACAAATTACCATCACCGTATCTTTTAGTATCAGGCATAAACGGTAGAACTGTCCTTAGTTTTCTTGGGCCTTCAAGTGCTTTATTATTGGATTCATCACCAACAAGATGTTCTCCAAGGAAGATATCGCCACTATCACTAAAGCAGGCATTTGAGAAAGAACGTGCTCCAAAATCAATTTGATTGATTTGTTCGCCTTTAGGAGATACTTTTACTACAGAGTAATTTTGACTGTCAAAGGCCCAGAGATTATTATCCTGATCAAACTTAAGACCTCCTACTAAGTGAGTAGTATTTTCAGTCCAAAGTGTTCCCTTTAAGTTAAGCTCACTATCAAACTGAATAATTCGTCCATCCCCAGCATGGTCATCATCAGCATTATTCAGCACAGTTGCAGCAACTAGAACGTCTCCATTCTCAAAAGCTTTTATATCAGATTCATTGGACATAGTAATCTCCTTATTATAATAAATGACCCCATTTCTCTTCGACCAAGTCAAAAATCTCTGGTGCATGTTCAACCAAAAGTTCTCTATTTAATTTCGGATAAGGGGATGGACCATTTTCTTCTGGTAACTGTCTTGTTGCATCAATAAGTATCCTGGATGATCTTCCTCTTATGACTGCACTGGGGTCTAAAAAGAATCCGGCAGTATCTTCAATAATTTTAGCACCTGGATGCGGTTGCCATCTGGCTCCAACAGTTCTAAAAACTTCCTTGGTATCATGAATATCTACATCTTCATCAACGACAATAACAATTTTTCCTAATGGTAAGAAATTGAACTTCTCTGCAAGTTCTAATCCCTGATGAGGCTTAGTCTTTTTAATACTGAGGAAAAGATATCCAACATGATCTATTGGAATATGGAACCCTCTGAGTTCAGGCATAAACTTAGAGAAACCTCTTATCGAAGCAGCTTCTCCAGGAGTGGTGACATAACCCCTAGTCACCCCAGTAAATTGATTAACAAACATCGGATTAACGCGATGTGTAATTGTTTTGATGTTCATATAGAACGTTTCTTCATGAGGTTTGCCCATATAACCATACATTTCTCCAAAAGGACCTTCTGGCTCAAAATCGTTGAGTGGAATCTCACCCTCAATAATCATTTCTACATTTGCAGGTACCCGAATGTCACTATTCTCACATTTCACTACCTCAATTGCTTCTCCTTTAAATCCTCCAGCTATTTCAAGCTCATCTTGTCCCGTTCTTGCAGTTTTTGAACTGCTCATAGCAAAAACAATTGGGTCGGTACCTAATACAACAACCGCTTGTGCTACATCTGCTTCAGTGTTCATCAAAGATTTCCAACCATCTTGATTCTTCTCTGGACTGATACCAATTTTTCTTGGCCCCTTAATCTGCATTCGATAGGTGCCAACGTTTCTGCCTTGCTCTGGATCAACAGTAATTAGGTTACCAGTATTAATAAATCTTCCATTGTCTCCAGGGTTGGTTTGAAAGAATGGGAAATCCAAAATATTAATTTCATCTTCATTAAGAATGACTTCTTTGCTTGGAGCATCCGCTTTATCAATTTCAGTTGTCTTAATAGGAGTTATATCCCCTATCTCCATCATTTTATTAAGTGATCTCTTGTAATTAAGAATATGCTCTCCCTCTTCAATTTCATCAAGAGGAACTCCTATGGCCATAGCTTCATGTCCAGCCATCCCATATTGATTTACTATAATGGGTCCATCAACCCATTCACCTGAAATCTTTATTTTTTCAACTATCACTGATGGAGCACCAAGCCATCCATGTTTATCAAGTAACTTATACATAAACCCAGTTAGCTCATAAGAATCTTGATCAATTTCTTTTATTCTTATAACGTTTCCATGGGTCTCTATGGCTTCCATATAATCTCTTAGAGAATCATAAGGGCCAGTTCCATATTTACTGTTCTGCTTTAGAGCTTTTTTTGCCATGCGTTTTATTTTTGATGTAATTAGATTTGATAACTATTGTATCGAGCTATAAGAAATAAAAAAGACCTCAGTACAAATATACTGAGGTCTTTAGTAGTTTTTAAGACTTACCAGCGTTTGGTATATCTTATACCGATTTCTCTAGGACGATTGGTATATTGCCTTCCGTTTCCAAAGAAGAAGTCAAAGTACCAGTCATTCACAGCAATTTCTGCTCTTTCATCGGTTATGTTATTGATGAAGAAATCCATTTCCCAATCATCACCCATTACACCAACTTTCGCATCCATTATGGTGTATGATTTTTGCAAGAATTGAGATCCTGGTTGAACCGCACTTACCGTATCACCAGTGTATGCGACAGACGCTCTCATGTAGGCTTCATTTCCACCAAATGCATTTGTTGATACTGTTTTATCAATCCATAAACTTCCTTTGAACTCAGGAACTTGTGGCAATCTTGATCCGCTAGGAGCTGATCCATCAGATAAAGCAGTTTCAGTTTCTGCAGTCACCCATTGTGAGTTAAAGCCCAGTTCTGTATTTTCTCCAATCGCTGCAAGCAATTCTAATGACAGTCCGTCAGATCCAGCATTACCTAAGTTTGCTACCACTTTCTGCCAAGGTTGACCACATTGTGGAGCAGGGTAGGACCCTTCAACACCACAAGGAAGGTTACTTGGATCGACTAGTTCAATTTGATAATCTTCCCAATCCATCGTGAAGTAGGTAAGGTTTAATCTTACTCGACCATCAGCTAGAGTTGTTTTGTAACCGAACTCATAATTCATTAAGAAATCTGATTCATAAACATCAGGATAAATTGGTGCACTAGAGCGTCCACGATTCACACCACCAGGTCGATAACCTTCTGAATAAAGTGCATAAACCATGCTGTCATCATTAATGTTATATTTGATACTGACCTTTGGTACAAAGTCACTTTGACTCTCATTATCACGTTTGTTCTTAGGGAGCACTCCATCAGCTGTTAAAGCACCTTTTGGATTTTCTACCCAATATTTCTTATCCGCTTCACGATCAAAGAAACGACCACCAACGGTTAATTCCCAATTCTCATCAAATCGATAGTTCACTTCTCCAAAAACAGCCATTGTTTCCCAATTGGTTCTATCGTATGAGGCCCACCAAACATCGGTTGGCGCTATTGGTAATCTATCAGGAAGGTAGGTAGCAACTGATGCTACTTGACTGGCATAACCTGCAGAATCTCTATAACCAACGGTTTGTGTTTCAAAATCCCATCCTTCTTCACGTTCTTGGTAGAACAGTCCAACAAGCCAATCTAGATCATCTGTTTCATTGGAGAGTCTAAATTCTTGTGTTTTTGATGAGTTCCATTGAACCAAGGTATTAAATCCTGGTACATCATTATAAGCATAAGAAGTTCCTGCTGGTTGGAAGCAATACCTACTAGCGGATGCATAACCGTTATAGTAATAACAGAATGTTCCAAAATACATAGAATAGGTAGTTCTATCATTGACATAAAATACATCTCTATCAAAGTAAGAGGTTGCAGAAATTAATTTTGCAAAACCTAGATCTTTCTCAATGGTTAGTGACAATTGAGTCCAATCATCGTCTCTTGGTTCATCATAAAATGAGACTCTTTGTAGGTCTCCAACCGTTGGATCAAAATAGTTATAGCCATCGGCTGAATTGCTTTGAGTGGAAATACCGGCCATAACATAACCATCATCTTGTTCCCATTTAGCAAAGATTCTTCCTCCAGTTGATGTAAAGGTATTAACATCTTCTCTTACAGCTGCAGGATTAAAATCGGTATTTTTATTGAGTCCAAAACGAGCACTGGTGCCCTCAATGACATCTACAAATCCACCGTCTTCAGCTGAAAAACCAACTGCTCTAATTGCAAAGTTGTCAGAAATTGGAACATTTACCATTCCACTGATATCCCAGCTGTCTTCATTTCTAGGGGAAGTTGCAGACGCTCTGAGTGTCAAATCAACACTGGCAGCAAATTCACTGGTATCGGGTTTATTGGTTATGATTCTAAGTGTTCCTGATTGAGCACTAGATCCGTACAAGCTTCCTTGTGGTCCAGCAAGTGCCTCAATTCTTTCAATATCAATCATTCTTACATCAACAGCCATACCTGCTTGAGTTACTGGTTGTTCATCGATATATAATGCAACGGATTCTTCAGAGATAAAAGTGCCGTTATCATCAGCAATACCACGGAAATAAATTTTACCAGTACCTGGCAAGTAATTTACATAACTCATACTTGGTATAAGCTTTGCATAATCTTCCATTCCTACTACTTGTGCTTTTCTTAGATCGGATTCAGTAATAGCTTGAACACTACCAGCAATATCTTGAAGGCTCTCAGCCCTCTTGGTTGCGGTAACAACAATTTCTTCTAATTGAGCTTGCGACGTTGTATAGCCTGCTAAAGCAGCTGTCACTGCAGCAGCAACACTCGTTATTTTTTGTGTACTTGTTAAAGTCGACATAATTTTAACCCCTAGTTAAAAATAATTTATATATATACATAAAGAAGATTAAGTTGATTTTTATATAACCACTAATCCTCTTTAATATGAAAATACTATAGGAAAGAGATCATATTACAAGTATAAATAGCCTTTGAAATGGGATTAAAATGGACACTGCGACAGTTAATTGTTGGTTTAGAACAACATAATTCATGCATTAGACTTTCTATCCTATTGATTTAAATAATAAAAATAATATTTATAGTAGATATACATTGACAGTATTATCGTTTTTTTTACAATGAAGTGGATATAGCAGTAACTAACCATATATATGAGGTTCTAATAAAGTGAATATAGGACAACCAATAAGAGAACTGGGCGATATTAACCATAAACCTTTAAGGGATAAAATACTCTCATTGGAAGATAAGGCTTGGGATGACAATGCGGTTCGCCAGGAAACTTTCGATGTGCATAAAAATACAAGTTCTTTGATTATGATTTTTTGCGATGGATGGCCAGAGCTGACTATTTCAAAAGAAAGCGGTTGGAATCATTTGGCTGAGATAGCAATGCCAATGATGGAAGGCATTATTAAAAATCATTATAAGCCGGGCGGCACAATCATTAGAGCTATGGCTGCCAAGCTATTCGCAGGGCAAAGAATTACTCCTCATGTGGATAAGCATCCTTCTTTTCATATTGCACATCGAATTCACATACCAATCACAACCAATGACCATGTTCGATTTACACTAGCAGGAAGACCTTTTCAACTGGAGTTGGGTAAGGCCTATGAAGTTAATAATCAATCCACACACAGTGTTATGAATCGAGGCAAAGAAGATCGAATTACTTTTATTTTTGATTATATGCCAGAGGACATTCGCTCCATGGCAAAGAATCAAAAATAATTAATTTATAACTCTTTCAATGACTGAGGTTTAGCATCATCAGTTAAATTCTTTAACAGAGGTTCCAATGTCTCAATCAATAGCTCTATGTGGCTCTCGTAATTCTTCCAAGCATACATAGCACCTTTGTATAAAGGTTGTCTCACTTGTTCTGAGCTAGCAGTATTGATGGATCTTTTCGTTTCATAGAACTTTAGGCATTGCTCTTCCCATTCTAAACCACAATACTCCAAAAGTTTCTTAGTCTCTGATTCTTGATTATCCAGCACAGATTCATAATGGAAATCCATTATCTCTCCAGGGAAAGCATCATGCCAATGTCGCATCATCCGATCGTATTCTAAATAGTATTCAGCTACCTCAAATAAATCGTAACTCCAAGATTGTCCTTTATAAAAGAGTTGCTTGTAAGAACTGATGCAACTGTCCAATGGATGTCTGCACGCATTGATAATCTTTGCGTTAGGAAGAATAAGCTTAAGGAATCCAATATTGGCAAAATTATTAGGCATTTTATCAATAAAATAGGGACTCCCTGAACGATGTCTTTTTGTAGTTGTTAAATAGCTTTCACCATACTCAATGAACTCATCATCGGTCATTTCCAGTGCTGCGTTGGGGAATTTAATTCCTCTAGGCTTAGATTTTGTTAGCTTTCTGGTCAATAAAGAAAGGTCGGGCAATTCTTTGGTTCCCTCAATTTGGCTGTGACTCGCTAAAATTTGTTCAATTAAAGTCGATCCAGATCTAGGCAACCCAACTATAAAAATAGGCGCCTGACTTTGATGGCCTAAATTTCTTTTTTCATTAATAAATTCTTTATTGAACACCTCAATCAATGAATCATGTGTGGTCTGTGTTTGAACTGAATCGTAGACTTCATCTTTTCTACGCATGAAGGCACCAGCATCAAAATGATGCCATGCTTTATCAAATAACTTTTCCTTCTCTTTTGCATTAGCAAGAGCAATGTGAAAAAAAGCTTTGTTGCTGTCAGGAATGTCTGGATTTTCTATATGGTCTTCCATTTGAGCAATTTCTTTTTGATCAAATTGATATGTTTTTAGATTGGCTAAGCTCCAGTAAGCTTCGGCAAAAAAGGGTTGAAATTCGATGACTTTTTTATACGCTGATACCGATTCTTCATAGTCCCCAATGGTTTTTAATGTGTTGCCTAATCCCATGTTGCTTCCAATATGATTTGGCTCTATTTTTAAAGCTTCACGATATGCATTTATGGCACCTTCATGATTTCCTGATTGGCCTAATATGGTTCCACGAAGCATGAAACCAAAGGGTAAATTGGGTTGTAATTTAATGACCCTTTGAGCCGCATCAAGAGCTTTCCCAAATTCATCTGAATCCGATAATGTTTCTGCTAAATCTGCCCAAGCTCCAGAAAACTTTGGCTTTAGTTCGACTGCTCTTTGCAATAAAATAATCGCATCTTCTCTTTGCTCCATTTTAGATGCGATAGAAGCTAATAATTTAAGTCCATTGACATCGTCAGGCTTCTCTTGCAAAGCTTCTCTGCAAATCTTTTCTGCCTCTTCAATTTCTCCTCTGTAAAAGAGTTGTGTCGCCGAAGCCAATTTTTCTTGAATTGGGTCCAATTCCAAAACAGTTTGATATATTTCTTGAGCCTCTTCTTTCCTCCCCAATGCTTTGTATATTTTCCCAAGTGTAATCAATGCACTTGCATTTTTTGGATTCAGATCTACAGCTTTTTCAAAACAAGGCAATGCTTTTTCAGGTTTATTTTGAGCCAACAGTGCATTACCTAATTCTTCATGGGCAGGAGCAAAATCTGGAAACATTCTTAATGTGTGCTTTAATCGTTTAACAGCCGAACCTGATTTACCTTGCCTTATGAGTGCTACACAGAGTAAAACTTGAGTATTTGGATCACCATTGGAGACTTGACTGAGTGCTTTTCGACAAAGATCTTCAGCCATTTTTGCATCGCCAGCATTTAAAAATGCTTTGGCACGATCAAACGATGCTTTTAATTCTGAAAGTTCGTCATTAACCATTGTTTCCTCTTTATTGCTTAATTATGAAGTTTTAGTTTTTATTTTTTTTATTGATGATTGCTGCAGCTATGCAAACACCTATCGTAACTATTGCTATCAAAATAGTTGCTAATGCATTGATATCAGGAGCAACCCCTAGCCGGACTTTTGAGAATATTAACATAGGAAGGGTTGTTGATCCTGGGCCAGAGACAAAACTAGAGATGACTAAATCATCCAATGAAAGCGTAAAAGACAAAAGCCAACCTGAGATCATTGCTGGAAAAATAATAGGTAGAGTTATATCCCAGATAACTCTAGCCGGCTTAGCTCCAAGATCCATTGCAGCTTCCTCTAGAGACTCATTAATTTCAGTCAATCTGGATTGTATGATTACTGCTACATAAGCCATTGAAAAAGTAATATGGGCAATTGTGATTGTGTTCATGCCTCTCTGACTGGGCCAACCAATCAAATCTTGAAGGCTGACAAATAGTAGAAGAAGAGAAAGTCCTGTAATGACTTCTGGCATCACTAGTGGTGAAGCAATCATTCCAGTAAAGAGCATTCTTCCTCTAAATTGTTTTAACCTAGCTAGAATTAATCCAGCCATTGTTCCAAATATGGTTGCAAAAGTTGCTGTGATGGCTGCAATTCTAAAACTCAAGAGAGCAGCATTCAGAATATTCTCATTGTTAAATAGTTCTACATACCATTTCAGTGTCCAGCCTCCCCAGATTGTGACAAGTTTAGAATCATTAAAGGAGTAGATCACAACCAATGCAATTGGTATGTATAGAAATGCAAAGCCAAAACATAGCATTGAGAATATAAATTTAGACCTTTTATTGAGCATTAGGTCACCGCTTGTGATGAATTTTGCATGTTTTCCTGAGATTGTCTTTTTTGAAAATAAACAATCGGTAAGACTAAAAGCAGAACAAGAACAATTGCTACAGCCGATGCCACAGGCCAGTCCCTATTCAAGAAAAATTCATCAAATAGAACTCTTCCGATCATTAGAGTATCTGCGCCACCTAATAAAGCAGGTATTACGTATTCTCCGATCGATGGAATAAATACTAATAAAGATCCTGCAATGATCCCAGGCAATGAAAGTGGAAGTGTTACATCTTTAAAAACTTGCCATCTTTTAGCACCTAGATCAGATGCTGCTTCAAGCAATCGGATGTCAAGCTTCTCAAGATTTGCATAAAGTGGAAGAATCATAAATGGTAAGTAAGAATAGATCATTCCAATATAAACAGCAGTGTCGGTATATAACAAATCAAGTGGTTGATCAATAATACCTATCCATAATAAGAATCCATTGAGTAAGCCTTTTGTTTTTAGAATACCCATCCATGCGTAGACCCTTAGTAAAAAAGAAATCCAGAAAGGAATTACAATCATCAATAGAAGAATGTTTCTAGTGGGTTGTGGCGACCTAGCGATTCCATAGGCAATTGGATAGCCAATGATTAAGGCAAAAAATGTTGAGATAAATGCTAATTTTACTGAACTCAAGTAAGTAACGAAGTAGAGAGAATCTTGGAACAAATATAGAAAATTATCAAAGGTTGCATATATGGAAAAAGATCCATCCACAGTTTCTTGAAAGAAAGGTGTGTATGGCGGTTGAGCAATGATTGGGTCGGCCAAGCTAATCTTCAGAACAATAAGGAAAGGTGTCAAGAAAAAGAGAAGTAACCACAGATAAGGTATTGCAATCACGAGATTTTTCCACAGCCTCTCTCTGAAGGAATTATCTAAATTGATGAGTAAGCCTGACATTATTTTTCCAATATTATTAGATTTTCATTGTCCCATGAAAGATAAACTTCATCTTCCCATTTAATGGGTTGTTCCGTCCTCATTCTGTTTTGTTTGCTTACTTGGATGATGTCGCCATTATTTGTTCTAACACGATAAATTGATAGATTTCCAAAATAGCCAAAGTCTTCGACGACTCCTGATATGAAGTTTGTATCTTCATCACTCGGGGATTCTTTTTGGATTATCATTTTTTCAGGTCTCAATGCTAGAGTGACATCTTTAACATTTTGATCTTGAATACTTTTTTTAATTACAATTTCACCACCCAAAGCTTCGCAGTAGAATGAAGCATCATCATTGGTTGAAGTAATTTTGGCATTGAAGAGATTTATGTTTCCAATAAAGTCAGCAACAAAATTTGAATTAGGGTTTTCATAAATTGAGTTGGGCTCTCCTATTTGAACGAATTTACCTTGCTCCATAATTGCTATTCGATCTGAAAGAGTCATTGCTTCTTCTTGATCATGAGTCACAATAATGAATGTAACACCAAGTTGAAATTGAATGTCCACCAATTCAAATTGAGTACTTTGTCTTAGTTTTTTATCCAATGCAGCCATAGGCTCATCCAGCAAAAGTACCTTTGGTTCTTTGATAAGCGACCTAGCCAATGCCACTCTTTGTGACTGCCCACCTGATAGTTGGTTAGGCTTTCTCTTTCCATATTCTTCAAGCTTTACTAAGGATAATATGTTGGCTACTTTATCCTCTATGATGTCTTTAGAGAGGCCTTCTTTTTTTAAGCCATAAGCAATATTATCAAATACCGACATATGCGGGAAAAGAGCGTAATTTTGAAACATAATATTGACAGGTCTCTTATATGGTGGGACTTGAGTCATATCAATGCCATCAATCTTAATTGTTCCTTCGGATGGTGTTTCTAGTCCTGCTAGCATTCTAAGCAGAGTAGTTTTTCCAGATCCTGAAGCACCCAATATAGAGAATAGCTCCCCTTTATTTATATCCAGATCTACTTTATCGACGGCGGCAAAGTTTCCAAAATATTTACTGATGCCTCTGATTTCTATATAACTCTTTTGTTCCTCATTCATATTATCTCTCGTTTATTACTCTCTTTTTTGACCGGTTTTGAATCTAGTAAATATTCTGGTTTTCATTCTATTATACTTTGGTGGATCTACTGGGGTAAGAGTTAAACGGTTCATGATCTCAGGCGTCGGATATATTGCAGGATCTTCTCTAACACCATCTTTAAGGAATTTATCAGCAGATGGAATAGGACTGGCATAGTGTGTTAGATTGACAAAATCAGCACTAATTTCTGGTCTCATCAGGTAGTCCATCAATAGATAGGCATTCTCTAGGTTTGGTGCATCATTGGGAATGACCATGATATCCAACCACAGTAGACTGCCTTCTGAGGGCACGAAGTATTTAAGGTTGATTGTTTTCCCAGCTTCCTCAGATCTCATTTTAGCTGTCGCATAGTCTCCCGCCCAACTCTGGGCCATGCATAAGTCTCCGTTTGGTAAATCATTAAGCAATGTCGATGAGGTAAATTTTTTTATATAAGGTCTCACTTCTAGCAATAAATCTTCTACTTCTCTGAGTTCTTTTGGATCCAATGAATCATCGCGATAACCTAAGTATGCAAGAGCCGTTGGTATCACATCGGTTGGCGAATCTAGAACGCTAATTCCACAGTCTGCAAATTTAGAGACTACCTCCGGATCAAACAGCATAGCCCCACTACCAACAGGAGCATCAGGAAGTCTTTCAAGAATCATATCCTCATTATAGGTAATGCCTGTGGATCCATAGCTGTAAGGAATCATCATTTCGTTACCAGGGTCAAACACGCTCAGCATTTCCATGAGTTTAGTGTTGATTAAGCCAACATTTTTTAATTTTGATTTATCTACCTTATGAAAAATTCCAATCGGCATTAATCTTTTGGAATACATGGCTGAATGCATAACAAGGTCATATCCAGAATTACCGCTTAAAAGCTTTGCTTCGACAATTTCAGAGGACTCATAAGTATCATAATTGACCTTAATGCCATATTCTTCTTGAAAATTTTCTATAGTGTCTTCGCCAATATAATCAGCCCAGTTATAAAAATTAACAACCTTATCCTGAGAAAAAGCAGTGAATGACTGCAAAAGACCAATCATGATGATGCAGGCAAGATTGATCTTTTTAAATTTTAGAGACTTCTTCATTAGTTTTATTATTGCCTATTAAATTAGTGAGGAGCACGCCAAAAATAATTAACATACAGCCTGTAATCATACTCAATGTTATCTCTTCTTGTAAAAATATATAAGCCCATAGCATTCCAAATATAGGAACTAGCATTGCTAAAATTGAAGTACTTATGGGTCCTATTCTCTTAACCAGAGTGTAGTAGGGTATATAGGCTAAACCTGTACAAAAAACTCCAAGAAAGAAAATACTTCCAACAATTTTATAATCATAGATGTTAATGCTTATAGATTCTGTAAGTAAAAAAGGACTGATGAGTATCGTTGCAGCTATCATTGTAGCTGCAGACATTTGCTTTGCTTCAAGAACTTCATATTTATACATGTAGACCATCGAAACTCCATAAAGTCCTGCACCGAGCATTGCCAGCATCAAAGGAAATAAATTAAATTCCAAAGACTCAGAGCCTACAAAAATAACTAACCCTACTATACCTATGGTAATGCCAAACAATTGATTCACTCTAAATTTAAAACCAAGAAACAACAAAGAAAAAACAAAAGCGAAGAGAGGCGTGCTTCCATTTACGATGGCCATCGAACTCGCATTAATATATTTTGCTGCATAAGCAAAACAGAAAAAAGGCATGGCAATGTTTGCCGCACCGATGAAAAAAATATGAAATAAGTTTTTTCGAATGGTATTCCAATGTTCCTTTCTAAGGAATAAGAGACCTAAAATAATGGATGCAATAACTAATCTTAAAAATACCAAGCTAATCGGTCCCACTCCAGTTATGGCAATTTTAATGAAAGTAAAAGCACTTCCCCACATCGCTGAGAGGCTTATAATTATTAACCAGCTTCTAGGTGAGACGTATTGATTCATTAAAGGTCCTGCAGACCTTTTTTTATTAATCCTCGTGCAATGATTATTCTTTGAATCTCACTGGTGCCTTCCCAAATCCTGTCAACCCTTAGTTCGCGATAAAATCTTTCCGCAGCAAACTCTCTCATATAGCCTCTACCACCAAAAATCTGAACAACACGGTCAACTACTTTATTTGCCATCTCAGAGGCAAATAATTTAACTGCAGAACAACGATAATGCAGTGATTTTAGGTCATCATTCCGATCGTGAGCATTTGCTGTTTCATAGAGCATTAAACGAGCAGCCCATAATTCTGTTACAGAATCAGCCAACATAAACTGAATGGCTTGTTGATCAGAAAGCATCCCACCTTTCACTTTTCTTTCTTTTGCAAATTCAGTAGCCTCTTCAATTAATCTGGCTGCAGCACCACAACATCTTGCAGCTATCATCAACCTTTCTCTTCTAAACCAGGCAAGTGAAAAACTCATGCCATCACCTTCATTGCCTATTAGGTTTTTATCTGGAATAAACACATCATGGAACTTATAAATAGGATGATGGCTATCAAAAGTATGAGAAAAAAGAGGTGTTCTGACATGCTCAATGCCTTCTTGATCCATGTCTAGAAAAAAAAGTGCGTCGCCAATTTCATTTCCTTCATTCTGAATGACCGCCTGAATGAAAAAGAAGTCTGCATGATTGGCTCCTGTTACAAACCATTTTTCCCCATTAACTAAATAGCCACCTTCAACTTTTTTTGCAGTAGCACTCACATCCAA
>Ga0206679_10002892_pt1 | contig 13438 bp, 11 predicted proteins | sample M110012015metaG_FD_155464 | JGI IMG/M metagenome (GOLD analysis project Ga0206679, IMG submission 155464) | Ammonia-oxidizing marine archaeal communities from Monterey Bay, California, United States - M1 100m 12015 | ecosystem: Environmental > Aquatic > Marine > Intertidal zone | place: USA... | reverse complement strand
GTAAAACAGTTTAGAGAAAAGCCTGAATTGGAACAGGCACAGAAGTTTTTGGAACAGGGCAACTTTTACTGGAATTCAGGAATGTTTGCATGGAAGGCATCATCAATTATACAAAGCTTTAAAAATTATTCAAAAGAACTGTATGATTTATTTATACAAGATGATGAATACTACAATACAAATGAGGAAAGTGAATTTCTATCAAAATCCTTTTCTCAGTGTCAGAGTATTTCAATTGATTACGCCATACTGGAACATGAACCAAATATTTCACTTGTTCTTTGCTCTTTTGATTGGAGTGATCTGGGAACCTGGGTGAGTCTTAAGAATATACTGGAGAATGATAAAGATGGAAATGTAAAAAATGTAGAATCGATTCATTTGTTCAATAGTAAAGATTGCCTTATACACAGTGAAAATCAAAAGACGATTTTAATAGATGGGCTGGACAATTATATCGTTGTGGATACAAGTGAAAAATTATTGATCTTAAATGCGGAGAATGAACAAAAACTCAAAGAGTATTTGAAACGCATTAACTCAAAATAAAATTTTTGAATGGTTAAAATCAGACATATTGAGCTTGGGGATTTTCCGCTGCTATTGGCTCCCATGGAGGATGTCAGCGACCCTCCGTTTCGTACATTATGTAAAAAGTACGGTGCGGATTTAATGTATACTGAATTTATATCTTCAGAAGGGCTTATTCGCGATGCTGTTAAAAGTCGACAGAAATTAGATATCTACGAAAAAGAAAGACCCATTGGTATTCAAATATTTGGTTCTGATATAGAGAGCATGAAAATGGCCACTGAGATTACTGAACAGTCAAATCCTGACATCATAGATATTAATTATGGCTGTCCCGTAAAAAAAGTAGCATGTAAGGGTGCCGGAGCTGGAATATTACAGGATATTCCTAAAATGGTAAAAATGACTTCTGAAATAGTGAAGTCCACAAAGCTGCCGGTTACTGTTAAAACAAGATTGGGATGGGATGACAATTCAAAATATGTAGTAGAAGTTGCAGAAAGACTGCAAGATGTTGGAATAGAAGCTATTTCTATTCACGGAAGAACACGAAAACAAATGTATAAAGGAGAAGCAGATTGGTCATTGATTGCCGATGTGAAGAATAACCCGAGACTGCATATCCCCGTTTTTGGAAATGGCGATATAAATACACCAGAAAAGGCAGTTGAATACAAAAATAAATATGGTGTAGACGGAGTAATGATTGGTCGAGCAAGTATCGGAAACCCGTGGATATTTAGGGAAATCAAACATTATTTAAAGTTCAATACAAGGATGGCTTCACCTTCCTTTTTAGAAAAAGTTGAAGCGGTACAGGAACATTTGACAACAAGTATCGAATGGAAAGGCACAAAACTCGGAGTAGCTGAAATGAAAAGGCATTACGCCAATTATTTTAAGGGAATATCAAATTTTAAAGAGATCAAAACCAAACTTGTGATGTCGAATGAAATTGAAGAGCTATTTGAAATTCTGCAAACTTTACACGATGATGCAGAAAAGTTTGAATTTGTGTATAGTCAATAAAACCCTTAGATCATTTAATAGAATTAAGGCAGTTCCGCGTTTTTTATAATAGATTCCACCGGAATATTGAGCCCTCCATATATCACATTATTCAGAGAGCTATCCAGAGAAAACTCCAAATTTGTTCCTTTATAATCCCAGTGTATAATGTTCTTCTCACTAGGAACAAGTCTCGGAGGATATTGACTCGAATAAAAATATACGACGTCATTCTTAATTTTGGTTTTGAACAATGGAGAAAACAAGAATCGAAATTGATCATCTTCCTGTGTAAGGATACCTTTTTTCAATAACTTGGAAATAAATGAGTTAGCAGGATGCACGGTCGAAAACATCATTTTATATCTAGGAACGATTACATCACGAGTTTTTTCTATTTCTCTGGTTTCAAAATTTTCATCCAATTCAGTTTCAATATACTTTTCAGAAATCTTGTAATATCCCCCTTCCTCAAAGCACAAATCACCTCCCCATAAATCCAGGAAATCTTCCATTGGAAAACTTATCTTTTTTGTAAATACCCTCAACTTTTTCTCAATCATTTTTTTCGTGTTCTTATTTAAATGAGAAAAGTTGAGGTGCAAATCAATTTTTCTAAGTGATGAATTCGAAAACTGAATTGACTTGCCTTTTTTATTGATTAAAAAAGGAATTGAATCATTCATTTTTGCACGACTTTTCATATAAAAGCCTGCTGAGTCACTGTCATGAGCGAAAAAAATATGATCTATTCCATACTCCTTGATTTTTTCGTTTTGGGAATAGAAAACAACGTGTTCATTTTTAAAATAGGAATCTAAAAATAAATTTTTCCAGGAGCTCCTGATAACGCCTGGCTTGGAATGAACAATCTCCTTATGGATTTCCCTGAAATAATCTCCCCTGTATATCAAGAGATATTTGTCCCTATTAAAAAAATAAATATTCTCCTCTGAAATATGATAAATTTGATCTTTCCCTCTTTTGGTGATTGAAACATCAAAATCCACCGAAATCCTTTCAATTGCATCTTCTAATTTAATCGAATTATTTAGTGGGACTATGCATCCATAATCTCCTCGGTCATTTGCAAAAACATACATACGACTTTGCAGATCTATACCATATTTTTTTGCCATAGAAAGCATAAATTCATACGTCAAAAACCCCCGCAAAGGCACATTGTTAAAATTCAATAAATCAGACGTTTCTTTCAGGAAATCCAGTAGATTCACCCTTCCAACAAGGTCCGATTCGGGAAGGATGTTTTCAATTCTGAGTTGACTTTTAACTGGTCTTTTAAACGGTTTGAAATACAAAATTAATCCTAGCAAAAGAGCCAGAACAATAATTACTGCGACTTTTTTATACACGCCTTTTATTTGGAAAAAATGTAAAGAGAATTTATCATATCCAGAAATTGTTTTCCAGAACTGCTATCTCCCTCAAAGTAATACTCAATATTGTATTTGGTCGAATTAAGTTCAGATCGACCGGAAGTCAGTTCAATCATCCCAGAAGTTCCTTTCATTCGATCAAGAACCAGCTTTTGTCTTTCATCTAAAAATTCAATCGGGAACTTACTTAGAGATTCATCCAAATCTACTTTCGCATATAGTACGCCCGATTTTTTTATTTTTTTTATGTCTTTACGAGAGATGGCGTTACTACCGTACCCTTTCATATTTGACTCAACCAAATTGTGGTTGTTCGTAATGAGCAACATCTTCTTAGAACAAATAATATATACGGGTGTAGCGTCCAAAATGGCATCTTCTACAATCCAATAGCCTTCTTTTTTTTGAATGCGTGAGGTCAGCCTCCCAAGATCCTCCAATATCATTTCACACAAATCCGGTCTTTCAGAAGCAAAACCGATTGTAAATACAGGAATTTCTTCATCTGATTCGATTTCTATTTCCGAATAATCGAAATTCTCTTCATCCCAAATGTAATCTATCTTCGTTGTTTTTACTTTTTCCACACCGTCAAAAGAGGCAAACATACCTCCTTTATATGCACCAAAAAAAGATTTCTTATCTACCAATTGATCTAAAAGTTGAATAGCCAGAATATTCATCACCATTTCCACATTCTTTTGTTTTTTCAGAATAGGAACAACAATTTCATACGCCTTTTCGTATGCTTTGCGAATGTCAATATTATAGACCATATAAGCCGGCGCATTTTTAGAAATATATTTTAAAAAATCCTTGTTGAGCTTATTGTTATTCATCTCTGAATAAATCACCCCTAGCTCCTGCCCATAATTCGCATTCACATCAAAATTAATTTCATTGGAATCAATTGTTAAATCACCGAGTATGATATTATCCTCATACAGCTCTTTTAAATCATCATTCATAATAGGATACATGGTCTGAAAATACCAAAGCCCCTGCTCGTTAGTAATATTCCTGGAATTATCGAGATAAAAAACACCTTCTGATTCTCTCTCCATCTGTCGTACAAAACGAGGGTCACCTGAATACAGGCTGTTTCCTTCAATAAATAAGTCATCAAGTAATTCTCCTAAATATTTCTGCTGCAAATGAGCCTCTAAGCTATCCAGGATTTCCCAATAATTCTTTTCAGCATCATATTCCACTATATATTCATCTTCGTCTTCCATCATCTCATATTCTTCGCCATCTATCACCTCATAATCAATTGAGCCATATGGATTGCCATTACCTCTGGCATACCATATGGAATCAGTTAATCTGGTCAGGTAGGTATCTCTGGGTTCAAGCCTCACCAATAATGCGGATTCACCCTTTATAATGAGCGTATTAAAGAAAGATCCATACATTTCCACATCTGAAGCAATCAAACCCTCAAAGTCAAAATCATCAAAGACCTCAAATAGAGAAATTTTATCTTTTATGCCAAATGAAAATCCTGAAACTTCAATTTGCTCATCTTTTCCGTAAAAAATATTCAATCTTTGGTCAAAATCAAGCCCCGCATCCTTTAAGGTTTTACCAGATGTGGAACCGTCAAAAAGTTCCTGATGAATTTCTTCCATGAAATCATAGGTCACCAGCTCATCGAGTGAAACCTTTTTTAACAAGTCTATATTATTTATACTAAAAACTGTTGATGCCTCTTTTGGCACAAGCATTTCACTTTGCTGAGTATACACAAAAGGTGTCATCAATAGAATAACAAATAAAAGATGAAATTTTGGCTTAAACATAGGGTTCACATATTACATCGAAAGTACAAATAAATCTCTAGTATTTAGTGCTGTCCACATAGATTTTGTTGTCCATGATTTGATGGTCCATCAGCACATCAAAAATGTTATTTCTCAGCATTACTGCTCTTTGATTCTTTGATAATTGAGCAGATTCATTTTCAAATCTACTCACCACATTATCGAACCTGGTAATAGAAGTGTAATTCCCCATTTTTAACAAATCAGAATCTTCTGTTTTAAGAGATTTTGGACCATACTCATTTAAATCGGGAACCTTTCGAATTAAAACGCTTCCGTTCCACGAAATCCAGTCATACGATAATTCTTCATTTTCCAAATTTCGAATCGTTTTTTTAAACGCCTGCTCAAGACCACTTTGAAGAGCAAATACATCAGAAAAATCGAGCTGAATTTTAAAAACAAACTGAGAATAATTGGTGTCAATTTGAATATTTGAAATTCCTTCCTGAGCGGATAGTACTGCAGCAAATTCATCAATTTTTTGTTGTATTTCATTTTTTGAAGGCACCTTTTTACCATCTAAACTGTCCAAGGCAAGAATAGAATTAATTTTCACCTTACTAGAGCTGAGATTTATAGTATACTTAAAGGTCCCAGAACCATCTGCATTAAACTTGATATCATCAAGAATTTCAATACAAGCTGAGAGCATAAAGCATATAGGAATAAAAAACAGAATTTTTTTCATCGTAATTAAGGAGCCAAATTTTATACCAAACTACTAAAAAAACAAAAAGCCGTCATAGACGGCTTTTAAAATAATAAGATTTCGCAATTACATCATTCCAGGCATTCCACCTCCCATTGGCGGCATTCCTGCTGCTGCAGGAGCTTCTTCAGGTTGATCGGCAATAACACATTCCGTAGTTAAAAGCATTGCTGCTATCGAAGCTGCATTTTCCACGGCAATTCTAGTCACTTTAGTCGGGTCAATAACACCTGCTTTAAATAATGGCTCAAACTTCTCAGTCCTTGCATTGTAACCAAAATCTCCTTTCCCGGATTTTACTTCCTGTACAATTACAGCACCTTCTTCTCCGGCGTTTGCAATAATCTGTCGAAGCGGTTCTTCAGCTGCTCTTCTAACAATTGCTATTCCCGTAATTTCATCTTCATTAAGTCCTTTTATTTTATCAAGTGATTCTATAGACCTGAGTAAAGCTACTCCTCCACCTGCTACCACGCCTTCTTCTACAGCTGCTCTTGTTGCCGCGAGAGCATCCTCTACCCTATCCTTTTTTTCCTTCATTTCAACTTCTGTAGGAGCACCTACATACAGCACTGCAACTCCTCCAGATAATTTTGCCAGTCTTTCCTGAAGCTTTTCACGATCGTAATCTGATGTAGTTGATTCAATCTGCGCTCTAATTTGAGAAACTCTTGCTTTAATATCAGATTTTGCTCCTTTACCATTTATTATGGTCGTATTGTCTTTATCAATTTCAATTTTTTCAGCTGTTCCCAGCATCTCAATAGTTGTATTCTCCAGAGTCATTCCTCTTTCCTCAGAAATAACCTGACCACCTGTTAAAATTGCAATATCCTCAAGCATCGCCTTTCTTCTGTCTCCAAAACCAGGAGCTTTCACTGCTGCCACTTTTAAAGAGCCTCTAATGCGATTCACAACTAATGTACCTAAAGCTTCGCCGTCAACATCCTCTGCAATAATTAAAAGTCCTTTACTAGATTGAGCCACAGGCTCAAGAATAGGCATTAATTCCTTCATTGAAGAAATTTTCTTTTCACAGATAAGAATCATTGGTTCTTCCATTTCAGTAATCATCTTCTCCGTATTTGTTACGAAGTAAGGAGATAAATATCCTCTGTCAAATTGCATTCCTTCAACAGTTCTAACTTCTGTTTCTATCCCTTTAGCCTCTTCCACAGTAATTACTCCATCATTACCAACATCTTTCATCGCCTTAGCAATAAGAGCTCCAATAGCTTCATCATTATTGGCAGAAATTGTTGCAATTTGCTCAATTTTACTAATATCTGAACCTATCTCTTTGGATATCTTGCGAAGGTTTTTAACTACCTCCCTGACTGCTTTATCGATTCCCCTTTTCAGGTCCATAGGATTAGCACCTGCAGCAACGTTCTTTAAACCTGCACTGATTATTGCCTGTGCAAGTACTGTTGCTGTTGTAGTACCATCACCTGCAATGTCTGCAGTTTTAGAAGCTACCTCCTTAACCATCTGTGCCCCCATGTTTTCCACCTCATCTTCAATCTCAATTTCCTTTGCAACAGTCACCCCATCTTTTGTAATGGTCGGAGCACCAAATTTCTTTCCTATAACCACATTGCGCCCTTTAGGTCCTAGTGTCACTTTTACTGCATCAGCAAGTGCATCTACTCCCTTTTTAAGTTTTTCTCTTGCCTCTACATCAAAAAATATATCTTTTGCCATGTTTTTAAATTTTATTATTTACAAATACCGTAAATATCTGATTCTTTCATAATCAAATAATTACCATTATCAATCTTAATTTCCGTTCCAGAATACTGCCCATACAACACCGCATCCCCGACTTTAACTGTCATGGATTCATCACTTTTCCCAGGTCCAACAGCAACTATAGTTCCTTTCAAAGGTTTTTCTTTTGCCGTATCAGGAATAATAATCCCACTCACTGTTTTCTCTTCTGCCGGTGCTGGTTCTATAAGCACTCTGTCTGCTAATGGTTTAAATTTCATTGCCATTTTATTTAAAATTTGTTCGGTTCACATTTATCGAAATCTATGCCAAGACAAAAATCAAGACATTTTAACGCATTATCTATTCTTCGGATTAAAAATATGTCATAGAAAGTGACATACTGACACAAAAACAGCTTATTGATTTGGTTGTTGCTGTGGAGCCCCTTGTTCAGTTTTTTGCTTTTGTTTCAGATCTTTTTGCTTTGGTTGCCTCATTGTAATCAGAATACTTGCTACCATAATAATTCCAGCTAAGGACCAAGTTAATTTATCAATAAACTCGTTTGTTCGTTTAACACCACCCAGCTGGCCCGGAGATCCAAAATCAGAGCTTAATCCGCCACCCTTTGGATTTTGGATATACACCACAAAAATCAGCAGTATACTTGCCAAAAAAACTAGTATTGAAAGAATCACGTCCATTTATTTAATTTTAGTTTTTATTTTCTCAATTTGGTTTGCAAAGGAAATCTTTTTTTTGGGAAAAATCAAGATTAATTGCTCATAAGTTGAAATCGCCATGGAATAATTACCCTGACTTTCAAAAACTTTGGCCAATGTTTCGCTAACAGGTAGGTTCTCCAAACCAATACTTTCTTTGGCTTTTGTTGAAGACGAGAAAAATTCCTTTTTGGGTTTTTCAAATGTTAAAAACTCCTTTTCCGAGTTGTCATCTGTAGAATCTTTACCCATCTTCAGCCATGCTCCAAATGACCGTGGAGAATCGTCTATCTCTTCTGCTTTTATAGATTCCTTGATCAAATGAGGCTGAATTTCAGCTGTTTGCTCAATGTTATCCTCTGGACTAACCATTGACTCATCTTCCTTATCACCAGCTAATTCATTGATATAATTATCAGAAATAATTTTAGAGCTTATCAATTTCTCCAATTCACTATCATCTGCATCTGAAGGATCACTTATTTTCTCTTCATCAGCTTCGGATTCTATCTTTTCTTCAGAAAGGTCAATCTTTTTCTCAACAGGAGAAGATTCAGATATTGATGTATCTAATGTATCAGAAAACATCTCTTTCTCAGCTATTCCGTGAATGAGATCATATAGCACTGCCCTGGAATTCAGCTGAACAGCATATTTTTCGAGTTCGGAAGCGAATCTCAAATCATCTAAGGCACACAAGGATTTTAGGTAGGCCACTGTAAAACTGGAGCACCAGGGGTACAGAGACATCAATTCCTTAAACATGGATGAATCTTCAAAATTAAATTCTGAAGAAAACAGTTTCTCTTCTATGTTTTTTTTATCTAATTCTACCAATTGGATAGCAGTTTATTTATTAAATCCTGAGAGATCTGGCTATTGATATCTTCAATTAACTGACTCTCAATAGATGCTAAATTAACATTTGAATCAAAATCTGCAAATCTTGAAGCAGAAAAGCTCACTTTATCTTTTTCAGAAGTATTGATTAAAATTTCAAATTGAACCCGAATAGTTAACCTGTTTTGTGTTGCGTTGTCATTTTCCTGAATGGCTATAGGTGCTACATTGTATGTAGTTATACCTCCGCTAATAATGAGCTCCCCCTCTCCATCCGTATTTAAAAGAAGACGGGTGTTGTTTTGAATACCATCTTTTAGAACCTCAGTAAGTATGGGGCCATAATTCAATGGGCAGTTTGGTGCTTTATTTTCAATCATTTCAACCGAGAAGCTTTTCCACTCCTCTGGCATAGAGCCAGAATCCTTAAAACTCACACTTGAAGGCCAACATGAAGTTAAAATAAGAAGAGCGGTTATCCACTGAACGATAAATGTCCTTGTCATTTGTTGTTGAGATTATATTCCTTTATCTTTCTATACAGAGTTCTTTCAGAAATACCCAATTCACTTGCGGCATATTTTCTTTTTCCTTTGTGTTTTTCCAATGCTTTTTTAATTAATTCTCGTTCCCGGTCCTCCAAAGAAAGTGATTCCTCAATTTCCTGATGAATTTCGAAAGCATCTCCTCCTTCCTGATTCCTGTCGTTGTTTCCTTCCGGAAGAGTCCTCCCAGAAGCAATCACATCACTTTCCACATCGCTATACATTTTATTAACTATAGCCGATTGACCATCTGTTAAGGAGATATCCCCGTCCTTGGATATGATATCGACCACCAGTTTCTTAAGGTCTGTGAGGTCTTTTTTCATGTCAAACAAAAATTTATACATGAGCTCTCTTTCAGAAAATTCACTATCCAGCTTATTTCTTCTTAAGACAATATCGGTTGTATCACTTGTATTCTGAATATATTTTGACAGTGTATAAGAATCAATCTCTCTGGAGGTTTCTATCACTGAAAGCTGCTCAACTAAATTTTTCAATTGTCGAATATTGCCTGGCCATTGATGAGACTCAATCATATTTATGGCATCCTGGCCCAATTTGATGGCCGGCATCCGATATTTTTCAGCAAAATCATGAGCGAATTTTCTAAATAAAAGATGAATATCCTCTTTTCTTTCTTTTAAAGCCGGTAGCTTTATAGGAACAGTACTCAACCTATAGTATAAGTCCTCGCGAAACTTTCCTGAAGAAATAGCCTGACCCATGTTTTCATTTGTTGCAGCAACAACACGAACATTCGTTTTAATGACTTTAGATGCTCCGACTCGTAAAAATTCACCGGTTTCCAACACGCGAAGAAGCCTAACTTGGGTCTGCATAGGTAATTCTGCCACCTCATCAAGAAAAATAGTTCCTCCGTCAGCCACCTCAAAATACCCCAACCTGCTACCTGCTGCTCCTGTAAACGAACCTTTTTCATGACCAAATAATTCTGAATCTATAGTTCCCTCAGGAATAGCACCACAATTAACTGCAATATACTGGCCGTGTTTTCTCGAACTCAATTGATGTATTACCTGCGGAATAATTTCTTTCCCCGTTCCACTTTCTCCAGTTACCAATACAGAAATATCAGTTGGTGCAACCTGTGCAGACACTTCCAATGCGCGATTCAATGAGGGCGAATTCCCTATTATTCCAAATCTCTGTTTTATCTGTTGAACATTCATGTCTAATTTGATTTTTTAGATTACCTCTCCAATCAAAGTGGCAGAAGTACAGTCCAATATTTTCACATTAATATAGCTTCCTTTATTAAAATCCCCTTTGGCAAAAACAACCATCGAATTCCGATCAGTACGCCCACACATGTGTTCATTTGATCTTTTAGACTCCCCTTCCACCAAAACTCTCTCAACACAACCGACTCTTTTCTTATTTGATTCCAGTGAATATTTTAATTGCTTTTCAATAATCTCTGAAAGACGTTTCGATTTGATCTCGTCCGGAATATCATCTTCAAATTTACGTTCAGCAAGCGTTTTAGGTCTTTCTGAATACTTGAACATATATGCAAAATCATATTTGACCTCATCCATTAATGAAAGTGTATCAAGGTGTTCCTCTTCCGTTTCTCCACAGAATCCAGAAATAACATCTGTTGAAACAGCACAATCTGGAATTATTTCATGTATAGCCTTTATTCTTTTCAGGTACCATTCGCGAGAATATCCTCTATTCATTCGAGTAAGTACATTTGAGTTACCTGACTGTACAGGTAAGTGGATGTAGGAGCAAATATTTTCATATGACGCCATCGTACGCAATACATCATCTGTCATATCCTTGGGGTGAGATGTTGAAAATCTGACTCTTAGATCTGGTGAAACCAAAGCAACTTTTTCCATTAACTGTGCAAAATTGACTGTAGGCTTATCTGGATTTTTAATTTCTCCTTTATTCGATATATTCCATCTATAGCTATCCACATTTTGACCCAGCAGAGTCACTTCTCTATATCCTTTACTAAATAGGTCTTTACATTCCTGTACGATGGTTTCTGGATCGCGAGATCTTTCTCTACCTCTGGTAAAAGGAACTACACAAAAAGAGCACATATTGTCGCAGCCTCTCATAATAGTCACAAATGCCGAAATCCCACCTTTATCCAGCCTCACAGGAGAAATATCAGCATAAGTCTCATCTCTTGAGAGTAAAACATTAACAGCTCTTTGACCCGTGCCTACCTCATCAATGAGATTAGGTAAATCTCGATACGCATCTGGACCAGCTACTAAATCCACTAACTTTTCCTGCTCCAAAAGAGATTTTTTGAGCCTTTCAGCCATACAACCAAGAATTCCTACAACCAATTCTGGATTGTCCCTTTTCTTCTTTTTGAATTCTGTAAGTCGGTTCCGTACCCTTTTTTCAGCATTATCCCGTATGGAGCATGTATTAATCAACACCACTTGAGCATCATCTATATTACGAGTCGTGGAATACCCTTTCTCTTTCAAAATAGAGGCTACAACTTCGCTATCAGAAAAATTCATCTGACATCCATAGCTCTCAATATATAGTTTCTTAGCATCAGCTGGTTTAGACGATTGATTTCCTTCAAGAACCTCACCTTGCCTATCTTCAATAATTACGTTCTTATCCTGTATCATGTATTCATATAATCAAGCCCACAAAGTTATGAAAAACAATAAGCCTGACAAAATGTCATAACTATTTCTCATATTTATTTATGGAATTTAACCTTCGGTTAACTGACACATAAAAAAATTATTTCAATCAAACATTTGAAAGTTGACGTTTAGAAAACATACATTTGCAGAATATCAAAAACGAGTTATGCCAAAAAATCTAGTTATTGTAGAGTCCCCTGCTAAAGCAAAAACCATTGAAAATTATCTCGGGAAAGACTATATCGTTAAATCGAGTTTTGGTCATGTTAGAGACCTTGCTAAGAAAGGACTGGCAATCGATATTGAAAACGGATTTAATCCGCTATACGAAGTTTCACCCGATAAGAAACAGATTGTATCTGAATTAAAAAAGCTTGCGAAAGAGGCAGAAATTATCTGGTTGGCGACAGATGAGGATCGTGAAGGGGAAGCTATTTCGTGGCATTTGCAGGAAGCATTAAAATTGGACAAAAAAGATACTAGGAGAATTACGTTTAATGAAATAACAAAAAGTGCCATTTTACAAGCAATAACTGAATATCGAACAGTTAACCAAAAACTAGTAGACGCCCAGCAGGCCAGAAGAATACTCGACAGAATAGTTGGTTTTGAATTATCACCGGTTTTATGGAGAAAGGTGCGACCAAGCTTATCCGCTGGAAGAGTTCAGTCAGTTGCAGTTAAGCTCATTGTGGAAAGAGAAAGTAATATCAATGCATTTGAATCAAAATCCACCTATAAAGTAAATGGCTCATTTAAGGCACAAAATGGTACTCTTAAAGGTGATTTATCCAAGCAGTTTGACTCTTTGGAAAATACACGCACATTTTTAAATAGCTGCATAGGCGTTGATTTTTCCGTTTCAGCTATTGAAAAGAAACCAGCTACCAAAAAACCTTCAGCACCTTTTACTACATCTACTTTGCAGCAAGAAGCAAGTTTAAAATTAGGGTTTGCAGTATCCCGAACGATGTCTGTGGCACAAAAACTTTATGAATCCGGGCTGATCACCTATATGAGAACGGATTCAGTGAATTTATCTCAAACTGCTCGTGATGGGGCAAAAAAGACGATAATTTCTAATTATGGAGAAGATTATTCAAATCCTAAACAATACACCACAAAATCAAGTGGTGCCCAGGAAGCTCATGAAGCTATCCGACCTACGAATTTTGACACAAAAGAAATTCAGATGGAACATGACGAGACCAGGTTATATGATTTAATCTGGAAGCGAGCAATTTCCAGTCAAATGAGTGAGGCAAGGCTAGAAAGGACAACAATTAAAATTAATGGGGAAAACCTTCAAGAACATTTTAATTGCAAAGGTGAAGTAATTGTCTTTGATGGATTCCTTTCCGTCTACATTGCCAGTTCACTTCAAGACTCTGATGAAGACGAAACACCTGGTTTATTGCCAAAAGTTACAGAAGGTGAGACTCTTGTTTCAAACGGGATAACAGGAACCCAGAGGTTTTCCAGACCTCCGT
>Ga0206679_10002889_pt1 | contig 13440 bp, 12 predicted proteins | sample M110012015metaG_FD_155464 | JGI IMG/M metagenome (GOLD analysis project Ga0206679, IMG submission 155464) | Ammonia-oxidizing marine archaeal communities from Monterey Bay, California, United States - M1 100m 12015 | ecosystem: Environmental > Aquatic > Marine > Intertidal zone | place: USA... | reverse complement strand
TGCCTCTGCTATCTCCCCATGAAAGAATTGAAGATAAGAGCATATCTCCTTTTAATCCAAGATGATTGGTTTGAAATTTAAAACCATTTGATGCATCATTAAATGTATCGAATATTAATTGAACATAATCGGCACTTTTAGTCTCAAAATCTCTCTTTAAATTATATACTGTAAAGTTCTTTTCTTTTGTATAAGCTTTGACAAGAAAATATAGATTTTCTTTGTCAAATAATGCTTTAAACTCAGTTTGTTTAACCGCTTTAACTGAATCAGTGGGTCTCCACTGCCAAAAGTCGGAGGCTATATCAGCATTTTTCCATGCTGAATCATTAGGAGATCCATCAATCTCAATTTTATCTTCAGTATATTTAACAGTTACCTCTTGAGATTTAAGGATAAAGGTTTGAAATAAAAAAATAAATATATAGAGGTAGGTTTTTTTCAAATTATTTTTTTCTAACACAAAATTAACATAAGTTTTGTAAAAACATCTTAAATTGATATATCCATTTTAAAGAATGAGAAATTTTATAATATTAATCTTTTTATTATTAGGTAATACAAATTCAACAATTTGGGGACCAACAGGTCATAGAGTTGTTGCAGAAATTGCTGAACAAAATATTTCTGAAAAAACTAAAGAAGAAATCTCAAAAATCCTTGATGGTCAACCTTTAGCATATATTGCTTTTTATGCTGATGAAATTAAGTCAGATGATAAATATGATCAGTATTATTCTTGGCATTTTATAAATTTTGACTTAGATGAAAACTATATGGATACACCTCCTTCTGATAATGGGGACCTATATATAGCAATAAATAAATGTATTGATGTACTAAAAGACAATTCTAGTGATAAAGAAACCAAAGCATTTTATCTTAAGTTACTTATTCACTTTATTGGCGATCTTCACCAACCTCTTCATTTAGGGCAAGAGGAAGATAGAGGAGCAAATAGAATTAGAGTAAAATGGTTTGGAAGCAATACTAATCTTCATAGTGTATGGGATAGCAAAATGATTGATGGTTATAAAATGAGCTACTCAGAAATTGCTTATAATCTTCAAAAAACAAGAGAAAATAATTCAAAAGATTTTCAAAGAGAAGACCTAGTTAAATGGATTGATCAAATTCATGATTATACTCAAGAGATTTATAAAAGTATAGATGATACTAATCTAGGTTATGAATATCAGTACAATAATTTTGATACTGTTAAGGATTTCTTATCAATTGGTGGATATAGGCTTGCGAGAATTCTAGATTATATTTTTAAATAGATTTTTTTTATTTTATTAAATCTATACTTCTTTTAATAAATTCTGTTAGCTCTTCACCTTTTAGAGTGCTTTGAGATAGTTTTGCTAAATCAATTGATTGTTTAATCAATCTTTTTCTTTTGTTTTCAGTTCTAGTATTTAAAATCTTTCCTATTAATTCATGATTAGTATTTACAATAAGTGTATACATCTCAGGAAAAGATCCCATTGCACCTCCTCCAGTTTGCTGCATCTCTTTCATTCTTCTCATAAACTCTGGTTGAGCTAGCATAAATGGAAGTGAATTACTATCCATTGGTTCTAATTGTACAGTATATTTTTCCTCTGATACTACATCTTCAATCATTGGTTTTAATTTTTCTTTTTCTTCATCATTCAATTTAGAAACTTTATTCTCTTTCTTGTTTATAAGGTTTTCTAGCGCATCTGAATCAACCCTTGTAAATTTTATTTTTTCTTTTTTTGATTCAAATTTTTGCATTAAGTGAGAAATTATTGGCGAGTCAAGTAATAAAACTTCATAACCTTTCTCCTTTGCATTCTTTATATAAGAATGTTGATCATCCTTATTTTGAGCATATAAAATGATTAGATTACCATCTTTATCAGTTTGATTTTTCTTTATTTTTTTCTCCAATTCTGAATAAGTAAGATACTTTTCATCTACAGTAGGATATAAATTAAATTCTTCTGCTTTATCATAAAACTTATCTTCTGTTAACATACCATATTCAATAACTACTTTAATGTCATTCCATTTCTCTTCAAGACTTTTTCTGTCATTTTTGAAAATAGAGTTTAATTTGTCTGCAACTTTCCTGGTTATATAATTGGTTATCTTTTTAACAGATATATCTGATTGAAGATAACTTCTAGATACATTAAGTGGGATATCTGGTGAATCAATTACTCCTTTTAAAAGTGCAAGAAACTCTGGCACTATTCCCTCAACATTATCAGTAACAAAAACTTGATTTTGATACAATTGAATTCTATCCTTTTGAATATTCAAGTCATTTGAAATTTTAGGAAAGTATAAAATACCAGTTAAGTTAAAAGGGTAGTCAACATTAAGATGAATATGAAATAGAGGTTCTTCAAACTGAAAAGGGTAGAGCTCTTTGTAAAAATTCTTATAGTCTTCATCTTTTAAATCTGAAGGAGTTTTTGTCCATGCTGGGGAAGTATTATTAATAATATTATCAACAGTTACAGTTTTTGATTCCCCTTCTTTGTCATCTTTATTAATAGTTTCTTCCTTAGTTCCAAATTTAATTGGAAAAGGCATAAACTTATTGTATTTATTAAGTAACTCTGTAATTTTACTTTCTTCAAGATAATCTTTGCTGTCTTTTGATATATGCAGTATTATCTCTGTGCCTCTTTCTTCTTTTGAAGACTTTTTTAAACTATATTCTGGAGAACCATCACAAATCCAATGAGCAGCTGATTTATCCATATATGATTTAGTTATTATCTCAACTTTATCAGCTACCATAAAAGAAGAATAAAACCCTAAACCAAAATGGCCAATAATACCTGCATCATCTTTTTTATCTTTATATCTTTCAAGAAACTCTTCAGCTCCAGAAAAAGCAACATCATTAATGTATTTCTTTACCTCTTCCGCAGTCATACCAACACCATTATCAATTATATGAAGTGTTTTTTCCTTTTTGTTTACTTGAATTTCTAGTCCTAAATTTCCAATATTTCCTTTAACTTCACCAATGCTACTCATATGGTTCAGTTTTGTTAATGCATCAGTGGCATTTGAAACTAATTCTCTTAAAAAAATTTCTTGATCACTATACAGAAATTTTTTAATTAGAGGAAATATATTTTCTACAGAAACATTTATTTTACCTTTTCCCATTTTTTCAATTTTTTATATTATATAAACAAAAAAAATACCAAACACCATTATTATGACATTTTGACACTATTTTCTTATCAAGTAAAGACCTATAAAATTTATTAATCCGTTTATAGGTAGTAATTCATATCCAATTGAATATCCACCAAGCATACTACTTGGTATATTACCTAGAATAAAAATTAGTATAATATTAATTATTACCACGTAGTAAACCTTTTTATCATCTATTTTAAATTTAGTAAAAATTCCAAAAGAAAATAAGCCTAATAATGGCCCATATGTATATTGAGCTACAGTAAGAAGACTATCTATAACATTTCTCTCTAAAATATACTTAAATGAAATTACAACTAAGATTAATGTTAAGCTCATCCATATATGAGTCTGTTTTCTAACTTTGATTTGATTTTCTGATGAAAGTTTATTTATTTTTAAAATATCTATACAAAATGAAGTTGTAAGAGATGTCAATGCGCTATCAGCACTACTGTATGCTGCAGCTATAAGACCAAGTATAAAAGTTATACCAACAAATTGCCCTAAACCACTTTCAAGTGCGATTTTAGGGAATAGGAGATCAGTATTAGTTGAACCATTCATTAGAGGAACATCAATATTATTCTTTTTAGCATATATATATAAAAGAGCACCAAGTAGAATAAAAAGAAAGGTTACAAAAGTTAGAATAAAACTAAATACTATCATATTTTTTTTTGCTTCAACAATGTTTCTACATGTTAAATTCTTTTGCATCATGTCTTGATCTAATCCAGTCATACATATTGTTACAAAAGCACCTCCAATAAATGATTTCCAAAAGAAATTTCTTTCTAAAAAATTATCTGTAACAAATATTTTATTATACTCTTTTAATTCTGAAGATGAGAAAAACTCTAGAATACTCCAGTCAAGACTCCTATTAATATAAACTATAGATAATATGACAGCTAAAATCATAAAAGTTGTTTGAATTGTATCAGTCCAAACAATGGTTTTTATACCTCCTTTTTTTGTATATAGCCAAATTAGTAGTATAGAGAAAATAACTGTTATTTCAAATGGTATATTCATTGAATCAAAGACAAATTGCTGAAATACAATAGCTACGAGAAATAATCTAAATGATGCGCCTAAAATTCTTGAAATAAGAAAGGAAATAGACCCTACAAAGTATGAGTTTGTTCCAAATCTTTCATCTAGATATTCATAAATTGAAGTAAGCCCAAGCCGATAATATACTGGAAGTAAGACGTTTGCAACAACAAGATATCCTATAAGATATCCCAAAACAACTTGAAAATATGTAAACTGCGATTCATCAACCCATCCAGGAACTGATATAAAGGTAACTCCCGATAAAGAAGCGCCAACCATTCCAAATGCAACGACTAACCAGTTTGAATTTTTATTAGCATTGAAGAAAACTTTATTATTATCCTCTTTACTAGTTACATATGATATTATGGTCAATATTGCAAAATATGAGAGTACTGTAATTAATATAATTTCAGGAGATAACATCTATTTGTAAATATACAAAACAACTTTCAACGAATAATTTTCTAAATTTGCGGAATGGAATTTTCCTCTAAACTTCTAGAAAATTTAGTTTATAATATTTCTCAACTAACTGGTATTGGAAAAAGATCTGCTTTAAGAATTGCTCTTGAAATTCTTAAAAAACCTACAGAATATTCTAAAGATCTATCGGATAGCATAAGAGAATTTAGAGACAAAATAAGCTATTGTCGTAAATGCCATAATATTTCCGATAAAGAAATATGTGAAATTTGTATGAATCCTTCTAGAAATTCTTCTATTTTATGTATTGTAGAAGACATTAGAGATGTTATGGCAATTGAAAACACCAATCTGTATAAAGGGCTATATCATGTTTTAGGAGGTGTTATTTCTCCTATTGATGGGGTTGGCCCAGAAGATTTGAATATTGATACCATAAAAAATAAAATTCAAGAACATTCAGTTAGTGAGGTGATTTTTGCATTAAGTGCCACTATTGAAGCAGACACAACAAATTTTTATATTTTTAAAATTCTTAAAGAATTTAATCTTGATATATCTGTTTTGGCAAGAGGAATTCCTGTTGGTGATCAGCTTGAATATACTGATGAAGTTACTTTAGCAAGAAGTATTCAAAATAGAAGGCCATATGAAAGTAACTTGAAAAATGACTAATAATATAAATTGTAAATTTGTCTACAATATAATATGGGAATATATTATCTAAAACTCCCAAAAATGGGAGAGAGTATAGCTGAAGCAACTCTTACTAATTGGTTGAAAAAAGTAGGAGATAAAGTTGGTATAGATGAACCTGTTGTAGAGATTGCAACTGATAAAGTTGATTCAGATGTTCCTTCAGAATATAAAGGTATTTTGGTTAAACAAAATTTTGATGTAGATCAAATTATAAAGGTTGGTGAGGTAATAGCTGAGATTGAAACAAATGATATTGATAATAGTGAATTAGAAGATAAAAAGCCTAAAGCTATAAAAGATAAAGCTGATGATTCCAAGAAAGAAATAATAGAAGTAAAAGAAATAGAAGAAACCATTGATAAGACAATTGAAAGTCTTGATATACCTCAAAAAGATCAACAAACTAATTCTAAGAAAAAAAGATTCTACTCTCCTTTAGTTAAAAGTATTGCAAAGAAGGAGAATATATCTAATGAACAATTAGATTCAATAAAAGGATCTGGAAAAGAAGGAAGAGTTACTAAGGCTGATATTATAAATTACCTTAAAGGAGGTAATGATATCCCTGTTGATCTTAAGTCAAAAAGCATTTTATCTCAAAATTTATTGGGCTCAACTATCGAAGGAAGTGTAACAAATGATTTAGGTGATCAAATAATTGAAATGGACAGAATGAGCAAAATAACTTTTGATCACATGTCTAAAAGCATGAAAATTTCTGCTCATGTTCAATCCTTTGTAGAGGCTGATGTCACTAATATTTGGGACTGGAGGGAAAAAAACAAATTAAACTTTTTAAAGAATGAGAATGAAAAGTTAACTTTTACACCATTATTTATTTTTTCAATAATTAGGGCGTTAAGAGATTTTCCAATATTAAATAGTTCAGTAGAGAATGAAAAAATAGTAGTTAAAAAATCAATAAACATTGGTATGGCTACATCACTGGATAATGGAAATCTTATAGTTCCTGTTATAAAAAATGCTGATCATTTAAACTTAAAAGGATTAGCCATTGCTGTTAATGACCTTTCCAGTAGAGCTAGAAATAATACATTAAGACCTGATGAAATTTCTGATGGAACATATACAATAACTAATGTGGGAAATTTTGGTTCTATTATGGGTACACCAATAATAAACCAACCTCAAGTTGGTATACTTGCTATAGGAGTTATTAGGAAATTGCCATCAGTAATCGAGACTCCAAATGGAGATTTTATTGGTATTAGAAAGAAATTAATTCTTTCGCATAGTTATGACCATAGAATTATTAATGGTTCAGTTGGAAGTAGTTTTGTGAAAAGAGTTGGTGAATATCTTGAGAAATGGGATATTAGTCAAACTATATAATTGATGAAACTTAATTTAAATAAACCAATTTCTTTTTTTGATTTAGAAACTACTGGCACAAATCCTGGAAAAGACAGAATAGTTGAGATAGCTATACTAAAGTTGGATATTAACAATAAAAAAACCGAAATGGTTTGGCGAGTTAATCCCGAATGTCCCATTCCAGCAGAAGCTTCATCAGTTCATGGAATTACAGATAAGATGGTAAAAGATGAGCCAAACTTTAAGTTCTATTCTAAAGAAATATATCAGTTTATAGAAGGTTGTGATCTGGCTGGATATAATGTAGACAAGTTTGATTTGCCACTATTAGTTGAAGAATTTATGAGATCTGGTATTGATGTTTCTTCTTTTATAAATGTTAAAACAGTTGATGTTCAAACAATTTTCTTTAAAAAAGAACCAAGAGATTTATCATCTGCACTTAAATTCTATTGTAATAAAGATCATGGGAATGCTCATACAGCTCTTGATGACACAATAGCAACTTATGAAGTTCTCCTGTCTCAACTTGATAAATATGAGGATTTAGAGCCTAGTGTTGATTTTTTAAGTACTTTAACAAAGAGGAATAAGAATATTGATTTTGCTGGAAGAATAATCGAAGATGATGATGGAGATGCAGCTTTTAATTTTGGGAAGCATAAAGGAAAAAAAGTAAAAGAAGTATTAATGAAAGAGCAAGGGTACTATTCATGGATGATGAATAGTGATTTTCCACAGTATACAAAAAAAATTATTACTCAAGTAAAATTAGGTCTAACTAATTAATAGAAAATTGAAAATAATCTGTATAGGACAAAATTATGTTGACCATATTAAAGAGCTATCAAATAAAAAATCTGGCAGCCCTTTAATTTTCATGAAACCTGATTCATCATTAATTTCAAAAAATCAACCTTTTATTATCCCTAGTTTTTCTGATAATATTCATCATGAGGTTGAATTAATAGTAAAGATTAATAGACTTGGCAAGCATATAGATGAAAAATTTTCTCATAAGTATTATGACGAGATTGGGTTAGGAATAGATTTTACTGCTAGAGATTTACAAACAGAATTGAGATCCAATGGTCATCCTTGGGAAAAATCTAAAGCTTTTGATAATTCATGTCTTGTTGGTAATTTTATGAAAAAATCACAATTTAATGACATAAATAATATTGATTTTGAGCTTAAAAAAAATAATATATTAGTACAGAAGGGAAACTCTGAGAAAATGATATGGAAAATAGATTATCTAATATCATATATTTCTAAATATTTCACATTAAAAATAGGAGACCTTATCTTTACCGGAACACCCTCTGGTGTTAGTAAAGTTGTCTCTGGTGACAATCTTGAAGGATCTATACAAGGTGAAAAACTTTTTTCTTTAAATATTAAATAACTGTGGAGAATAAGATAGTTAACTTTTTAAGGGAATCCAATAAGACTATTTCTTTTGCTGAAAGTTGTACTGGAGGTGCTCTTTCTAAAAGAATAGTTTTAATTCCTGGGGCTTCTGAAGTTTTTCATGGATCTATTGTTTCATATTCTAATAATTCCAAAATAAATCTTCTTAATGTAAAAATGGAGGATATCAAAAAGTATTCTGTCGTTAGTCAAAAAGTCGCTAAAGAAATGGCTGTCAATGCAATGAAAATTTTTAATTCTGATTATTCAATATCAACTACTGGTAATGCTGGTCCAAGGACTAGTGACAATCTTTCAAAGATAGGTGATTGTTTTATCTCAATTGCATCTAAAGAGATAGTAGTTTGTAAAAAAATTAATATTGAGTGCGATAGAGAGTCATTTATTTCAAAAATTACAGAAGAATCCTTAAACTTCTTTATAAATACAATAATTAAGAACTAAAAAATAATTTTTTTATTAAATCTAAATGGTTTAGTTTTGCACGTTGCAAATAGGTTTGAAATATGTCTAAAACTTGTGAAATTACTGGAAAGAAAGTTATGTTTGGAAATAATGTTTCCAAATCTTTAAATAGGACTAAGAGAAGGTTTGATGTTAATTTAATCAAAAAACGTTTTTTTATTCCTGAGGAAAACAAATGGATTACACTTAAGCTTTCAGCTTCAGCTCTTAAAACCATTAATAAAAAAGGTATTTCAGAAGTTTTGAAAAAGGCAAGAAAACAGGGATTAATTAAATAAAATGGCTAAGAAAGGTAATAGAGTTCAAGTTATTTTAGAGTGTACTGAACACAAGGATTCTGGTATGGCAGGAACATCTAGATATATTACAACTAAGAATAAGAAAAATTCCCCTGATAGATTAGAGATTAAAAAGTTTAATCCTATTCTAAAAAAAATGACTATTCATAAGGAAATAAAGTAAGATGGCAAAAAAAGCAGTAGCTAGTTTACAGTCTGGCTCAAAAAAATTAGTTAAAGCAATTCGAGTCGTTAAGAAAGACGAAGATAAAGGATATTGTTTTGATGAAAAGATATTGCCACAAGATTTCGTAAACGACTGGTTAGCTGGTAAACCTATTGAGATAAAGCAAGCGGAGCCAACAAAGGAAGAGCCAAAAGCTGAAGAGCCAACAAAGGAAAAACCAAAAGCTGAGGAGCCAACAAAGGAAGAACCAAAAGCTGAGGAGCCAACAAAGGAAGAACCAAAGGCTGAGGAGCCAACAAAGGAAGAACCAAAGGCTGAAGAGTCAAAAGCTGAGGAGCCAAAATCAGAGGAGCCAAAAGAGGAAGAACCAAAGGCTGAAGAGCTAAAAGCTGAAGAGCCAAAAGCTGAAGAGTCAAAAGCTGAGGAGCCAAAATCAGAGGAGCCAAAAGAGGAAGACTCTAAATAATATCATTTAATTTACTGCACCTATTCCTTTAGCCCATAAATCTTTATTATAACCTTTTAGATCTTGATTAAGAATTTGAACTATTTCATCCCTTAATGATATCCATTTTTTATCCAATTCTTTCATTGCATTAAGAACACCATTTGTAACAATTGGGATATCTCCTTTCATTTCATCTAGTATAAAAAGATAGTCTGCGATAAATTTATTTGGAAAATTTTCAACATCATCATAAGCTAGTGATTTTCTTTGCATCATTTTTTCATCCCAATCTTTCATTTTCTTATATAAATCTTTTCCTTTTCTAATTAGATCTCTATCATCTATTCTCTTTAAAACTTTAGATAGTCTATCAAGTAAATCTTTGTTTTTATTAATATAGCCTGCCATTTCTGTAAAGTGATTCTCCATATGAGATGCATGCTTATCAAACTCAGAATATTCTTCTTTAGTAATTTTATAATTTGGATTACTTTTAATTTTAAAATCTGAAGAGAAACTTTTATCACCGACCATTAAATTAATTTTATATTTTCCAGGTATTGCTTTATGACCTCCATAACGCCCTTCAATATAAGCATATGGAAGTCCAGGTAGACTTGTATGTCTTGTATCCCAAACAAACCTATTTAATCCGATGTTATTAGAAAGAACAGGTTCTCTAGATGGGCCACCATTATATGAAATAAAGTCTTTATCAATATCATTACTAACCTCTCTAATTAGTCGATCTTTTTCATCTTTAATTTGTATCCTTATATCATTATCAATATCATCTTTGTTAATGTTATAATATATAACTATTCCATTAGCAGGATTAACACCTGAATGAGATGATGTTCCATCAAATCCTTTATTATTAGAGTTAAGTTGACTATACCAATTACCCTTAGTTAAATTCTCAGGTTTAAATAAAGTTGTATTATTCGACCCATCATATTGCCTAATTAATCCCATGTCATCTAATATCCAAAAAGATCTCCCTTGCGATGCTATAATTAAATCATCATGTTTAATCATTAAATCAGTAACAGCAAGACTAGGCATATTTAAGTTAAATTTTCCCCATTCCTTTCCTCCATTAAATGAAATATAAACTCCAAGCTCAGTTCCAGCAAATAATAAATCCTTTCTAATATTATCTTCTCTAACAACTCTTGTATATGCTCCATATGGAATATCTCCACTTATTTCTCTCCAAGTTTTTCCATAATTAGTTGATTTATATAACCCAGGAGTTTTATCATTGAATTTGTATCTAGTAGTTGCTATATAAACTGTTCCTTTATCATGAGGGGATATGTCTATTGCGTTAATTATTGTTTCTTTTAAATTTTTTGGAGTAATATTATTCCAAGTCTTTCCTCCATCTTGAGTCAAATGAACTAAACCATCATCAGAGCCTGTATAGATTGTATTTGGTTCATGAGGAGACTCTATTACATAACTAATTGTACCATAATTTTCAGCTCCTACTGCTTCATTTGTATAAGGTCCCCCACCATTTCCTTGCTTTTCATCTTCATCTCTAGTTAAATCAGGAGATACAACACTCCATGATCTTCCAAAATCTTGAGTTTTAAATAAATGTTGAGCTGCATGATAAAATGTGTTTTTTTCATGTTTTGACCAAATAACAGGCGCATTCCAGTTAAACCTATATTTCATATCTCTGGAAGCTTTACCTATATAATTGATGGGCTCAATCATTACCTTAGTTCTAGCCTTTGCTTTTGTGTCATAAATATTTATACTACCCAGATAGCTTCCACCCATCACTATACTTGGATCATCAGGATCAAATGCTAAAAATGCACTTTCACCTCCTGCAGAAGATGACCAACTCTTATCATTAATTCCCCCATATCCAGATCCAATACTAGCAATTTTTACTGTTGAATTGTCTTGTTGCCCTCCATAAAGGTTGTATGGAAATTCATTGTCAACATTAACTCTATAAAATTGTGCAGTTGGCATATTATATATTGTAGACCAAGTTTTACCATAATCAAATGTAATCTCACCACCACCATCATCTGATAAAATCATATTTTTTGAATTATTAGGATTAATCCAAAGATCATGATAGTCACCATGTCCACTATAAATCCTCTCCCAATTTTTACCACCATCTATTGATCTATATGCTCTAGCGCTTAATACATATACAGTGTTTTCATCATTAGGATCAGCAAATACTTCTATGTAATACCATGCCCTTGAAGTTAATTCTGCAAACTCACTAATCTTGTTCCAGCTTTTTCCAGCATTATTTGATACAAACAAACCTCCAAGTCTTTTATTTGAATCACTTTCAATAAGAGCATATACTTTATTAGAATTTGCTCTTGAAACTGATATTGCCATTTTACCCATTTCTTTTGGTAATCCATTATGAATTTTAAACCATGAGTCACCTCCATCAGTAGATTTGTATAGCCCACTCCCTTCACCACCACTAATTACTTTCCAAGGAAGTCTCTGGTGGTGCCACATTGCAGCATATAAAACTTTAGGGTCATTATAGTCAAGCGATAGCTCAACTGCACCACTAAGCTCATTTACAAAAAGCACATTTTTCCATGACTTACCACCATCAATTGATTTATAAATTCCTCTTTCTTTTGTTGGTCCATTTATCGCACCTTGAGCTGCTATATATACTATATTTGGATTTTTAGGATGAATAACTATCCTAGAAATTTGTTGTGTATTTTCTAGACCTAGATGTTCCCAAGTTTTTCCAGCATCAGTAGATTTATAAACACCATCACCATAAGAAGTTGTAACTCCTCTTGGAGCATGCTCTCCCATTCCAACATATATGATTTTACTATCACTTTCTGCAACTGCAATAGCTCCAACAGATGAAGTTTTAAAGTAATCATCTGATATATTAAACCATTCACCACCAGCATTTGTGGTTTTCCATAATCCTCCACCAACTGTTCCCATATAGTAAGTTTGAGAATTATCTAAAATTCCAACCGAAGATACTGATCTCCCTCCTCTAAAGGGACCTATGTTTCTATATTTTACATCTTCAAAATCAGATGATAAATCTTGTGTAAAAGAAAAAGGGCTGGTTAAAATTGCTAAAAGTAAAATTAGTCTTTTCATAATTGTATTTGTTTTTGTATCGTTCAATTTATAAAATTTCAAATATCTTTACAAAATGAGATCAAGCTATATTGATATTATAGATCAAGATATTGTTTTTGGTTTAATGAACAATAACAAAAAATTAAAATCTTTTATTTCTGATTTTCCATCTTTTGACAATATTATTAGTCATTCAGAAAAGAAACAAAAGGAATTTTCGAAAGAAAAAAGAAACAGATTAGTAAATGAGATAAAAGAACAATATAAGGGGGTGAAAATCTCAAAAGAACTTAATAATAATATTAATTTATTATTAGATGAAAAAACATTTTCTGTAACCTCTGGTCATCAGTTAAGTTTGTTCTCTGGGCCAATCTATTTTATTTATAAAATTATATCTACAATCAAAATAGTTTCTGAACTTAATAAGAAATCAAAAAAACAAAAATTTGTTCCTATTTTTTGGCTTGCCAGTGAAGATCATGATTTTGAAGAAATAGCTCAGGTTAATATTTCTGGAAAATCATTAAAGTGGGAGAAGGAGACATTAAACCAACCTGTTGGTAAGATTAACTCTGATAAAATAGAAAAGTTTATCAAACAATATAAAAATGAGATTATTGATTCAAAGTATTCAAATAAATTAATAAAGCTGATAGATGAACATTATACTAGTTTTACTAGTCTTTCAAAAGCAACAAGATCATTTATAAATCAATTATTTTCTGAATATGGAATAATAGTAATTGATGCAGATAGTAAAAATCTTAAAGAGACTTTCGTTGAAAATA
>Ga0206679_10002887_pt1 | contig 13449 bp, 11 predicted proteins | sample M110012015metaG_FD_155464 | JGI IMG/M metagenome (GOLD analysis project Ga0206679, IMG submission 155464) | Ammonia-oxidizing marine archaeal communities from Monterey Bay, California, United States - M1 100m 12015 | ecosystem: Environmental > Aquatic > Marine > Intertidal zone | place: USA... | reverse complement strand
TAGTGAAAAGGTAGACAGCAATAGATTCGAGCAGGAAATGATTTTTTATATTGAGAAGCTTGATATTGCTGAGGAAAAAATGCGTTTATCAAATCACTTGAGTTATTTCGAAGAAACACTAGAGCTTCCAAATTCGGGTAAAAAATTAGGGTTTATTGCGCAAGAGATGGGTCGAGAGATAAACACTATTGGAAGTAAATGCAATCATTCAGAAATGCAACGAAGTGTTGTTTTAATGAAAGACAGCCTTGAGAAAATAAAAGAGCAGGTACTTAACACCTTATAAATTGAATCAGAAAACAGCTAAGCAAGGAAAGGTAATTATATTTTCAGCGCCATCTGGTGCAGGAAAGACCTCTATTGTTCGCTCCCTGCTTGAGCGAATTAATGCTCTGGAATTTTCAATTTCTGCTTGTAGTAGAGCCCCGAGGACCAATGAGGTTAACGGCAAGGATTACTTCTTTATGAAAGCTGAAGAGTTCAAGGAAAACATTAAACAGGAGCATTTTTTGGAATGGGAAGAGGTATATGAAAACCACTTTTATGGCACCTTAAAGTCAGAACTGAATCGAATTTGGGCCGACTCTAAGGTCGTTATTTTTGATGTGGATGTAAAAGGCGGTATAAGTATCAAAAAACAACTAGGAGATGTTGCGCTTTCCATTTTTGTAATGCCACCAAGTATTAATGAACTTGAAAATAGATTGCGACGAAGAAAAACTGAGACAGAAGAAAAGATTCAGCAAAGAATTACCAAAGCAACGGTTGAATTAGAAGATTCGAAACATTTTGATCTTGTGCTCAACAATGACATTCTGGAACACGCCATTGATGAGGCAGAATCCATTATTCTTAAATTCATTGCAAAATGAACATAGGATTATATTTTGGAACATTTAACCCCATTCATGTTGGTCATATGGTTATTGCTAGCTATATGTCAGAACACACTGATCTTGATGAAGTTTGGTTTGTTGTTACCCCTCAAAACCCACTTAAAAGTAAAAATTCATTATTAAAGGATAGCCATCGTTTGGCTTTGGTAAGAGAGGCGGTATATGACAGTACTAATTTAAAAGCGTCAGATATAGAATTTGGCTTAAGTAAACCTAATTATACATCAAATACCCTTGCTCATATCATTGATAAATACCCTGAGTATGGTTTTTCATTAATAATGGGAGAGGACAATCTACGTAATTTTCATAAATGGCGCAATTATGAAAACATTTTGAAAGAACATAAAATTTATGTTTATCCAAGAGTGTTGACTCCTCAAGAGGAATCGGAGAATGCTAACTTGGACAACACTCAAATTGAAAAGCTGAAAAAAGAGAAGAATGTGATCTACTGTGCAGACGCACCAGTGATGAAAATTTCCGCGAGCTTCATTAGAAAAGCTATAAAAGAAAGGAAAAATGTACGTTTTCTATTAACGGAATCGGTTCACAAATATGTAGAAGAAATGCACTTCTATAAATAAAAAAAGGAGACATAGTTGTCTCCTTTTAAATTATTTAGTTACTCGTTTATTCTTTAATAAACTTGATGGTATCTAAGCCGTATTTGTGAGCTACTTTAACAAAGTAAATCCCACTTTGAACATCAGATAAATCAAACTCCAAATTGTTTGAAGACTCTAGGTCACGATACTTAACCACCTTACCTTCGAGGTTCATAATTGATATTTCAGAAGCTTCCATTGATGAGGTAATTCCATAAACAGAAATACTTTCATTTGCAGGATTTGGAGCAACCTTAATTGGTTCGATAATGCTTTCGATCATCCCAGTAGTTCCTACCTCAATTCGATATCCATCAAATGAAATGGGTTGCGTTACTGGAGTTGGCGGCAATCCTGGAAACAAGACGACAAGAATTACGCCTTCAACTGTTATGGTAACATCATAAACACCAGCATCAGCGGTAGTTCCATAAACATTTGCGCATCCGTTCTCACCACCTAAGTATTCACAAGTAGCAATATTACACGCATAATCATATCCAGTAGGCAGACCAGCAACGTCAGTTACCTTAAAGCTTTCAATTGGCGAACCAATAAATGCGTCAAGTGCAGGATCTCCACCTGTCACATCAGCAGAAACCTCTGAAGGAACCTTGAAATTTAGATCCTCAGAATAGGCTACGTTGGTTTCAGCTGGAGGAAAATTTGTAGTAGTATCCGGCCAAATACCATAAGATGAATCAGCGAAATTTGTTCCTGGTGTACAGGATTGTGCATTTACTTGTGCTGAAAATAGAAATATTGCACAAAAATAGAGTAGAATTTTTTTCATAAAAATCAGTTTAGAATTCTATCAAAAATATGCTTTTTTTAGTTTACACCAAACGAATTGACAAGATTTAATTAGAAACACCTGAATTTAAATTACTTTTGAATATGGTTTTATACAATGTTACGATTAGCATAGATCACACGTGTGAAGATGAGTGGTTGGTGTGGATGAGGGGCGTTCACATACCAGATGTCATTGAAACTGGGTTTTTTAAAGAGGGCAAAATATGTAGACTTATCGGAGGCGAAGAAGAGGGCGGAAAAACTTATGCCATTATATATACTGCATATTCAAAGGAGGGAGTTGAGGAATATAAAAAGAATCATTCTAAAAAGCTTCAAGCCGAACACAACGCAAAATTTCAAGGCAGGTTTGCTGCTTTTAGAAGTGAACTACAAATAATAGAAGAGTTTTTGCATGAGGGTTAAGCCGAAAAAACATTTAGGGCAACATTTTTTAAAAGATGATTCAATTTGCTTAAAAATTGAACAATCAATCTCAAATCATTTGAATTGTCAAAATATTTTGGAAATCGGGCCAGGAACAGGAGCGCTGACCAAACATATTCTAAGCTCAAAGAGGCACGAGAGTTTTTTTGTTTTGGAGGTTGATAAAGAATCTATTTCGTATTTGAAAACACAATTCTCATCGTTATCTTCGGAACAGATCATAGAAGGCGATTTTTTACAATATGATGCAACATCGCTTTTTCAGAATAAGCCATTTTGTGTTGTTGGTAATTTTCCTTACAATATATCGTCTCAAATCTTATTCCGTTGTCTTGAATATAAGGAGCAAATCCCTGAAATAGTGGGAATGTTTCAAAAAGAAGTGGCAGTCAGGATTAGTGAAGGGCCTGGAACAAAACAATATGGAATTTTGAGTGTATTTATGCAAGCCTTTTATGATGTGGAATACTTGTTTACAGTTGACGAACATGTCTTTGACCCACCACCAAAGGTGAAATCTGGCGTAATACGTTGCCGAAGAAATAATAGAAAAAAATTAGAATGTGATGAGAGTTTCTTTAAAAAGGTGGTGAAAACGGCTTTTAATCAGAGAAGAAAAACCTTACGAAACTCTCTAAAATCAATTTCTAATGGAATGGAGCTCCCATTAAAATTTTCAGGTGAAAGACCCGAAAGATTATCTGTAGAGGATTTTATTGAACTAACACAGATCTTATCCGCTTAAAAAATAGAGCTAACGTTTTATTTCAACCCCGTTCACAAACTCCTTTCTTACGACCACTTGCTTGGAGGAGTTGAAGATAAGAAAGCTGCCATTTTTTATGCCATCTTTATATTGAATTTGATGACGAATACCACCTTGACGGCTGAATTGTTGAAAGAGCCCGTCTAGTTTGCCATTTTTATATTGAGCAACGATTGTAGGGACAACGCCTCCAGGATAATAATCTATAAATGTTCCGTTCTTTTTTCCGTTTTTATATTTTCCACTCGCTTTTAAGCTATAATCAACTTCTGAGTAAGCCTCGAATTTCCCATGTAAGACGGAAACAGAAGTGCTTCTTCCCACGACTACAATTTCTGAATTTTTTTGATCATCTTTTATGACTTTGTAATTCTCGAGAGTAAGCAGGCGACCCTTGCCATCAAAAGACTTCCACTCTTTTACTTTTAATCCGTTTTTATAATTACCGCTTAATAAAAGAATTCCTTCAGGACTATATGAATTCCATGAACCATTCAGCTCACCAGCTCTAAAAAAAGCTTGGTTTTTAAGCTTTCCATTGTCCCAATAATTCAACCATTCCCCTTGCTCAAGACCATTGTTATAGCTTCCCTTCATCAGGGGCTTTCCGTTCTCATAATTGGTAATCCACAAACCGGACTTCTGATCATTCTTATAGGCTCCTTTTTTGTAGGTGCTACCATCTGCGAAATAGTAGGTCCAGTTCTCTGTACGGAGTCCTTGACTGAAATGCGCAATGTAAGATAATTGACCAGTAGAAAAATAATAATTCCACTCCCCATCTTGTTCCCCATCAATAAAAGAACCGGTCATTTCCAACTTTTCATTTTCAGTTGCCCAAACCCAATCTCCGTGTTTTTTACCTTTCTTATAAGTTCCCTTTGTTTTTGGAGCGTTATTTGGGAAATACGTCTCATAAATTCCATGAAGCGTATCTAGATGATATGCATTAATCTCTTGAATCTCTCCTAATGATGAATAGAAATACCACAAATCATCTTTTAGACCATTTGTAAATTGTCCCCGCACCGCAATAATGCCATTGGCTAACCTTTCTTCAAAAGGGCCTGTTTGCAAACCATTTGTATAGGTATAGAATTCTTTTAATCCGCCACTTACATAATATTTTTTAATTTCTCCATTTCCATTTTGGATAATCTGAGTATGTGTAGAATCTTGCTTAAATAGTTCGACTAAATACACTGTGTCATTGGATATGTATTGTCTTTTTTCAAGTCGCCCGTCATTAAAAAAATACTTCCAATCACCATCAGGGCTGCCAAGAGTATAATTTCCTTCAACAGTAATGGAATCGTTTTCACCCCATTCTTTAAAAGAACTGTCAGGAACGTTGAATTTAAAGAAGGCTTCTGATTTAATTTTTTTGTCTTTATAAAAAGTGAGCTGTTTGCCATGTATTCTATCTCGAAAATAGTTTCGTTCTTCCGTCAAAACACCATTAAAGTCATAAAACTTCCACTTTCCGTGTTTTTCTTTTGTATTGTTAATAATATCATCCATATAGTAAGATCCTTTTGAACTCAAATGTCTTTTTTGAGCATCCCAATACAACCTCACCATTTCTGTTTGATTTTCTGGGTTGACTTTTTGCGAAAACGAAGTCTCAAATGAAATAAAGAATATAAAAAGAACGAGTAAAGAGCGAAATGTAAACATTAGATTCTAACTTGGTTTAACAAAGCCTTTAGATCCAGGTTTTGTAGAATTAAAAACAAACCGAATAAAAAGAATACAATTCCAATCAAACGATTCATTTGTTTAAATAAATAGGGAGTCATAAGAGGTTTTAATTGTTTGGCTCCTAGTATTTTTAAAAGATCAAAAAGAAAAAAGGTTACAAGTATAACCCCAAGAAAAACAACCTGTTTAAACTCGCCTTCTCCTGAACCAATACTTTGATTGGCTAAGGTAATTACACTGAACCAATAAAAAATAACAAGTGGGTTGGCAAAATTCAGAAGAAACCCTTTCAGAAAAAGTTTTAAATAGTCTTTTTTAGCCGGGTCGTGAGATTCTTCTTTTTGTTCATCAGAAATTTGATATTTCTTAAAAAAATTATAAACGCCGTATAAAATAAAAAGTACCCCACCAATAAAAGCAAATAGTGTTTTGTTTGCAGTGGTATCAATAAGGGTTACTTCAATAATAAAAATCTTTGCAAATAATATGTAAATGGCGTCACTGAACAAAACACCCAAATCAAAAGCAACCGCAGCACGAAAACCTCTCCTTATACTTGTTTCAATTAGAATAAAGAAAACAGGCCCCATCATGACGCTTAGCAGGAACCCAATACTACAAGCTTTTAGAAAAAAATCCATTTATACAAAGTTAGAATTTCTTTTCATCAAAATTGTATGATCGTAACATGATGATCCTCGAATTTAATGTTTTTAATTTTTCTCTTTTTATTCCAATGATTCTCGTTAAATTTGTGCAACATTTAAACGAAGTTTATGAAGACCCCAATTGCAAATGAGAAACTAGATGGTATTCTCGCAAAAGTTGAGAAAAAAGGAGCAGCAGCTCCAAAGCTTATTGAAGATCTAAAAGAGCTTCGTGTAATCGCATTGGAAGAAGGCGATCCTTTAGTGGTAAAGATATTACGTTTGACCTATGAGTTTATTGAAGATAAAAAGTGCTTTAATGTTCAAGCTCAGTATGAAGAAGACGAAGAAGGTAATGAATACCCTCTAGAAATTGAGGATAAAGAAAACTTATTATACCTTTTATCTCTGCTTAAAGATGCAGAGCACAAAATCAATAGAGAGGAAATTAAAGATTACAGAACAGTAATTAAAGAAGAATTATATTAAAATTTATTTTTAAGGCAACCAATTTAAAAGAGTATTCGTCTTTAAGATGATACGAACAATTTGATTGTTCATATTTGGTTTTATTTAACTTGCAGATTACCTGAAAAGAGTTTGAACTTAATCTTTTGAATTCTTTTCAGGTTTTTTTATTGGCAATAATTGCAATACTTTGCTTTTTCATTGTGCTCGATAGAGAACTTAGAATCAAAAATTTCATTGATTACCTCAGCAATATAGACTTCAAAGTGTACGCAAATGTCAGGAAGATTGTGTTTGGGAAAATTTAGCTTATAATCTAGCTTGCTAACGTCAGTAAGTGAATATATAATGGCCTCATCTGGATATTTCCCAAAGCTATCTTTAAAAAACAAAGAATAAAGGGCTAATTGAACAGCATGCTTACAATTTGCAAATGCCGCTCCTAGGTCATTCTTCTTTAGATTGAACTTGACGTCTCCCTCATCTACTTTCCCGGATTTGTAATCAATAACTCTGTATCGGTCTCCTATTTTGTCAATTCGGTCAATATAACCTCTAAAATGAATTGTTTTTTTACGGCCAGCTACAAGAAAATCTAGACTAATTTCTTTTTTAGCTTCCACCTGAACGATATAAAAAGGTTCCCTTTGCTGCTTTAAAAATTCCAGCTCCTTTTTTATTGTGTTTTTTATTGTGTCTTCTGCAATAGTATAGCTTAAAAGGTTTTTTCCCTCAAGAAACAATTGAGATTCGTTATCGAAATAATTGAGAAATTCTTCATACAATATTTGCTTATAGTCTTCAAGCATTTGCTCAAGGTCATTCTGTTCAAGTGCTTCGGGTTTTGGGGTGTTTTCATTCCCGAGCTTATCGAGTAATGCATGCTTTTCGAAAAGCTTTTCGAGCGTATTGTGGATCAAAGAACCAAATTGTTGACTTTCAATGTCTTCCTCTATTGATTGCTCTTCTCCCAGCTCAGCAATGTAACGATAATAAAAATCCATAGGGCAGCTCAAATAGGTATTTATAGATGAAGCAGAAATGGCTTTTTCAAAATGCTTGTGAATTCTGCCCATGATCAATTCAGATTTTTCAATGATCTGTGAATTCACAGCAGTTCCGTCTTCAATGGGCACATTATAATACTGTGTGCTAATGCTGATATTGCTATTCAACCGTTGTAACTCTAACTCAAGCTGCAATAAATATCTACTTTTTTCTTGTGGCCCAAGTTGTTCATTATTTGAAGAGTAGGTCGCGGTTAGTTTTTTACATTGGTGTAATAATCGATAAAAATGATGAGCAAAGAGACCTTGTTTTTCCCTGGTTGTTGGTAAACCAAGAGCGGCCCTCAGGTCCATTGGAATAAATGAGTTAATGTGATTAGTAGCAGGAAGCTTGCCCTCATTCATGCCGAGAGCAATGACTTGATCAAAGTCAAGAAGCCTAGTTTCTAATAACCCCATGATTTGTACACCTTCTTTTTGGTCTCCTTTGAAGGCAATATTTTTTTGATACCAGTGCTGGTCAAAAAACAGTTTAAAACTTTTTTGACTCATTACGGGAATACCCTCGGTAATAATATTTTGTAATTCGATTAATGATTCATCGAATACCTGAAGAATTGTTCTTTCAAATGAATTCTCATTAGATATATTTTTAATGATTATCGAATTAAGCTGTCTTATATTCCAAATGGCTTTTCCCCAGTCTTCATTCCAATTCCCAAAGATTAAATCAACGATTTCACCCATTATTTGAGATATTTTGATTGAATTTATGGATTGAAAAATTCGATTTTTTTTGATTGCATCTCTTTCAATGTCTCCAAGAAGATACATCTCTTCCATAGACACACAGCTTAAAGTTATGGCATGGTTAATGAATCGTTGAAAATCATAAAAGTAGACAGACTCTGTCCCAAACTTCAGTTTGTTTTCTTGAATTTGAAATAAAATGTCAACCCAGGATTTAATTGCTGTTTGTGTAATGGGAAGGCCTAGGCTTATATTGGTTTTTGAAATATTTGATGGTATGTTTTTAGCAAGAGAGCTAATGAGGGACTCGTCACATAGTAGTATTAGGGTGCTGTTTTGTTCATCTAAAGACAGTTTGCTTAATTCATTCGCAGCAACTTTTACTTGACCAATTTGCTGAGAACACTCTATGATGCTCAGCTCCATTTTTTTGTTCTCTAATTTTTTTTGCAAGGGAACGAGGTGGCCGATATCCAAGAATTCATGGTTCTTTTTGATGAAGCTACCCGCTTCGTGTAAGGAATCAGAGGTGTAAAACAAATCGGCATCACTTAAGAAAAAGGCGCGTTTCATTTGAATAAGCTTCTTAATTGAGGAGAGCTCAGAAAGGGATAAGGCGTTGAATCCTGCAAAAATAAATTGATGATTTTTTTCAAGAGTAGAAATTTGCTCAACCAGGCTTTCGTTAAAACTTCTGTAGGCCTGTCCTGAAGTTGTTTTTTTTTCCTTTTCAAGATGCGTTCTAAAGCATTTGTATAATTCAGGGATGTACCCCCAAAACTCTTTAAATTTTTTCTGTGAGGGAGACAATTCATCCTCATCCAATTGCCATGTCTCTAGCTCTTTAATTGACTTCAAATTCTTAAAAACCATGTCCGTATCTAGAAGATATCGGTCTACCTCATCAAAATCTTTTAATAGGGTATTCCCCCAACTTAAAAAATCTTCAAAGCTTTGGTCTTTAAAAGGGGGGAGTTTAGAGCTCACATTATATAATGCAATGAGCTGTCTTGTAGGGTCAATTTTTGTTTTTTCTTTGAGCCTCATCCATTTGTCAATGGTGATAATTTCTGGGGAAAAAACGGGAGAAGAGTATATTTCAGAAAGGGACCCTTTGATTTTATTAATAGCGCGATCAGACGGAACAACGATCGTTAACGCATTTAAATCGAATTCTTTGTCTTTGATAAATCGAACAACTTTTTGAACAAAACCCATTTGACTTGTTTTTATTTTTTGGTAAAGACTCGCTGAATCATATTTTCCCCAAATGAATAAGGCATGTATTCAAAAGAGGGAATCTCATGGGTTAAAATGATTGGAGCACTTGCCCCTAGCTTAATTTTACCATGGGTTTCGGATAAGCCCATTGCTGCTGCTGCATTTATAGTTAAAGCATTAAATGCTTCCTGAGGAGTTAATTTCATTTTGATACAAGCTAAGGACCAAATCTGTAGTAAATTAAAACAAGGTGTAGAACCAGGGTTGAAATCACTCGCTAAAGCGAAAGGAACCTCTTCCTTAATGAGCCTTCTGGCATCGCCAAAAGGAATGCTTAAAAAATGAGAGCATCCAGGAAGAAAAGTAGCTATAGCATCACCCCCTTTTAGCGCCATGATATCTTCCTCATTTAATTCTTCAAGATGATCTACACTCAAAGCACCAAGATCGATAGCAGCCTTTATTCCTCCCATCGAGGAGAATTGATTTACATGTACCTTTGGAATAAGGCCATATTGCTTTCCTGCGTTAAGAATTCGAGCCATTTCAGCAACTGAAAAATAATTTCTTTCACAAAAGACATCAATATAATCGGCGAGCTCTTCTTCTGCGATTTTTGGCAGCATTTCATTAATGATAAGGTCTATATATCCTTCATGATTTTCCTTATACTTAAGAGGGAAAGCATGGGCCCCAAGAAAGGTTGACTTAATGTGAATGGGCATGTTCGTCTTTAGCTTTTTTATGACTCTTAAGATTTTAAGCTCACTTTCAACGGAAAGTCCATAACCTGATTTAATTTCAATGGCACCCGTCCCATGTGCAATCATTTTTTCAACTCTAATTTTTGCAGCATCATAGAGCTCATTCTCTGAGGCTGCCTCTAATTTGCCAGCGGAATTTAATATCCCCCCCCCTTTCAGAGCAATATCCTCATAGCTCAAGCCTCTTATGCGATCAACAAATTCTTCTTCTCGAGTTTTGGCAAATACCGTATGCGTGTGAGAATCACAAAATCCAGGCATAACATAACATCCTTCAGCATCGATGACTTCCAAGTCTCGCCAGTCATCTATGCCATCCCATTCAGACATCGGCCCATAAGCAACAACCTCTGAACCGTTCTCTAATGCAAGAAATGCATTTTCTATCACATTGAGCTGGTCACATTCGGAACCTTTAACTACAGAAGGTATGTTCTCACCTGCCTGAATTAAACCCTTTATATTTTTGATGAAAATATTTTTCATACGATTTCATGTTAGAATCCCATAAAGATAATTTTAATTCTTTTCGACCTCTTCTAAAAAGCTGGATTAAAAACTGTAAATTAAATAGAGGATATAAAATTAATATTGAATGCATTTAAATGGAACGAAGTCGGAAGAGCTTGCTGAAAAATATTTATTGGAGAGAAATTATACCGTTCATTTTAGGAATAAACGATTTGGTCGTTTTGAAGTCGACCTGGTGTGCCAAGAGAAAGATTTCATTGTATTTGTTGAGGTTAAATCCTTATCATCTAATCGGTTTAAAAACCCGTATGACTCCGTAAATGCTTCAAAGCAAAAGAGAATAATAAAAGTTGCCGACTTTGTTATTCGAAATTATTTCCCCGATCAAGAGTGCCGATTTGATGTTATTTCCATCGTTGTCGAGCGAGGCAAACATCATATTGAACATATAATAAATGCCTTTACTCCTGAAATCACTAATGGATAATTTTAAATTCAGTAATTTCGTTTTAATGAGGCTTCTATTTCTTTTCTTTTTGGGGTTTGGGTTTGCAGTGAGTGGTCAAATCGTTGATGGCGCAAAACCTGTACGATTTACTGAAAAAGGAGCAGGATGTACTCCTCCTTCCACTACAACATATATGGAGCTCAATAATGTTCGGGCTATGATTCACACAGCAGGAAACTTATGGCAGGTTCCTGGACAAAACTTCTCTCAATATGAAGTGCCAAAAAACTCTGGTATTATGGCTCTTTTTACCGCAGCGCTATGGCTGGGAGGGACAGATGTAAACAATCAGCTCAAATTGGCAGCGCTCAGATATAGAAATGGTCAGGATTACTGGACCGGACCATTATCTAAGGTTTATGCAGAAACCAATTACGAAACATGTGAATCATACGATCAGCATTACATTACTACTCAGGATATGATCAGAGAATTTGTAGCATGGAGACAGGCAGGCATTGAGGACAATGAAAATGGCACAAATACCCAAAGTGTATTATTCCCAAGTTATGTGGTTCCCGATATCATACAAAACTGGCCGGCTCATGGTGACGTGGCCGCAGGACAAGACTACTATTTGGCTCCTTTTTTTGACAACAATGACGATGGAACATATAATTGGCAGGATGGGGATTATCCATGGCATGATATAAATAGAACAAAGGAATGTACGGTAGACAGAACAGTATCCTTGTATGGAGATATTAATTTCTGGTGGGTGATGAATGATAAAGGGAACATCCATACAGAAACGGGCGCCGATCCAATTGGAATGGAAATAAGAGCTCAGGCATTTGCATTTGCATCAAATGATGAGGTGAATAACATGACCTTTTATAATTATGAATTAATCAACAGGGGAACACAAACATTGTACGACACCTATTTTGGTTTTTTCACAGATGGCGCTTTAGGAGATCCATACGATGACTATGTAGGTTGTGACGTAAATAGAGGATTAGCTTATTATTATAATGGTGATAATTATGATGGAGACAATAGCGGTTATAAAGGTTATGGAACTTCTCCTCCGGCAGTGGGCGTCGATTTTTTTGAAGGGCCGTATCAAGATGACGATGGAGTTGACAACGCCTTTGGAATAAACGAAAATGAGGCTTTAAATGGGATTGGTTTTGGAGACGGTGTGATAGATAACGAACGATTCGGCATGCGTCGATTTTTATACTATTCAAATACAACTAACGGAGCAAACCCAAGTCAAACTGATCCAGTTGCAGCAGCGGATTATTACAATTATTTAAAAGGCTTTTGGAAGGATGGGTCGAAATTTATTTACGGAGGAAGTGGGCATATTTCGGATGCGGAAGCTGATCCAGACACTCCATGTGATTTTATGTTTCCTGGAGATACTGACCCATTAGGTTGGGGAACTAACGGTGTTCCACAAGATCCTTGGACCGAACAAACAAGTAACAATCCTCCGAATGACCGAAGGTTTGTTCAGTCTGCCGGACCTTTTGTTCTCAAACCTGGAGCTGTCAATAATATTACTGTTGGCATTGCCTGGGCAAGAGCGGCAGGAGGAGATCCTTTTGAATCTGTTGAAACATTGAGAAAAGCAGATGATAAGGCCCAGGCTCTTTTTGAAAATTGCTTCAAGGTATTGGAAGGGCCCCATTCTCCTGACCTAACAATCCAGGAATTAGAAAATGAGCTGATTCTATTTTTATCCAATTCAACTTCATCTAATAATTATCAGGAAAATTATGAAGAGTTTGACCCGTTTATTGTTGCAGAAGAGGGCTCAGATAAATACTACAGATTCCAGGGATACCAGATCTTTCAGGTCAGGGACAATTCAGTTTCGGTATCAGATTTAACTGATCCAGCTCTTTCGAGACTGACTGCTCAATGTGATATAATCGACGGAGTAGATCGAATTATAAATTTTGAATTTGATGATGATTTAGGAGCATCCATTCCAGTGGAAAGAGTTGATGGTTCGAATGTTGGAATTCAGCACTCTTTTAAAGTCACCACAGACCTTTTTGCTCAGGGGTCTCCAGGTTTAGTGAATCACAAAACTTACTATTATGTTGCTATTTCTTATGCTTACAATAATTTTAAAGACTATAATCCTAACGATCCACTTTATTTAGATGGTCAACAAAAACCTTACATTCCCTCAAGAAAAGCTTCAGTTGGTTCAGTGAAAGTGATTTCAGCTGTCCCACACAATCCGACACCTGAGTCAGATGGTACGGCTCAGCTAGTGGATTATGGTTCTACTCCACAAATTACGAGAGTAGATGGATATGGAAATGGCAATCGGGCATTAGAATTTACTGATGCTACATTACAGGAGATTCTTACTGCAGGTTCAGTTGACGAACCCACATATGATTATGGAAAAGGGCCTATCAATGTTAAGGTGGTTGA
>Ga0206679_10002875_pt1 | contig 13468 bp, 16 predicted proteins | sample M110012015metaG_FD_155464 | JGI IMG/M metagenome (GOLD analysis project Ga0206679, IMG submission 155464) | Ammonia-oxidizing marine archaeal communities from Monterey Bay, California, United States - M1 100m 12015 | ecosystem: Environmental > Aquatic > Marine > Intertidal zone | place: USA... | reverse complement strand
TGTTTGAAGAGAACCCTGCCTCTCAGGGCCATAAAGGAGATTATCCAGGTCAAGCCATTGAGGCAAAACTAATTCAGGACCTTGTTGATTCTATTCGTCCTGTTCTGACCCTTTCATTTCATACCAAAGGGGACGTGCTTTTTTGGGCGGATCGAGGCACACACGACAAATTCAGGGGCTTGGATACCAAATTAAACAAACGGGTGTCCCGTGAATGCGGATTGATTATGGCAAGGGTTTCACAAAACCCAAAAGATTATGCTGCGGGACTTGAAAATTATGTTCGTGCTAAAACAGGCACAATTGGTGTTTGTGTGGAGCTATCTAGACCCAATAACAAAGACGCTCAGCATCCACCTGAAAAATTCAATGAGCTGGTCTGGAGGAAATGCAAAAGACTTCCCTTGATTTATCTGGATGAGTTATCAAAGCATTACAACGACTACCTTTTCCTTTTTGAGTGAAATATTTGTGCGAAGGGCAGTATAATTGTGGATCAAAATTTGCTGAGTATGGAATAAAGCATAATCTATCCTTAAATAGAAATGATGTTAACTTTGTAATTCAAATTAATTCAAATGAGATTATTCTTAATACTTATTTTTGCTCTCGTCATTAATACGGAGTCCTTTGGACAAAAAATATTTACAGTAGATTATGCCAGTCAGGCGGATGTGAAGGTTTTTGTAGTTGATTACGAAAGTCAATCAGATTTAAAAGTGTACAAAGTAGATTATTCAAGTCAGGCCGGGAAAAATGATGGAAACTGGTTTTTTGTAGATTACTCGAGTCAGGCTGATAAAAAAATCTTCTTTGTAGATTACTCGAGCCAAGCCGATTTGAAAATTTACTTCGTAGATTATAGAAGTCAGGCCGGATGGAAGAACGCTTCCAAAAAGCACATCTTGTATTGACAGAGTGATTGATTACCTTGAATATTTAGCTGTTTTTTCGGGCCTTCTTTACCTGACCCTTATTTCAAAAGGATTAAAGTCAGGGTGGTTATTCGGAATACTATGTGCCATCGTTTATACGTATATGACCTTCATTAATAGGCTGTATTTTCAATCTATTCTACAGTTTCTTTATATTTTTCTTGGGTTTTGGGGATATGTGCACTGGGGAAAAGAAAAAACAATTCAAATTAAGTCACTGGCATTAAAAATAAATTTAGGATTAGTGACACTAGGTTTGATTCTAGCATTAGGCTGCAGTTATATACTGTCTTTTACCAATCAAAATATGGCTTTATTAGATTCATTAGTATGTGTATTTAGTATCATTGCAACGATTTTAACAGCCTTAAAATATATCGAGAACTGGGTCTACTGGTGGTTTATTAATCTTTTGGCTATTTATCTATATTATATGCAGAATATGGAGTTTACCACCATATTATATGCAGCCTATCTGGGGATTTCCATTTATGGATTTATGAAATGGAGAGCTAAATTAATGGAGGGTTATGATGAATTATAAAGTGGCATTTACTGGTCCAGAGTCTTCAGGCAAAACGACAATGGCTGAATGGGCGGCAAGTCATTATTCGTATACCTACGTAAAAGAGTATGCTCGCGAGTATCTTGAGGGTAAAAAGGGGTATTCACTGCAAGACATCGAGCTGATTGCAAATCGACAGTTTCAGCTAAATAATGACGTGGCTAAACCGGCCATCTTGGATACTGAAATGTTGGTTTTGAAAATTTGGTTTCAAGAGAAATTTCAAAAGAACTCAGAAGTGATTCAATCACTTTTAATGAAACAGGAGATAGATTTTTATTTTCTTTGCAAGCCGGATATTCCGTGGGTAGAAGATCCTCTTAGAGAAAACCCATTGGACAGAGACCGATTATTTGTAGAGTACATACAATTACTAAATGCTATGGGATTGCCTTATACCGTTCTTTCAGGATCAATTGAACAAAGAAAGAAGCAGATCAAAGAATCACTTCAACAAAATTTATTTCTATGAAGAAGTTGCTATTCGTGCTGTTTCTACTTGGTGTTTGTATTCCAGTAGCGTATCATTATATGCAACCTGGAAATGAAAATTCCTTGGAAATTGTAAACCCTGTAGACCTCAATCCAGAAATGGTAGCACCAGAGCTTAGAAAAAAAGGGATTAATCACATTATTGAGGATTTTCAGTTCCTCGATCAAAACGGAAAGCGAGTTAAGTCAAAAGAAATTGAAGGAAAAATTTGGGTAGTTGAATATTTCTTTGCCACATGCCTTGGAATCTGTCCGATAATGAATGAACAGATGAAACGCGTGCAGTCTGCCTATAAAAAAGATACTAACGTCGTCATTTTGAGTTTTACTGTGGACCCTGACAAAGACTCTGTCGAGGCACTTAAAGAATATGCTCTAGATCACGGAGCAATAGACGGAAAGTGGCACTTTTTTACTGGCGACAAAGAAGACCTATATGCTTTAGCAAGGAGTTCATTTTTTGTTTTAAAACCAGCTGAAGCTAAAAATCAGGGAGATGCAGGAAGTGACTTCATACACACCAATAATTTTGTCCTTGTGGACCAAAAGAAAAGAATCAGAGGCTATTATGACGGCACAAGTACCAAAGAAGTAGATGACCTGATAGAGGATATCTCTAAATTAAGAAATCACAATGCACCCAATTCCACATCTTCGTTCCCGTGGGCTATATACCTGACTGTCATGGGACTTTTTACTTCAGTTATGCTCTTCTTTTTTTATAAGAGTCGTAGTGTAAAATAGGAAGTATGCTTTCATGACATGGAATTATAGAAAACTCAAATGAGTTTTATTGCACTTTTGAATTTACCTATCTTTGTACTATTAAATTAAGAATTGAATAATTACACTTTCTAATGGGGTCAGAAAGAAAACCTTCTAAATCGGATAAAAATATCTCCAAAAGAGATAAAAGGAAATACATAGAATATCGCCAAAAGGTGAAAAAAGGAGATCCTTTACCTTCCTTTAGCGATGAGGTTCGACTCAATAAATTTTTATCCAATGCGGGAATCTGTTCACGTAGAGAGGCGGATGTATTGATTGCTGCAGGGGTCGTTATGGTAAACGGAAAAGTGGTAACCGAGCTCGGATATAAAGTAAAGCCAGACGATGAAATAAAATACGATGGAGAAACAATTAAGTCCAATAAAAAGCGGTATGTCCTTTTAAATAAACCCAAAGGCTTCAGTACCATTATAAATGATCCGAAGGGAAGAAAAACAGTGATGAGCCTTATTAAAAAAGCATGTCGAGAATTGGTTTATCCTGTGGATAAGATGGACAGAGAAACAACAGGCCTTCTTCTTTTTACGAATGATACTGATGTTGCTAAAAAGTTAAATCACCCCAGACAGCAGTCAAAAAAATTATATCATGTCGAATTAAACAAAGCTGTGTCTTCGATACATTTGAATAAGCTCATTTCAGGAGTTGATTTAGATGACGGAAAGACCAGGGTCTTGAAGGCAGAGCATGTGAAGGGAGGCACCTCCCGAGAGGTGGGCGTTGAGCTTGATTCTGGAAAAAATAAAATAGTACGCAGATTATTTGAGGCGATGGGATTTACGGTTGTCAAGTTGGATAGGGTAGGTTATTCTGGATTGTCAAAAAAAGATTTGCCAAGAGGTATGTTTCGACATCTGACAGAACAAGAAGTGTCTTTTTTAAAGATGACAAAATGAGATTTTATATTTTCGCAATAAGTGTTTTTTGGATGTTTTCCTCTTGCGAAGCAGATAATAATGATACTTCGGATAAATCAAAAGCACGTCTGAATATAGCAGAATCTACTCATCCTTATTACCCTTATTTTTACCCTTTTGATACGATTCCAAGAATATATCAATACCGAGACGCTGTTCATGGCTTTAGCGAGGAATTTCATCGCGTATATGGCATAACTGACGGCTGGGGAGATCACATAGTTATTGAAAAATATGAATCTAACGGCAGGCTGAAAGAAGTATATAATTACAATTTGGACAGCTTAAATGTACTAGATCATGTAGTGGTTAATTCCAAAGGGGAAAAAGAAAAAGCCACGATATATAAGAATGAATTACTACCCAAAAAAATTGGAGATTCATGCGAATTTGCCTCGAAATTTTCTGGTGGTGATTCTACCGTTATGTTGATGGAATGGTTTAGAAAAGCTGTATCGATTGAATCCAGAGACGTTATGTCTAAACAAAAGGAATGTCTTACCTTAGATGATACTTGGCGCTATACATTGCTAAACCCGTTTACGAGACAGGAAAATGAATCCATACTCAAAGGGATGCATTCCTACGCAAAAGGTATAGGTCTTGTGGAATGGATGGATGAAAACAATAAAGTACATTGGGTTTTAGAAGAGATTATTTCTCAAAAAAGATGGATTAATTTGATATCACTATGAAGACAGGAATACTATTAGTGGCCTTTTTACTTGGGATATTTTCGTTGAGTGCCCAACGGTACAACAAACCCAAACCCAAAAATTCATATGCCCAGGGGGCTATTTTTGTCCATTGGGGTTACAATAGGAATTTCTACTCTAAGAGCGACATTAATTTTACAGGAGCAGGGTACAACTTCACATTACATGGGAGTCAGGCCGAAGACAGGCCTGAGGAATTTAGTTTTGACAACTATTTTAATATTAAAAAATTCACAGTTCCTCAATTCAATTTTAGAATTGGGTATGTATATAAGCATCACTGGGCTCTTTCATTGGGTTATGACCATATGAAATACGTGTTAAAACACAATTTGCCATATACACTTTCTGGACATATTGATTCTGGTCTGGATGAAGTAACGAACTGGTCAGGAACATATGCACATGAACCTGTTACCACTCAGGAAGAAACCTTTCATTATGAGAACACCGATGGGCTCAATTATATTCACGCTCAGCTCACGCGGATAGACCAATGGATTCGACAAAAAAAATCGGGATGGTTTGGCTTTTCTTCACTATTGGGATTCGGAGCAGGAACTATTTTGTCCATTAACGATTTTACTTTTGCTGGACAGAAATCAATGCAAACAAGTTCCTTATCAGGAGCTGCTGCATCCGCACATGTAGATTTTCGTTTCGAGTTTTTCAAGCACTTTTATCTTCAGGCAGGGGGTAGTGCTGGATACATGTTCCAGTACAATGTAAAAACGAGACCTACAGATTACAACGCTATTGCAAGCCATAATTTTGGCTACCTTGAGGCGCATGCCCTTGTGGGGTGGTTGATTTACTTAAGACCTATAAATAATTGTGACGCATGTCCTCATTGGTAAAGAATAGATCATGAAGTATTTAATAGTTGGATTAGGAAACCCGGGAATTAAATATGACAATACCAGACATAATGTTGGTTTTGAAATTGTGAATGCACTGGCCAAAGAGCTGGACTCCTCATTTACTATTGACCGACATTGTGAAAAATCAGAAATGAAATACAAGGGACGAACTCTGATAGTAATTAAACCGACAACCTATATGAATTTATCCGGCAAAGCTGTTCATTACTGGCTTCAAAAGGAAAAAATACCCTTGGATCGATTGCTTGTTATAAATGATGATTTAGCCCTGCCCTTTGGGAAGCTTCGTCTTAAAGGAAAAGGAAGTGATGGTGGTCATAATGGGCTTAAAGATATTCAGGCAGTTCTTAATACGACAGGCTACAATCGTCTACGCTTTGGAGTGGGAAGTGATTTTTCGCAGGGGAGACAATCGGATTTTGTTTTGAGTAATTGGTCAGAAGAGGAGTATAAGGAGCTGCAAGACCGGATTAGTCTAGGTGTTGAATTTGTAAAATCTTTTACTGCAATTGGACTTGATAGGACGATGTCGGCCTTAAACGGAAAATAAATTAACATTCATGAGAATCAATAGTGATTATATACTCATCTTTGCAATAGTGCAAAAACAATAAAGTTTATGAATGAGACTAAAATAAACAAACCAGGAAAGTACAATTGGAATATGGTTATTATATTGACCTTAATCCCTCTCATTGGTGTTTTTGGTACGGGAATATATGTTTATTACAATGGTATTGTATGGCAGGAACCAGTGATGATGCTGGTTTATTGGTTCTTATCCGGTATGGGAATTACCATGGGATATCATCGCTTATTTTCACATAAAGCGTATAAGACAAATTCATTTGTTGAATGGGTATTAATGATTTTTGGGTCAGCTGCGCTTGAAAACACTATTTTAAAATGGGCATCTGATCACAGGATGCACCACGCAAAAGCTGAAACTGAAGAGGACCCTTACTCAATTACAAAGGGATTTTGGCATGCACACATTGGTTGGATTGTAAAAAATGCACCAGAAGGTAAAATAAGGGTGCGAGGAGTAAGAGATTTAAAAAAGAAGCCGGCCATTAAGTTTCAAAATAAATACTATTACCATATTGGAATTACTGTCGGATTTTTAATTCCATTAGCGCTAGGTTTTTTATACGGAAGACCGATAGGGGCTTTATTATGGGCGGGATTTCTGAGATTAGCCATCGTGCATCATGCTACATTCTTTATTAATTCATTATGTCATTATTTTGGCCAGAGAACGTATGACTTCAAGTCAACAGCCAGAGATTCGTGGTTTGTTTCCTGGTTTACATTTGGTGAGGGGTACCATAATTATCATCATAAATTTCAATGGGATTATAGAAATGGAGTCAAATGGTTCGCCTTTGACCCGAGTAAATGGATTATTAATGGGTTATCTTTTTTTGGTATTACATATGATCTTAAAAAGGTAAAGGAGCATGTGATTTTGCAAAATAATTTTGATAGTATCAAAACACAATTAACGGAAAAGGTTAATAAATCGGCAGAAAGCTGTAGGACATTTTATCAAAATAGAGTAGCTCAACTACATCAGAAAGCGGATAATATTTTTGTTTCCTGGGATGAAATGGAAAAAAAGTATATACAACTTGTTGCAAGTGGCAAGGCTAAAAACAAAGCGCTTTTAAAGGAGCTAAAAAACGAAAGAAAACAATATAAAGCTCAGCTAAATAAGATTAAGCGGAGCTTAAATACCATTATGTTCAATGTGCAAAAAAACCGATTAAACCCCGAGTTTGCGATGTAGCGCTTATCCTAGTCTGCATTCGTCGCGGACTGTAAGTGATTTATTTCTTTGTGTGCATTTCTGGATGGCTGATTTCACCCCCGCTTTCACCTGTACACACGGCAAAAATGGCGAGAATGACTCCACCCGCTAGAACTAAAGGGAATACATATTTTTCAAGCTCATGTTTCTTCCAGCTCATCCACAAACCCACTGCTGATATACATGCTAAAACATAGCTTAAATAGGCAAATGTTTCAGCAGATTCTTCGTGCTCATGAATTAAATCGTGATTTTTACCCATGTGTTCAGCAATTTCCTCCGCCCCCTCACCAGAAAGAAAAGCAGGAAGTGTAAGCAGACCTCCTAAAACCAGAATTACATATCCGATTCTACGTGCTACTGCGGATTTAATAAAAAAGGAAATAATAAGAACAAGTACGCCAATAAAAGGAATTGCTAAAGGTAGGTGGTTGGCCATCAAATGGATCTGGGCATCAGTCATGTTAAATAGTTTTATGCAAAGATGCAATTATTGAGAAGAATTACAAATTACACGAATATGAGCCAGAATAGTCCTTTTGAAATTATTTTTTACTTACTCTAAATATGGAGCTCACACCGTATTCAAATTCCATTTCTAAGACATATATACCTGGGGCAAACTCCGATATATCGATGCCATTATTTTGAAATTTCAGAAGATGCCGCCTTCCTTCATTGCTTATTAAAGATATACTTATGGGTGGACCGGGCATATTTTTTAGGTATAGAATATCAGCTACAGGATTTGGATAAGCATAAATAGTAATATTCATTTGAGCCGGCATTACCTGCGCAGTATTAACGCCAATAAGTGTATTAAAATCAGTAATGTCTCCATTAAAAATATTGAGATCTACGTCACCTGTAATTCCTGACACATTTCCCCACCAGGAATACTGCTTGAATTTCCAGTCGTTCCATACACCGATATTTGTTGGAGGTGTTTGTGACTCATTTGGATTTGCAATCCATAAACCATAATTATTTATGCTACTGTTCAAATAATTGGCGTAATTCCCATTTACATATATAATAGGAGCAACTCCGGTCGTAGTTTCTATTTCAAGCATCCAATCTGAAACCCAATTTGTTAATTCTTGAGAGGTAAGTAAATCTGAAAGGACAATTGCCTGTCCGCTTGAGTACGGGTTTTCAAGGTCTAATACCGGAGGGAGAAATCCATTTCCGATATATGCGCCAGCAACAGCCAGAAAATTCGCCGCATCTTCCGTAGCCAGGTTATTGTCAGGCCTTGCAAAATGATAAGCTCCCATGACCATCCCAGCATTTACACCGTTTGTCATGTTTGCCATGAATTGCGGATCTTCATAGGTCATCCCCTCGGTAGCCTTTGCCCAGGAATAAACCTGTCCATCGTTGTAGACAGCATTCCAATCAATATTTCCCTGCCAGTGGGAAACATCTAAGCCATGAACGTATTGTCCATAAATAAATGAATTACACAATAAAAAAGCTCCAATACAAATACGTTTAATGTTCAAGAAGATGGTTTTAAGATTTAAATGATGGATAAATATAAATATTAGATTGTTATTTGTATACCAAGACAGTGTAAATAATTTCTAATCAAGACATCATAAAATACATTAATTTTGCACCATGAAGAGAATTGTAATTTCGGAGCTGATCTCAAATGGACAAAAACATATGGGAAGTGACATCCTGATTAAAGGATGGGTTCGTGCATTCAGGAGTAATCGATTCATACAGATCAATGATGGATCCTGTTTGCAGAATATACAGGCTGTTATTGATTTCGAGAACTTTGATGAAACAACTTTAAAAAGAATTACAACTGCAGCTTCAGTTGCTGTGACTGGAGAATTGGTAGAATCTCAAGGAGCAGGTCAGGCATTTGAACTTCAGGTAAAAGAAATTGAGCTTATTGGAGATGCTTTGCCTGATGATGTCCAAAAAACAGTGCTTCAGCCAAAGAGACACAGCCTAGATTTCTTGAGGGAGCAGGCGCATTTGAGATCTAGAACAAATACATTTGGCGCAGTATTTAGAATTAGACACGCCGCTTCATTTGCAGTGCATTCGTATTTTAATGATCATGGGTTTAATTACATTACCACACCAATTATTACGGGTTCTGACGCAGAAGGAGCAGGTGAAATGTTTCGAGTGAGCACCCTGGATTTAAATAATATCCCGCGCAATGAGAAAGGAGAAGTTGATTTTTCTGAAGACTTTTTTGGAAAGCAGGTAAACCTTACTGTCTCAGGCCAGCTTGAGGCTGAACTTGCGGCTCTTGGCCTTGGAAAAGTATATACTTTTGGCCCGACCTTCAGAGCGGAGAACTCGAATACTTCCCGTCATCTTGCGGAATTCTGGATGATAGAACCAGAGGTGGCGTTTAATGACCTCGACGACAATATGGACCTGACGGAAGACTTCTTAAAGTTCATATGTGCGTATATATTGAAAAACTGTGAAGAAGACCTTGAATTTCTGGACAATAGATTGGCTCAGGAGCAGTCTCAAAAACCTCAAAACGAACGCAATAAACTGGGCTTGATTGAAAGCCTAAAGTTTGTGGTAGAGAACCCTTTCAAAAGACTAACTTATTCAGAAGCCATAGAGGTGTTGTTAAATTCCAAGCACTATAAGAAAAAGAAATTCCAGTTTCCGGTGGAATGGGGAGTGGATTTACAAAGTGAGCATGAAAGATATTTGGTTGAAAAAGAATTTAATTGTCCGGTGATATTACGTGATTATCCTGCTAAGATTAAGGCGTTCTATATGCGCTTTAATGACGATGGAAAAACGGTGGCGGCCATGGATGTATTATTTCCTGGAGTTGGAGAAATTGTTGGCGGCTCTCAAAGGGAGGAACGCTATGATGTACTGGCTAAAAAATGTGAAGAATTTGATATTTCAAAAGAAGAGCTTTGGTGGTATTTAGAAACCCGAAAGCTGGGAACGGTTCCGCATGCGGGATTTGGAATGGGTTTTGAGAGACTGGTTATGTTCCTAACTGGCATGTCAAATATCAGAGACGTTATCCCTTTTCCGAGAACTCCCGATAATGCGGAGTTTTAGAACATAAAAAAAGCCGGTAAAACCGGCTTTCTACTCTAATCATTCTCAATTAAATTTCTACGACTGGGTTTTCCAGGCTCCCCTTTTTTTCCGGGATTGGATCTTTTCATTCGCTCCATCAACCGCTTCTTGAATTCTTTTTCGGCCATTTTGAGTTCAAAAACCCGCTTGTAGCCGATCACATTCGCCATCTTATCCCCATATTCTTTTTTGATCTCAAGACTATTTTCTTCATTTTCATGAGAACCTTTGATAATTGCTCTGTAGGTGGCATCATCTAGATCATTTCCTCCTTCTTTTACGGGGGCATACAATTTTTTCATGCTTGATCTGTTTTCCTTGATCTTCTTATGCATTTCATTGTAAATGGGCCAGAATTCCTGGGCTTCATCACTGGTTAATTCAAGCTTTGTAGTGAGAAAGGCGATTTTAGCCTGCTCTATTCGCTCTTTTTGCATTTTGGGATTTTTGCTTTTCTCCTGTGAGAATGCCGTCATACTCCCTAATAAAATAATACTAACTAATACATGTTTCATAATAAATTGATTTAAAAAATTAATAATTCGTCTTCAAATTCATCTAGGTCAATAAATTCTTCGTTTATATAGCTGTCAATCTCTTCGTCACTGATATCGCTAAAAAAGAAATCCAGCTCACTTGTATTCTCCAGATCATACAGCCCGATATCCTCGTTAATTATGACCTCTTCGATTTCTTCCAATGTGAAGTCTTCAATATGTTCGTCTACATAATTGTAAATTTCGACATCATTGATACCTGCTAGAAATTCCGTTTGAACGGTTTTCTGTGGAATGGAATCATGAGATAAATTCTTAAATAATAGGACGCCCAGTAAAAATGCGGCAGCCGCAGCAAGAGACCATTTCACGATTTTTGGCCCATAACTTCTTTTGTACACAATTTTGGGATTTTCCCGAACGACCTTTTTTGCCAGTTGATCGAAGAAATCTTGATCCGGTGTTTCAATTTTAGCCGGCTTGATGTAATATAATATGTCTTTTTTCTTGTGCATTTAATTATTTGACTGATTAAGTGGTTAATAGTTTAATTTCATTTCTAAAAATTTGGTGATTTTTTCCTTTGCAATATGAAAGCTCGCCTTTAATGCTCCTTCCGATGTGTTTGTCATTTTTGCAATTTCACTGTATTTTAAATCCTCAAAATACTTCAATTCAAAAACGATGGCTTGTTTCTCTGGTAATGTTTCTATGGCTTCTCTTAAGAGCTGATAAATTTCGTCTGGCCCCAGAGGATTGATCTTTTCATGTCCCGGAATCACCTCAATGAGTGCAGTATCGAGAGACACGCCTTTTCTTTTATTTTCATGAGTGAGCATAGACAATGATTCATTGTGTGCAATTCTGTACATCCATGTAAATAAATTCGATTCTCTTTTAAAGCGAGATAGGTTTTTCCAGATTTTGATAAACACATTTTGCAATACATCTTGTGTCAGACTCTCATTTTTTACAATTCTAATAATTTGCTTGTATAATCTTGGCCCATATTTTTGAGTCAGCTTTTTAAATGCCAGCTCGGCATCAGGCCCTCCTGAAACAATATTATCAATCCATATGCTCTCTTCGGATGTCATTTATGCCTCTCCTTACGATTTAGTATGTGTTCTTATTTGACTATAAACTTTACAAATGGTTTATTCTTTGCTCAAAAATTCTTGAAACCAATATCCAGAATCCTTTATTCTCCGCTTTTGCGTATTGAAGTCTACATGAATCAAGCCAAATCTAGGATCGTAGCCTTCGCTCCACTCAAAATTATCTGTCAAGCTCCATACAAAGTATCCCGTTACTGGAGCGCCTTCGTTTTTGGCCTTCAATACCTGAGTTAGGTATGCATTGAAAAAGGCGATTCTTTCTTTATCATGAATACGCCCATCTTGAACGATGTCTTTGTAGCAGACTCCATTTTCAGTGATTATGATGTTGTCTATATCGTACTTTGCAAATTGCTTAATGACCTTATAAACCCCTTCCGGATAGACCTCAAATTTCATTTCATTCATGGGGACTCCTCTTTTTTCTGCCGAGATTTGTTTTGACCAGAGGAATGGAGGAAAGACACTTTTTTTAGTAACTACACGAAAGTAATTCTGCAGTCCAATAAAATCAAAATCAAACTTCAAGCGTTCTTCATCACCGGGTTCAAAGTAGCGTTTAATTCTTTTTAATGCAGGCAGTCCATCTATGGGATATCCCAAGCCCAATGAAGGCTCAATGTAGAGCCTGTTCAGCAGCGCGTCCATTCTTTTCACGGCTTTTAAATCCTTGTACCCAAACACAGGGTCATCTCGGTATGGATCGACATGCGAACAGCTAAAGGTGCTTCCCACATTCGCCTTGCTTACATTTTTACGAATCATTCGACCACCATCTGCCATGGCGAGGCAAGCATGGTGTGTTGCTTTAAGAAATTTGTAGGGGCCTTTTTTGCCAGGAGCATGATAGCCCAGCATGTATCCTAAACCCACAAATGCTGCGGGTTCATTCATAACCATCCAGTTTTTGACCTTAGCTCCATATTCCTTAGTGCAAAAGGAGACATATTCATTAAACCAGTCAATGATCTTTCTGTTTGTCCACCCGCCCTGATCTTCCAGTGCCTGAGGGAGGTCCCAATGGTATAAAGTAATCCAGGGCTCTATCCCCTGATCGATGCATTCATCGATGACTTTGTGATAGAATGCCACACCTTTGGGATTGATTTTTCCTGTACCCTCAGGAAAGATTCTTGACCAGGAGATTGAAAAGCGAAAAACGTCAAAACCCATTTCTTTGAGCAGCGTAATATCCTCTTTATATCGATGGTAAAAATCAGTCGCCACATCTCCATTTTCATTATGGTGTATCTTCCCTTTCTTGTGCGAAAAAGCATCCCATATTGATGGTCCTTTTCCATCCACATTCCAAGCGCCTTCAACTTGATAAGCGGCACATGCAGCACCCCATTTAAATTCTGCTCCGAACGGATTGGCATGGAGTGGTTGTTGGTCTGAATTCGATTGTGAAAGACATAATAAAGGAGAAGCTAGAGAAAAAACAGACAGAGTAATAATGAAAAAAATTCTTGACATTTCGTTTTCTTTTTTTAGAATAGAGATTTTATTTTTCATGATTCAAGAATCTTTTTTTCTTTCGAAATCGGACAGTGGGTATATTTACAAATTGTTTTCAATTGTGTATATTTAGCTTCTCAAAAATAAAAATAAACAAGATGAACAAAATTATATTATTGACCTCAGGGATTCTTTTCTCA
>Ga0206679_10002873_pt1 | contig 13471 bp, 9 predicted proteins | sample M110012015metaG_FD_155464 | JGI IMG/M metagenome (GOLD analysis project Ga0206679, IMG submission 155464) | Ammonia-oxidizing marine archaeal communities from Monterey Bay, California, United States - M1 100m 12015 | ecosystem: Environmental > Aquatic > Marine > Intertidal zone | place: USA... | reverse complement strand
TTCCGGGCAGTGTCCGGTACGGGCCTGTGGGCTGGGCTCTGGGGCGGTAAAATGTGGGGCAGCGAGGCGCCTTTCCAGGGATCTTCTAGGTAAAGGAATCTATAAATTAGAGGCCTTCCTGGAGGGAAAAATAGCCGGGTTCGAGCGGGCCGAAACCCCTCGAAACCTCCACCCTAGGGCCCTAGAGGGCACCTTGTATGTATTGAAGCCCCCCCCGAGGGGACTTCGGGGGTGATTCTGGGCAAAAAAAGAGCGACCGAGTTCCCCAGAACGGGTCTAGCCCCACAGACAGTGTGAGGCTAACTTGATCGATTATGCCGCAGAGGACAGTAGTAGTTAAGGTACCCCCCGAGCGCCGGCAAAGTCTAAAAGACCGCCTGGAGCCCGGAGCGTTTGAATGGCGATCTGCCCCCCACGCCCAATGGAGCGTAAAGGGGGAAGGGGTCGTCGCGACGTTATATGACTCCGGAAAGCTTGTGGTTCAGGGTTCTGAGCCCGAGCGTTTCCTCGTGCGCTTCACCGATGAACCAGCCCCGGCGCCGCCTCGCCCCTTGCGCCCGCTGACCAAGACCGTGACCGCCACCGAGCCCATTGTTGGGTCGGATGAAGCGGGTAAGGGCGATTGGTTTGGCCCCCTGGTGGTGGCCGCCGTGCGGATTGATATTGAGGAGGCGGGAGAAATCGCCGAGTTTGGCGTTGCGGATTCCAAGGCCCTCTCCGACACCCGCGTGCTGCGCCTAGCCGCCCTCCTACGGGATCGCGTGGCCTACAAGGTCGTGCGTATCGACCCTCCCGAGTACAACCGTCGCTATCCGACCTACCCGGGCCTGAACGAGTTTTTGACCGATCTGCACGTGGAAGCAATCCGTGAAGTAGGCAAGGACGAGGACCGTGTGATCGTAGATCAATTTGCCCGGGGCAACCCGGTGCAGGTGGGCTTGAGCGACACCAAGTTGCGGGTGGAAGAACGCCCGCGTGCCGAGGAGGAGTTGGCGGTTGCGGCCGCCTCTGTTCTAGCGCGTGCGGAATTTCTGCTAGCTATCATGGAGCTCAGCGAGCGCAATGGTATGGAACTGTTCAAGGGCGCCGGTCCCCTGACTGATCGCGCGGGCGCGCGGTTTGTCATTGAGCATGGCGAAGGGAAACTTACGCAAGTGGCAAAGTTGCATTTCAAGAATACGCTAAAAGTGCAAGAACGAGTGCGCCGCAGCGGATGAGGGCTTACCGGGCTGATGCGGCCGGGAATCGTTTTGTGTTGATCGACGGGATCGCGGGGCAGGCGCCTCGGGATCCCGCTGCTTTAGCCCGGCGCTTGTGCACGGACCCGAATGCGGGCAGTTTTCGTCCTGATGGGCTATTGCTGTGTTTAGCGGGGGGGGACTCTGCGGACGTGCGCATGGTGCTTTACAACGCGGATGGCAGCCGTCCCGAGGCTTGCGGCAACGGGCTACGGATCATTGCCTTGCTTGCGGCCCAAAAAGGGTATGGGCGGGGCGAGTTTTTGGTGGGCACCGATGCGGGGGTGCGCGCCGTGCGGGTGGCGAACGACGCAGTTGAGGTTTGTCTTGGCCCGGTGCGCATCGAGGCCGCCGAGCAAACGATTCAAGTCGGTGGCGAGGAAGTCTGTGGCACGCGGGTGAATGTGGGCAACCCCCATTTTGTCTTGTTCACCGAGGAGCCGGGAGCCACAACGCTTGATGAGTTGGGCCAGAGCTTGAGCACACACAAGTCATTCCCTGAAGGAGCAAACGTGGAGTTTGTGACGGGCGCGCATCAGGGGGCTTTGAGGGTGCGGATTTTCGAGCGAGGGGTGGGGGAGACTCAGGCCTGCGGAACTGGCGCGGCGGCGGTGGCATTTGTGGCTGTGGAGCGGGGCTGGGCCAAGTGGCCGGTGACGGTGAAGTTGGCGGGCGGTGAATTGCTCTTGGACCAGAGAGCGGGGGGAGTCTGGCTAGGAGGGACAACCCAGATCTTGGACTCCTTTAGGCTGCCCTGCTGAATCTAAGGGCGTCCGGTGGCTAGAATGCTCCGCCCGCAGATGGGGCGCTGCCTACCTGAGGCCTCGCCCATGGGTTGGCACGATCCCCTCCACTGCCCTCGACCCTTTTCACCATGCCCTACATCCCCCAATTGGTTCTCTGCACCTTGATCCTGGTGGCAGGGGTGGCGGGTTGGACCTGGGGGCCGGTTGCCCCCTGGGCGTTGGTGTTGCTCTTGCCCCTGCCGCACTTAATCGTGCTTTCGGGCCGCAACTTGGGGGGGGCCGGATCGTTCCGAATGGGGGCGCTGGTGACCACCGTTGGGCGATTCTCGGGGGCCTTCGCTTTTGCCCTCTTAGTGCTTTGTTGTGGCTGGGTTCAGTGGCTTCGAGAAAGCCTCGGGGCACGGCTGGATCTTGAAGGCTGGCCCGAGGCGAACTTTATCTGGGTGATCTTCCCGTACCTGATATTTGAGGTCTTGAACATCGACGCCCAGTCCCGCGCCTCTTGCGCAGTGGGCCCCGGTCGCTTGAGCTGGCGCGGCTTTCATCTGCGTATGTTTGCCAGCACACTGATCCCTCCGGCCACCTACTTGACCATCGCAGTTTTGGTTGGATCTAATCGTTGGCTGCGGGTGCAGGTGGAACAAGTGGAGCTCGTAAGCGCGGTGGTCTTTGTTGCCCTGATCGGGGGCTTGGCTGTCTATTTACCAGCCCTCTTCAAGGCTTCTTGGCGCACACACGAGTTGCCCCCCGGACGATTACGAACGGGCTTTGAGGAGATTTCCAAGAGCGTGCGCTTCAGTTCGCGCAAGGTATTGGTTTGGGACACTGGGCAGATGATGGCCAACGCCGCAATCGTGGGGCTCTTGCCCAGCAGGAGGGTGGTCATCCTGTCCGATGCCTTGCTCAGTGATTTGGACGAGGACGAACTGAAGGCTGTGTATTCCCATGAGGTGGGCCATTCTCACCACCATCACGTGCCGGTGTTTTTGGCCTGGTCTGTGGGCGTTTTTCTCCTTGCGGACTTTGCCCTGCGTGCCTTTGATCCCACCAACGCAATCGCGGTCCTCGGGATCATGGGCGCGTTCCTTGCGGCCTGGGGCCTAGCCTTTGGTTGGATGTCCCGACGGTTTGAATTGCAAGCGGATCTCTTTGCCATGCGCGTTCTGGGCTCCGGTCGGCCGCTGGTTAGCGCCTTGGAGAAAATCGAGGGTACTTTGCGGGACAAAGCCACCTGGAGGCACTTTGGAGGTCTTCGCAGGGCGCACTTCTTGGATGAATGCGCCCAGGACCCTGCAGGCGCCCTCCGTTTCGAACAAAAACTGAAGCGCGTTTCCCAGGTGGGTTATGCGATCTGTGTGTTTGGCCTAGTGGCGGAGCTGGGCTTGATGGCCCAAGGTCTGCCCGAGGACCGGACTTGGGCGGCGCTTGGCTTGGGGGATTACCCGTCGGCACAAGAGCGCGTGGAACGTATCGCCAATCCGGACCCATCGCTAGAGCGCATGGTGAAGCGAACCCTTGACGTGGAAGTGGCAGTGGGGACAAGCGCGGATTCCCTGGCGCGCGCCTGGTCGAGATGGCAAGAACGGGACCTCAAGGCTGCTGCGGATTGGGCGTCTATGGCCTACTTGCAGGGAAACCTGAAGGCCTACTTGATCGTCGAGATCTTGGAGTTCCTAGGGGGAGAAGAGCCTCTAAGAGAATCCTTGAATCCAGCTAGGCTTCCTTCCCCTTGGCGGGTTGAGTTAATCGTGGCCCTTTCGGCTGCCCGTCAGTAGCTAAGCCCGTCGGCCCGGAGGTGGACCATTGGGTCGCCGTCGTGGGTCTGGGCGGCTTCTTCCACCACCCCGAAGACCACGAAGTGGTCGCCGGTTTCGTGTTCGCCTGCGAGTTTGCAATCGAACCAGGCGAGGGCGTCGGTGAAGACCGTGGAGTTCGCGCTGGTGGTGTGCAGGGCTTGGCCATCAAAGGGGGTTTCACCCTCAACAAGCTTTCCGAAAAATCGGCCCATGAGGGCGCTGGAGGGCTTATCTAGCAGGCTTAGGCCAAACCGCCCGCTGGCGCGAATCGCTTCGAGGTGGTCCCGATCTTTGCCCACGGCGATGGCGATGGTCGGGGGCTCGAATCCCATTTGTTGCACGAAGGACGCGATGAATCCCATGGGGCCATCGGGGCCTTGGGTGGTGGCCAAAAAGAGGCCACAGGGGATTCGTCCGAGGGCTTTGGAGAGGGGTGCGGGTTGGGCGTCTTGGGGGGTCATCTGCGGGCCTTGGAGGGGGGTCTTGGGACGGTAATTGCTCTCGTGCCAGTGAACTCTAACCGGACGTTGGGGGCCGTTAAAAAAAAGCTCCCGTGACGGCGGAGGGAGCACGTCCTGAAGGTGGACGGGAGGGGCTGTTTCGGGGATAATACCATCCTTCCGCGGGCACGGATCGACCTCGATCTCATGCTTGCGCCACCCTCCTATGTCCGTCCATAACGAAGCGCAATCCCTCGGGTCCAGAGGACCCCAGAGAAACGCCAACGTTTCGCTTCGCGAGCGTCTGGGCGCCCTCGTGGAGGACCGCAATCACACTGCGGGCGAACTCGTCTTGCTGGCTGCAGCAGAGTCACAGCTGGCTTGCAATGAAGGAGCCTTCATGCCTGGCAGGGTCGAGGGCGAGAGCCGTCAAAGTGCTGCTGATCTTGCCCAAGCTCTCGCGCCCTTCGAAGAACAGCACGGTTGGCGTGGGCCCCTCGCCCGCTGGATACATAGTCTGCTTAGTCTTGAGAGGGTTGCTCAGGAGGACGGACTTGACGCTCCGTTCCATGAGTTGGTCGCCGAAGAATGCGGGCTGTGGTTGGAGCCATCCAGTGAAGACGCAACCCGAGCTTGGGGCGGCCGGCCACTGGGCCCGGGCGTTCGGCTTGTGGCGCGGGGGGCTCCCCTTGCCGCCTTGCAAAAAGAGATCGAGCCAGGTGGGGTGATCTTAGTGGCCGCACCCAGTGACCATGTGGGCGCTTGCCTCGCTCAACACGCCTCGGGCTGCAAGGTCATTCTGTCCGATGGTGGCGCAACCCTTGCGGGCCGTTCCCTCGCGCGCCAACTTGTGCAGGCGGGCTGCGAAGTGCGCTTTGTTTATGACAGCGCTCTGCCGAGCTTGGTGCACGAAGTGGACGCGGTATGGATCGGCACCGAGGCCCTGGGTGCCGAGGGTTTTGTGGCGCCTGTTGGCACCCGCACCGTCGTGGCTGAAGCCATTCGCCAAGAGGTGTCCCTGCGCTTGTTGGCTACCGCCGACCTGGTCCTGCCCGGTGCTGCCCTGCGTTTGCCCCAATGGGGCGACGAGGAATCTTGGCGCCTATGGGAAGACCCGGTCAACCGCGTCTTGCTCGAATCCCAACCCTTTGAACGGGTTCCTTTCGCGCAGCAACTGATGATTGCCAGCGAAAAGGGACTGCTGCGGCCCAGCGACTATGCGCTGGCTGCTCTTGACACCGAAACACCACGCCGACTTTCCACGTCGGGGTGAGCCCTAAAATCATGACCGATACCCCGACCGAAGAGCCCGAGGGCGAAACCATTCAGGATCGCCCGATCGTCCGCGAGATGAAAGAGTCGTACCTAACGTACGCCCTTTCCGTGATTCACTCGCGCGCCCTGCCTGACGTGCGTGATGGCCTAAAGCCCAGCCAGCGCCGCATCTTGGTGGCGATGAACGACCTCAACTTGAGCCCGCGGGCCAAGTACCGGAAGTGCGCGAAGGTTGCAGGCGACACCTCGGGCAACTATCACCCCCATGGCGAGTCGGTGATTTATCCGACCTTGGTGCGTATGGCTCAGGATTTTTCCATGCGCTATCCCTTGGTGGACGGGCAGGGCAACTTCGGTTCCATTGACGCGGACCCTCCCGCCGCCATGCGATATACCGAAGCGCGCATGACCGGGATATCGATGGAGCTCATGAGCGACCTCGAAAAGGAAACCGTTGAGCTTGAGCCGAACTACGACGACACGCGTACCCAGCCCACCGTGTTACCTAGTCGTTTCCCAAACCTGATTTGCAATGGTTCAGAAGGCATTGCGGTGGGTATGGCCACGAGTATGCCGCCCCACAACCTGCGTGAGGTTTGCGCGGGTGTGCGTGCAATCCTGGCGGACCCGTCCCTCGAGGACATGGACCTGATCAAGCTGATCCCCGGCCCGGACTTTCCCACCGGGGGCATCATCATGGGCCGTAGCGGAATCCTGCAGGCGTACACCACAGGCCGCGGCCTGGTGCGAGTGCGCGGCCGTTATCACGTGGAAGAGCCGGAAAGAGGCCCCGTGCAGATCGTATTCACCGAGATTCCCTACCAGACCCGCAAAGGGGGGGATTCCCGAGCTTCAATCATCAACAAGATCGCCGAATCTGTCAAAGAGGAACGCATCACGGGTATCCGCGACATCGTCGACCTGACGAGCCTATCCAGGGTCACCGGCAGGGTTGATATCCGACTGACAATTCAGTTGAAGAAGGGCGAAGACCCCAACGTCATCGTCAATCAACTGTTCAAGTTCACGCCGTTGCAGTCGACCTACTCGATCATCAACCTGGCGATTTCCGAGCGACAGCCCCGCACCTTGCCCCTGCGCCAATTGCTGGACTCTTGGATTGGACACCGACGCGGCGTGATTCGTAAGAGCACGATTTTCCTGCTGAAGAAAGCCGAAGAACGCGAGCACATCGTCGATGGTTTGCTTGTGGCCCAGGCAAATATCGATCGGGTGATCGAGTTGATCCGGGCTTCGGACGACCGTGATGGGGCGAAGGCCGCCCTTTCCGCCGCGTTTGGTCTCAGTGATCGCCAGGCACAAGCGATTGTGGACATGCGCCTGGGCAGCTTGACTGGCCTCGAGCGCGAAAAGCTGGAAGGTGAAGCTCGCGAGCTGGGCATGACCATCGCGGACTTGAAGGACATCCTGGCCAATGAGGAGCGGGTCACCACGATCTTGCTCGAAGACCTTGATGACGTGGAGAAGCGTTATGGCGATGAGCGTCGCACGGAGATTTCCAACACCGAGCTAGACGGCAGTGTCGATATTGGGGCCTTGATTACCGAAGACTTGATGGTCGTTACCTATAGTCGTGGCGGGTACGTCAAGCGTTCGTCGCTGGATACCTATCGCGCCCAAGGGCGCGGGGGTCAAGGGGTCAAGGGGTCTTCTTCGAAGGAGGGAGACATTTTGCGCTCGCTCTTTGTAGCGGGCACCCACGACAACCTGTTGTTCTTCACTAACCTCGGTCAAGTGTTCACCAAGTTGACCTACGAGTTGCCGGAGGGTTCGCGTACCAGCAAGGGGCGCGCCATGACCAATGTGCTCAAGTTGCGCGAAGGGGAGCGGGTGGAAACCATCCTGAGGGTGCCGTCCTTTGACGATGAAGCCTTCTGCGTGTTTGCGACTCGCAAGGGGCGCATCAAGAAGACGTTGCTTGATGCCTATAGCCGACCCAGGTCCAATGGCCTGAGGGCCATCGTGCTTGAAGATGGTGACGAGGTGGTGGGCGTTTCCATCGCTAAGCCTGGGGACACGATTCTCTTGTCCACGGAAGCCGGCCGTGCTGTGCGCTTCGATGAGAAGGCGGCACGCACCATGGGCCGCGTGAGTCGCGGGGTCAAGGGCGCGCGCCTGCGGCCCGGTGACCGGGTTATGGGCTTGGTCGTTGTGGATCCTGAAGCCTATTTGTTGACTGCTACCGAACACGGCTATGGCAAGCGAACAGCGATGGATGATTACCCCATCAAGGGTCGCGGCACGGGTGGTGTGATTGATATTCGTACCACCGCCCGCAACGGCCCGGTGATCACTTCGATTCTATGTCGCCCCGGTGGCGATGTGATTTACATCACCGAGCAAGGCATGATCGTGCGTTCCCACGTGGACGACATTTCGGTTGTGGGTCGCAACACCCAGGGCGTGCGCTTGCTGCGCCTGAAGGATGGCGACCGCCTGGTGGCGGCTCAGATTATCGAGCGCGAAGACCTTGAGCGCTTTGCGGAAGAAGGCGAAGCGGAAGCGCCGCCCGAGCCGGATGCTGCGGACCTCGAAGAGGGGCCCCCTGAACCGGAAGAGGACGAAATGCCCGCCGACGACGAAGCTGAGGAGACATCATAAGCATGGGCCTCAAGGAACAGCTGGAAGCGGATCTCAAGGAAGCCATGAGGGCGGGTGAAACCGTGCGTCGGGACACCCTGCGCATGACGCTTGCGGCCCTGAAGAACCGGGCGATTGAGCTGGGCGGGACCGCGACGGTCTTGGACCAGGATCAGTGCCTTGCGGTGGTGCTTGGCGCGGTCAAGACCCGCAAGGACAGTGCCTCTCAGTATGACGATGCGAAACGCGATGATCTGGCCAAGATCGAGCGCGCTGAAATCGAAGTGCTGCAGGGCTACTTGCCGAAGGCCCTCAGTGAAGAGGAAACCCGGGCTGTGGTGCAGGCAGCGATTGAATCCAGTGGTGCTACATCCAACAAGCAGATGGGTCTTGTGATGAAGGTCGTGATGGGAGCTCATAGGGGCTCCGTGGACGGCAAGCTTGTGCAGCGTCTGTGCGCGGAACTCCTGAGTTGACGGCAAGGGCCAAGATGGATGAGAGACCTGACCTGGCCGCGCGCCATAAGCGGTTGGGTATTCGAACACTTCTCGTCGCCGCCCTCACTTTGTTGAGCCGCGTCTTGGGTTTCGTGCGAGAGATTCTCTCGGCGACCTTATTCGGTGATCACTCGGCTGTGTTCGATGCGTTCATCACCGCGTGGCGCGTGCCGAACCTCTTTCGCCGCTTCTTTGGTGAGGGTGCGATCAGCACCTCGTTTCAAACCGCGTTTACCAAAGTGGAGGGCGAGCAAGGGAAACGGGCTGGCGGGATATTCTTCCGCTCGACCGTACGTGCCCTGTTTGCCACCTTGGTGGTAATCACTCTCTTGACCATGGCGTTGATCATGGTGATACCAGATCAGATGCCGATTACCGGTTGGCATTGGCTTGGGGCGGACCCAGATCCCGTGCGGGATTTGGCCCTGCGGGTGATGCCCTTTGTGATTTTCATTTGCCTTGCGGCGGTGGGGAGCGCGGCGCTGCATGTGCGCGGCCGATTCACCGCCCCGGCTCTGGGGCCGGTTGCCCTGAATCTGGTTTGGATCGGCACCCTGGTGTGGATCGGGACGCAATTTGGCTGGACAATCGACGAGGGCGATTTTGCCCGGCACGAGGCAATGGCCCATACCCTGGCTTGGGGAGTCTTGCTGGCAGGGGCAGCTCAGTTGGCGTTCTTGGTGCCAGCTCTGGGGCGAGAGGGGCTGCTGAAACCGGGTAAAATGGCACCTGGGGCCCCCTCGGTCCCTGGTGTGGGCGTGGTTCTGCGCCGTGCCGCACCCCTCGCATTTGGCGCGGCGGTCTACCAAATCAACGTCATGGTCGATGGATTCATGGCTGAGGGGCTCTTGGAGGACGGTGGCCCGACACTCCATTACTACGCCAATCGGGTGCAGCAGTTCCCCCTGGCCTTGGTGGCGATTGCGGCCACCAGCGCGGTGTTTCCAGCGCTGCAGGCCTATGGGCAGAAGGGGGATTTGCTCTCCCTGCGCCGCCTGCACGATCAAACCCAGCGGGCCGTGGCGTTCTTAGCCGTGCCAGCGGCAGTGGGGTTGGCAATTTTGGCCCAACCGATCCTGTCGGTCACGTTTGAACATGGCGCTTTTGGGCCCGAGGGGGTCGAGCGTGCGTCGGGAGCATTAGCCTGGCTGGCCCTGGCGCTCTTGCCGGCGGGGGCCACGGGCCTCGTGGCCCGCGGGTTTTACTCACTAGGGGACTTCCGAACCCCGGTGCGGATTTCGGCCTTCGCCCTCCTGCTGAACATCGGTTTGAACGCGCTCTTCCTGGTGGGATGGGGCATGGACGTGGACGGGCTGGCCCTGGCCACGGCCATCACCAGCTGGTTGGGCTTAGCGGTGATGTTGCCGATATTTTATTTGCGCCAGGGCATGCCTCGGGGGTCCGGGGGCACCTTGAAATCTATGGCACGAACCGTCCTGGCAGCCACTGCCTCGGGCGCGGCTGCGTACTGGGTCCATCGCTACGCATCCGGGTCGTTCAGCCCGCTGTGGGCTCTCCTCTTAGCCGTGGGGTCCGGCCTAGGGGCCCACCTCGGGGTTGCCTTCTTGGTGAAGTCGCCAGAGCTGCAGCGAGTGCTGCGTCGCGGGGCCGGTCAAAAGTCCTAGACCCGAGTGGGGCCCGGGTCGGGATCTGTAAACAGGTTGTTGCACAAGCTTGGTTGGGGGGACAGAATCAGGACAGGCAGCGGGGCTTTCCAGAGAATCAATCTGGAGGGGCGGGCCCGTTGCCGGTGGCTTGTTGCCATCTCCATTCTGTTAACCATTTTGAGATCGAAATGCCTGTGAATCCCTACGCATCAGCACCCACCATCCTTGCCGACCGCGACCCCCAACTGATGGCAGAGGCCACCAGCGCACTGGCATCGATCGACCCCCCTCAGGACTTGCCTAATCCGGACGTATCCGAAAACGGCATTCAGGTTCTGGAGCGGCGGTATCTTCGGCGTGACGGTGCATCAGGCGAGCTGGTCGAGACTCCCCGGCAGTTGTTCTGGCGCGTTGCGACTTGTGTTGCAGCAGCGGAGGCTCTTTATGTGAAGGATGATCCCGAGCACACAGTGACCATCGCGCGCGACTTCTACAGCTTGATGGCTATGCGCATGTTCTTGCCTAACAGCCCCTGCTTGATGAATGCGGGCCGTGAGATGGGAATGCTCTCGGCTTGTTTTGTGTTGCCCGTAGAGGATTCCATCGATGGGATTTTCGAATCCGTGCGCGCAACCGCGTTGATCCAAAAGGCCGGCGGCGGCACGGGCTTCAGCTTCTCGCGCCTGCGTCCCCGGGGCGATTTGGTCAAGTCCTCTGGCGGCACCACCGAGGGCCCCCTTTCTTTCATCCGGGTTTTCTCCCAGGCAACCGATGCGATTCAGCAGGGCGCCTTCCGCCGCGGAGCCAACATGGGAATGTTGCGGGTTGATCACCCCGACGTGATGGACTTCATCACCTTCAAGGACGACAAGACTCTTCTGACCAACTACAACCTCTCGGTTTCCGTCACCGACAAGTTCATCGAGGACCTGCGTCGAGATCCGGGTCAGGTTCACAACGTGCAGAACCCGCGCACCAAGGAGTGGTTCCCCCTGGGCAAGGTCGACGACGAGCGCAACTTCAACGGCGAGCATTGGACTGTGGGCGAGATCTGGGACAAGATCATCGATCACGCATGGAGCAGTGGCGAGCCGGGCGTGATCTTTATCGACCGCATCAACGCTAAGAACCCGATCAAGAATGTGGGCCTCATCGAGGCCACTAACCCTTGCGGCGAGCAGCCCCTGCACCCCTGGGACTCTTGCAACCTTGGCTCGATCAACTTGGGCCTGTTAGTCGATGGAACCGGCTCTGAAGCCAGCTTTGACTGGGAGGTCTACAAGTCGATCATCCACACCAGCACCCGTTTCCTGGACAACGTGATCGACGTAAACCGTTATCCCTTGCCCCAGATTCAGAACATGACCCAGACCACGCGACGCATCGGTCTGGGTGTCATGGGCTTTGCTGATACGCTTTACAAGTTGGGCATCCCCTACGACTCTGAAGATGGTCTAGCCTTCGGTGAGAAGGTCATGCAGGTGCTGAACGACGAGTCACACCTCGCTAGTGAAGTGTTGGCGGAAGAGCGCGGCGTCTTCCCCGCTTGGGAAGGTTCCGACTGGGAAGCCCAGGGCACCAAGATCCGCAACAGCTACACCACGACGGTTGCGCCCACGGGCACGATCTCGATTCTGGCGGATTGCTCCGGTGGCATCGAGCCTATGTTCAGCTTGGCCTTCAACCGTCAGGTGATGAAGGACACCAATGGCAAGCCGACCATCATGAAAGAGGTTAATTACGTCTTCCGTGAAGAGGCCGAGAAGGCCGGCTACTACAGCGAGGAGCTGGTGGACACCTTGCTTGAGAAGGGGACCCTGCACGGGATCGACGAAGTCCCCAGCGAGGTCCAAGACGTCTTTGTGACTGCCCACGACATCACTCCCGAGTGGCACATGCGCATGCAGGCGGCCTTCCAGCGTCACTGCGATTCGTCGATCAGTAAGACGATCAACTTCCCCCATGACGCCACCGCCGAAGACGTGCGCTCGATCTACGAGATGGCCATCAACTTGGACGTCAAGGGTGTCACGGTTTACCGGGACGGTTGTCGCGATATGCAGCCCATGGCCCTCAAGAACGCCGAGGAAAATAGTGCTCCCGCAGTTGAAATTACGGAAGCTTTCACCGGCGAGCACGTTGAGCTGACCCCCGTGTCCTTGCCCGAGATCATGAGTTGCTTGCGCATTCGCCAGATGACTCCATTCGGCAACAGGCACATCAAGGTCACGGTGGATCCCGTCACGGGCCTCGAGCGCGAAGTCTTCGCGCAATTGGGCAAGGGTGGCGATGTGGCGAACTCTGACCTAGAGGCGATCTGCCGCATGCTCAGCCTCTGGTTGCGCGGCAATGGCAGCTTGAAGCGGGCCATAGCCCAGTTCTCTGGGATTGGGTCGAGCCTAACGGTGCCCACCAAGGACGGGCGTATCATGTCCTTGGCCGACGGCTTGGCCACGGGCTTGCAGCGCTACCTGGCGGCCAAGGAAGCCCATGGCCTGCAGCACCTGTTGCTGGGTGGCCAAGAAGCGATGACTGCAGCCGCTGACGAGAGCTCCACGGCTCCGGGCCCTGCCCCGTCCAAAACCACAGGCGCCCCTGGCAACACCCCCCGCAACGTGGGCGGTTACAAGTTGAAGTGTCCCTCTTGTACGGGCACCTTGGCTTTCCAAGAGGGCTGCGTGAAGTGTCACGGTTGCGGCTTCAGCCAGTGCTGATCGGTTGGTCCCGAGGGACCTGAAAATTAAAACCGGGCCCCGTTGCTGGAAAGCGACGGGGCCCGGTTTCTTATGAGGGGTGGCTGGGCCTCTAAAGACCGTCGTTGTCCTGCGGGGCCTTTTCGATGGGCCGTCCAAAGATGTCGGTCTCGACCGGATCGGCTTCAGTCTCGGCCTCGGATTTAATTTCCACGGGCTTGGGTTGGCCAAGGGGGTCGCGCTCGGGCTCGGGGCCCTCCTCGACAGTTCCAAAGATCGACCAACGAACGCTGTTGCTGGGCAGGTTGCGGGCAAAGGTCAGCTTGGGGCCTAGGGCGGATTCCATGATCAGCATATTGGCCGTGGGCATATGAACCGAGATCTCACGTTCTGTGCCTCCGGCCTCCCAGACAAGCTCCTCCCCCGATGTGTCCAGGTAGGAGCCAATCAGAGAGGTCAAGGTCATGACCCCGTCACGATCGAGGGAGTATTCGCTGTGGCCCGTTTGGAATGCGTCGGGTACCGGATCACGGGGGGTGGCCCAGGATGCCTGGATCTCCATGGAGAGGAAGTTGGCG
>Ga0206679_10002871_pt1 | contig 13473 bp, 10 predicted proteins | sample M110012015metaG_FD_155464 | JGI IMG/M metagenome (GOLD analysis project Ga0206679, IMG submission 155464) | Ammonia-oxidizing marine archaeal communities from Monterey Bay, California, United States - M1 100m 12015 | ecosystem: Environmental > Aquatic > Marine > Intertidal zone | place: USA... | reverse complement strand
TAGGTGCTCTTAGCAGCAGGGCTTATGGACAACAGATGGGTTCAGCATCTGGATGGGAAATGTCTATTCAATCTCGAGTAAGTGTACCTCTTGCAATTGCTGGGGTTGAAGCGCAGAATTTTTCTGAGGCAGGCCTTTCTGCTTCATGGGCTCCACTTCCTAGTCAGAGCTTTGGAGTTAGGGTAACTAATAGACTCAGAGAAAGCTGGACCATAGGATCTGGTATTATGTGGATGAGGAGAAACTACTCCATAACTCTTGACTACGCTAATGACACCCTAGGAATCAATACAACTGATACGATATCTCTTCTTAGAGCAACATGTTATCGTATACCTATAATTGCTGAGACTAGAGTTGAGTTAGGTAATGGATATTTTATTACAGCAGCAGGTGGAGTAGGGGTAGAATTCAGTCCATCAGACGCATTTGTAAATGGATTTACTTCAGGCACTCCTTCAAGGGATTACGAGGCATATTTAGGAAGGATTAATTGGGGGTCTATTCCTATCATGGCTGAGTTCGGATTTGAGAAAGAGCCGCGTGCAGATGTTCCTGGTTATTATCTAGGAGTGTTTTGGTCTAGATCAATAGGAGACGCATACTGGGTAGAAAATGTTTGGCAATCATCCAATGTAAGGGTAGTAGGACAAGGGGCTATAGCTTCAACTCTGGCAGGAGTAGAGTTAAGGATATTACTTAAATAAGTTAACTTGTTAGAATGGCTCTCACATATTGAGAGATTACCTTTCCCTCGGCTTTTCCAGCCATTGCAGCTGAAGCTGCTCCCATGACTTTACCCATGTCCCCCATTCCACTCGCTCCCATCTTAGCGATAATTTCTTTAACAGCAGATTCTACTTCCTGTTCGCTCATAGCCTGAGGGAGAAATTCCTCGAGCACCTTTGCTTGAGCTAGTTCGTCTTCTGCAAGATCTTCTCTGTCTTGACCCTTGTAAACTTCAGCAGTGTCAACTCTTTGACGTTGAAGTTTGCTTAGGATTTTGATAACCTCAGCATCTGTCAATTCTTCTGTAGCACCAGTCTTAGTTTGCTCGAGCATGAATTTAGATTTCGCATCTCTGAGAGTTGCTAATCTAACCTTATCCCTACTGCGCATTGCATCCTTGATGCCATCCACAATTTGTGAGTGTAAGCTTGCCATTAATCTACGTTATCGTGAAGGAATGGATTGTCGTCTCTAAGCTCAATTTTGCGCTCTCCGTGTTCATCTACCTCTTCATTGATTGAGAAATGACTAACGTTAGATTCTGATGAATGGTTTACATCATCTAGTGATACATTTCTTCTCTTGTATGCAGGTTCGTTTTCGAGATCTGATATTCTCCCTGGAAGGCGCAATTTCATTTTCACATCGTTGAGAGTGCGTTTCACTTGGCTTTGCCTTTCTAGAAAAGCTTCTCTAGATTTTTGCTTATTCTCGGCTTGAGCGTTCGCTTCTATATCAGTATCCACTTCAGCATTAAAAGTGTCATTTTCTGTTTTCTGAAGAGGTTCATCGTCAAGGTTGTGAATCACTTTTTCTTCAGATTCACTAAACAAATCTGCCTCTTGAGTTTCTTGTACATCTGTAACCTCAGCCTCAGGAGTTACGAGAAATGGCTCTTCACTTTCTTCTACCTCGTCTTCATCCGTAGGGGTAAGAGTGATTGCCTTTTCTATGGTTTGGGTAACCTCCTTAGTCTCATCACCTAGGGGATGAATGATTTTTTGAGGAGCCGCAGGTTCTGCATCAGTAGAGATTTCATGTGCTTCAAATCCTGTTGCTATAACTGTTACACATACATCCTCAGCTAATTCTTCATCGATAGCATATCCCCAGATTACTTCAGCGCTCTGACCAGCAGCATCTTGAATGTAATCGGTAATTTCCATAATTTCATCCATCAGTATTTCGTCTGACCCTACTGTGATGTTTAGTAATACCTGACGAGCACCTGTTATATCGTTATCATTAAGTAGAGGACTTTCAAGAGCTAGAGTAACTGCTTTTTGAGCGCGTCCCTCTCCTGAAGCGGATCCTGCTCCCATAATTGCATTGCCAGCATTCTTCATTACCGTCTGCACATCGTTCATGTCAACGTTAATCTGACCAGTACGAGTTATGACTTCAGCGATTCCTTTTGCAGCTGTACAGAGAACTTGGTCAGCATTTGTAAATGCCTTAGAAATTGACTGATTTCCGTATAGCTCTCTTAATTTATCATTTCGAATAACTAGTAGAGTGTCAACAGCTTCTCTCATGTTTGACAATCCGTCTTTTGCCTGATCTGATCGCTTGCGGCCTTCGAATCTAAACGGTACGGTAACAATCCCCACTGTTAAAATCCCAAGTTCTTTACAAGCGTTTGCTATTACTGGACCTGCACCTGTTCCTGTTCCACCACCCATGCCAGCAGTAATAAATACCATGCGGGTATCAGTACCGATTATTGAGATCAAGTCATCAAGATTTTCTATCGCAGCGTTTTTTCCTACTTCAGGAATAGACCCAGCTCCTTGACCTGCAGTTAAGGTTGAACCTAACTGAACCTTAAGAGGTACATTACTCACATCTAGTGCTTGAGCATCAGTATTGCAGACAATGAAGTCTACACCCTTGATGCCTTGTTCAAACATTGTATTAACGGCATTTGAGCCGCCTCCACCCACACCGATAACCTTGATCGGAGAGTTAGAGGATTTAGGGAGTGCAAATTGCATGATTTCTTTTTTTAGGTGTGGTCTAGTATTCTCCTTCTTCTTGTTCGAACCAAGTCTTGATGCTCGTCACGAATTTATCCATAAATCCATTTCTCTTCGCTTTCTTCTTCGCCATAGGATCCGTCTTAGCAGTGGTGTCAGAGATTTTATCCTCATATCCACGAATAACAAGTCCTACACCAGTAGAGAAAGATGGGATGTTTGTGTCTGATGGTGGTTCGTGTAAGTGTTCGTTTGGATATCCTACCCTACAATCAAGTCCAGTCACGTATTGAAAAAGCTGTGTGATATGTCTCATTTGTGATCCACCCCCGGTAACAACAATCCCCCCTATGAGTTGATCTCCCATTCCAGAAGCTTTGATTTCATAATGAACGTGTTCAATTATTTCTGTCAAACGAGCTTCGATTATGCTAGCTAGATTTTTCAAGCTGATTTCTTTAGGCGTACGACCTTGAAGTCCAGGGATACAAACTAATTCGTTATCCTTCATCTCTTGTGATAGTGCAGATCCGAATTTGCATTTCAACTTTTCAGCATGCTTTGACATGATGCTACAGCCATTGCTGATGTCCTGCGTTATGGCTTCGCCACCAAAAGGAATAACGGAAGTATGGCGAATTATACCATCTTGAAATATTGCTATGTCTGTAGTTCCACCTCCAATATCAACTAATGCAATACCAGCTTCTTTCTCTTCCTCTGAGAGTACAGATGATGCAGAAGCTAATGGCTCTAAGACTAACTGGTCAAGCTCAAGTTCAGCTTTAGAGATACACTTAATGATGTTTCTTGCTGGAGTGATATCACCTGTTATTATGTGAAAATTTGCCTCTAGCCTAACTCCTGCCATACCTACAGGGTCTTTGATGCCAGACTCACTATCAACAGTAAATTCTTGTGGAAGGACGTGGAGGATTTGAGCTCCAGGAGGCATTACTAATTTACTCATATCCTCGATAAGAGTATTAATGTCTGCTTGGCAAATTTCATCTTCTGTGTCTTCACGGGTAATCATCCCCCTGTGCTGTAGACTCTTGATGTGTTGTCCAGCAATTCCAACATTCACAACTTTAATTTCTACGCCAGAATCTTCTTCCGCTGCTTTTACCGCTGCTTTAATTGATGTGACTGTGCGTTCAATGTTTGAAACGACTCCGCGAGATACCCCAACAGAGTCACTTTTTCCGTAACCTAGGATTTCAATTTTCCCGTGTTCGTTTCTTTGACCCACAAAGCAGGCGATTTTCGTGGTTCCTATATCCAGTCCTACTAGGATTTCTGGATCTGGAGTGTTGAGAGTGTTGTCCATGGCGTGATGTTTCAATTGATGTGGGCGTATCGTGTGGCGATGACTTGATCTCTGTAGCTCAAGTCAATTTGGGTGTAATTTTTTAAGTTCCCTGTTTTAACCTGCTCTCTGTAGAAGGTTATTAGATTCCTTTTTTGCTCTTCAGGATCTTGAGATGAGCCTAGAAAGATGGGAGCACCTATTCTGGGTAGGATAGAAATTTCTCCAGATGGCTCGATTATTATTTGGTCTATTAGAGCAGACCAAAACTTATCTCCATTTATTCTATTCAACAAATCAACACCAATGCTCGCCTCGTTTATATCTGAAGCATGGATTATCGGAACACGAGCTGAGTGAACTGGATCAAGAGGCATTGCAAGACCCTGTTCATCGATGTAGAAGTCTGGACCTTCTTCAGGATGAACCCTGACTTGAGGTTGTTTTTGTGATAAAACTATATTTAAATCACCACTTAGAGTGGGGTATATGTTAGCTGTGCGAACTGATGGAATTTGAATCAGATGATCATGCAAATCCCTAAGAGGAAGATTGTCTTCGTGTAATCCCACAAGTGGACCGTAATCATCGAGATGTGTTCTCACTCTTGCTGAGTTCAGAAACAGACTGTTCTGCTCGTCAAGGATTGTTATGTTTATTGCTTTAACCTTTCTGTCTGAACTCTTTATAGTTGCAAAACTCACCAGAGTGATAATACCCCCGATTAGGAGTACAGCAATTGCTATTGTGAGAGTTCTAGATTTCATGGTCGCTCTAAGCGTCCATGGAGGTAAAATCAATAAGACTTGGAACGATGGTATCTATGTCGCCGGCGCCCAAGGTCAGTATCACATCCACGGAGTATGCCTTTAAGTTCTCGAAGATGGAATTTATCGTTGATGTTTCAGCGTGGGGGTGCGATATGTTATCAAGTATCAATTGTGCATTTACTCCTTCTATAGGATTTTCTCTAGCGGCATAAATCGGCAGGATAATTAGATGGTCACATTTCGCTAATTCTCTGCAGAATCCCTTGAGTTGATCGCTAGTTCTCGAGTACAAATGAGGCTGAAAAATTACTGTGAGATGTCTGTCTGGAAAATGTTCCCTAACAGCTTCAATCGTTTTTTTGATTTCTGTGGGGTGATGAGCATAGTCGTCAACGTAAACTACGTCGTCTGTGTTCGTGTGAATTTGGAACCGACGATAAATTCCAGAAAATGATTGAATTCTTCCCTTAATTTCTTCAGGAGTAGCTCCAGCATAGTGAGCTAAAGCAGCCGCACCTACAAGGTTTTCAAGATTGTGGTTTCCGTAGAGCGGTGCGACTAGGTTTTCAATAATTACAGAGCCGTTTGCTAGGCTAAGGTTACAATTAGTACCGGTTTTTAAATTGCTTATAGAATATGCAAAATGATCAAGATTCTTACCTCCATTCTCAGAGTGACTCAGTCCATATTTTTCTACCCCTTGTGTGCTCAGTTCGACGGATTCAGAAACCAGTATTTTACCTCTTATTTGAGAAGCGAAAATCTCAAAAGCTTCGATAAATGATTTTTCATCTCCATAGACATCTAAATGGTCTGGATCGAGGGATGTAATAAGTCCATTTGTTGGATGAAGGTGATGAAAGCTTCTATCGAATTCATCTGCCTCGACTATGGTCCATTTAGCTTCTTTGCTTTCGTAAAAGTTTGAATTATTACAAGCTGAAATCCCACCTAAAAAGGCATTGCATCCTTTAGGAGTCCCGTCCATAATGTGAGCTAGAATAGCAGTTGTGCTTGTTTTCCCGTGAGTCCCAGCAATCGCAATAGACGAGCCCTTAGAAGTAATTTCACCTAGTAGCTCAGCTCTTTTAATAGGCGAATGCCCTAGAGATTTTAAATGATTAAGTTGAATATTGTCTTCCGGGATAGCTGGGGTAATAACGAGTAATAACTCAACAGGTTTTAAGCCTAGGATATCTTCAGGAATCGCTTCTATTGAATCTTCAAAATTGATTTCTAAACCCTCTTTTTGAAGTGCCTCTGTCAGTCTAGTAGCGGTTCTATCATAACCACTTGTAGCGACATTGTTATTGTGTAAATATCTAGCAAGGGCACTCATCCCAGCACCGCCTATTCCTATAAAGTAAGCGGCTTTAGAGTTCATTGCTTTAGAGTTTGTTCTATCAGGTCTACAATCTCTATACATGCCTCAGGCCTTGAAGCCCCGCGAAGTGATTTACTCATTTCATTACATCTCGTCTCGTCATTGAGAAGCATACTTATCTTTTCACCAAGGCTTTCCACAACCTCCTTATCATTCAGCATAATTGCCGCACCTCTGTCCACAAGCGAAAGAGCATTTTTCGTCTGATGGTCTTCAGCAACATGCGGTGATGGGATTAGAATAGTAGGTTTTGCAACAAGAGCTAGTTCTGAGATACTCATTGCTCCAGCTCTACTAGCTATTATATCTGCTGATGTGTAGGCCAAATCCATTCGGTCAATAAACCCAAGACATCTAACAGACTTTTCTAAGTGTGGATGTGAAGCTATCTTCTCAGAGAGCCAAAGAGCATTTCGCTCATGATATCGATCACCACACTGCCAAATGATTTGGTAAGGAAGCTCTCCTGCAGAAATATGTGACTCAATCAAATTATGCACAGCTCTGTTCATTGAGACCGCTCCTAAACTTCCACCCATAATAAATATGATAGGTGATTCACAATCGAATTTATAGTGCTCAGCTGCTTCAGATTTAGTAATGGTATTCTCTGAGGACACTAATTTTAGTACACCTTGCCTGAGAGGATTTCCAGTTTCTGTGATTTTTTCAGCAGGGAACCACCTTTCTAAACCGGGGAAGCCAGCGCATACTCTATCTACTTTATTTGCTAGGATGCGATTAGTGATTCCAGGGAAACTATTCTGTTCTTGAATAACAGTGGGGATGTCCTTCAGAGAAGCTCGATACAGAATGGGACCACTAGCGAAGCCTCCTACACCGATTACAACATCGGGTTTATATGTTCTCAATAAGCGTCCAGCTTTAAGAAGTGAGCTTAAAAGCTTAAATGGAAAACTGAGGTTCTTGAGGCTCGTTAGTTTTCTCTCAACACCACTAATCCAAAGCCCGTCTATCTTATAACCAGCTGCTGGGACTTTCTCCATTTCCATTCGGCCCGTTGCGCCTACAAATCTCAATTCCACATTTGGATATCTAAGGCAAATCTCATCTGCAATTGCTAAAGCGGGATGAATATGCCCACCCGTTCCACCTCCAGAGATCAAGACCCTTTCGATTTTCTTCATTTCTTCGAGGCTAAGAGAGGAGAGCGACTAACGGCTAATATCATTCCTATTGAAAGACAGGTAAAGAGAATTGAAGTCCCACCGTAACTAACTAGGGGCAAGGGTTGTCCTGTAGTAGGGAAGAGTCTTACTGCTACGGCCATATTTATTAATGCCTGAATTGTGATCATCATGCCTAAGCCCATTGCGAGATAACTCCCGAAAGGTCTATCGCATTTTCTAGCGGTATGAATGGTTCTGTAAAGCAAAATCAAGTAGAGTAATAACAATCCTACCCCCCCTATTATTGCCCCCCATTCCTCGATGATAAATGCGTAAATCATATCTGAATAAGGGTGGGGGAGGAAATTTCTAGAAGTACCTGTTCCTGGCCCTGAAGGCAGGAGCCCACCGTTGTGGATGGCGACCTGAGCGAGTTCTATTTGGTATTCACCTTCTGAAGGAATGTTTTGAGCCCCTCCTGTAGTAAATCCTATATGCTGTTCTATTCTGTTTGTCCATGTCCCAAACCTAGGAAAAACGTCTGGCGCAATCTTTCCCACTCCATAGATGGTGAGACATAACGCCGCCACAATTCCACCCGTTCTGAACATACTACTCCAAGGGACACCTCCCACGAGTAACATTCCCATAGCAACCACCCCAAGTAACGCGGCAGTAGATAGATCAGCAGGAAGAATAAGCCCACACACAAGACCTATCCTCAAAAGCATGGGAACCACCTCGTCTCTAAAATTATCTAGGTATTCCCTCCTCAAGTGCAGCTCCTTTGCAAGCCAAAGTACAAGTGCAACTTTAGCAAAATCAGAAGTTTGGAGGGTTAAGCCTACAAACGGAATTTCTAACCAACGTTTCGCGTCGTTAATGTCAGATCCGAAGAGGAGGGTCAGTATTAACGCAAGGACGGCAAACGCATACACCACGTTTGCAAGCCGAGCAAAATACTTGTAGTTGATTCGATGAATTATGTAGATAACACATAATCCGAGAAGCAATAATATCCCCTGCTTTGTCAAAAATTTAGTGGAGTTTCCACCTGCTTTGATTGCTAAGGATGAGATAGAGCTGTAGACGGACAATAAGGACCATACGCTTAGAATCAGCGCGACCATCCAAATAACCTTATCGCCTTCGAGGCGCCCTTTTATTGCTTGAACCCAATTAGACATAATGCCTTTTTTATAGCCCTCTTACAGCTTTCTTGAACTCATTACCTCTCTCCTCGTAGCTGCCGAATAAATCGAAACTTGCGCAGGCGGGTGAGAGAAGGACTGCGTCGTTAGGCATCCCTAGATCATAAGCAAGAGATACAGCTTCCTCAGCAGTGCTAGCTACGTGAGCTGTCTCTACGTGCTTAGAAAATGTTTCTAAAAGTTTCTTGTTGTCTTTTCCTAAGCAGATCATATGCTTAACCTTTGACTTCACAAGAGGAAGTAGGTCTCTATAATCGTTGCCTTTGTCTATTCCTCCAACAATCCAAACTAGCGGTCTATCCATGCACTCTAATGCGTACCAAACGCTATTCACGTTCGTCGCCTTACTGTCATTTATAAATCGAATCTGATTAACATCAGCTACGTATTCTAATCGGTGTTCTATCCCTTCGAAATTTGTGAGGGATTCGCGTATTCCTTCGTTACGCAGTTCTAAAATGCGGCCGGTCACGCCAGCAGCCATAGAATTAAACAAGTTGTGCTTGCCTTGTAAAGCCAATTCTTGAATGGTCATGGTAAATGGTTTTTTATTGTGTGTATGTATAGAAAATTCTTGTTTGTTTTGAGGACTCAATCCCGCGCCTACGGCACTTTCTTCGATGGAGTTTTCTGCACTCACGGGCATGAGTTGCGCCGATGTGCCTATTGATGTTAGTAGTCTTGAGATCTCAGGATCTTCTGAGTTGTATATCAGAAAATCTGCCTGAGTCTGATTTTTTGTAATACTCCATTTTGATAGAGCATAATTTTCCAGTTTGTAGTCGTACCTATCTAAATGATCAGGGGTGATATTTAGTAGGACAGCTATATCTGGTCTGAAGGTGTTAATACCATCTAATTGGAAACTGCTTGCCTCTACCACCGTCACCTCTGCGGGATATTGTCTCTCGCTTAAATCTCTCGCCCAACTAGTTCCAATATTGCCCACGCACGCTGCATTCATCCCTGCATCAGTGAGTAACCTATGTATCAATGATGTCGTTGTTGTTTTGCCATTCGCGCCAGTTACAGCGATGACTTTCCCTGAAGAGTGTCTGCTAGCAAATTCAATTTCACTGATTATTTCAGCTCCTCTCTCCCTGATTCCTTCAAGTATTTCTGAGGTGTCCGGGATGCCAGGGCTCTTTACTACTGTGGAGTTTGAATCGAGTAGAGGCCAAACCTCAGGCCTATGACCTCCCATCTCAAATCCCACACCCATAGCTTCTAGTTCACCTATAAATGCCGCTTTTCCGTTTCCGGCATCACTCACAAATGGCGCGTAGCCGAGAGTAAGTGCGAGCTTTGCTGCACCTACACCGCTTTCTCCGGCACCTAGTATGAGTATGGTTTTAGACATGTTTAAATCTTAGCGAACTTTTAGTGTTACTATGGTTATTACCGCGAGCAGTATCCCCACAATCCAGAACCTTGCAGTAATCTTAGATTCGTGCATATTCTTCTTTTGATAGTGGTGGTGGAGAGGAGACATCAAAAAGATTCTTCGTCCTTCTCCGTACTTCTTCTTTGTGTATTTGAACCAACCCACTTGAAGTACTACACTCAGATTTTCAATAAGGAATATTCCACATAGAACAGGAATGAGTAATTCCTTTCTAATCGCAATCGCGAAAGCTGCAATGATTCCTCCAAGAGCTAGAGAACCAGTATCCCCCATAAAGACTTGGGCTGGGAATGCGTTATACCAAAGGAAGGCAATGCAAGCTCCTACAAACGCAGCTATAAAGACCACCAGCTCCTCTGTCCCAGGGATGTACATAATACCTAGGTATTCCGCTATTACTGTGTTTGAACTTACATATGCAAGAATGGCAAGAGTGATTCCTATAATGGCACTCGTGCCAGTTGCAAGTCCGTCTAATCCGTCAGTAAGGTTTGCCCCGTTAGACACAGCCGTCACTATAATTATCACAATCGGAATAAATGCAATCCAAACCCATTTCACGGCGTCTTCAACTAACCACTCTAGAAGCCAAGCATAATCGAATGTGTTGCCTTTAATAAAAGGTATAGTGGTTTCTGTTGAGCGCATTGCAGTCCAAACCCCCTCATCACCTAGCTCCTTAATCACAATGTCAGGATGCCACATCATGATTGCCCCGATGATGACACCTACACCTACCTGTCCCACAACCTTAAATTTCCCAGCAAGGCCGTCCTTGTTCTTTTTGTAGACCTTGATGTAGTCGTCGATAAAACCGATAGTGCCCAGCCAAACCGTTACTAGCAACATCATGTGAGTATATATGCTCGTCAGGTCTGCAAATAGGAGTGTGGGGATGAGGATTGCAGAAAGAATGATGGTCCCGCCCATGGTGGGAGTTCCGCGCTTTTCGATTTGGCCTTGAAGACCTAAATCCCTCACAATCTCACCGACCTGCTTCATCTGCAGCCACTCAATAATTTTCTTTCCGAATGCAATCCCTATGATCAATGACGTGATCAAACTCATAGCTGCTCGGAACGTGACGAATTGGAACAGACCAGCGCCTGAAAGCCCGTATGTCGCGTCTAGATATGTAAATAGGTGATATAACATTTCTATCTGTGTTTAGTTTGATGGTGTAAAGGCTTCGCGCAGAATAACTCTGTCGTCGAAGTCGTGTTTAACACCATCTATGTCTTGGTAGGTTTCGTGACCCTTGCCAGCAACGAGCACTATGTCGCCAGCTTCAGCAAAAGTTGCAGCTGCCCTAATGGCTTCTCGTCTATCAGTAATTGCAAGGCATTTCCTCTTTTCTATAGGATCAAGCCCTGTTTGCATATCTGCAATAATTGTCGAGGGGTCCTCCGTCCTGGGATTGTCAGAAGTGAAGAAAATTTGGTCAGAACCAGCAGCAGCGACCTTAGCCATCACCGGTCTCTTAGTCGTATCTCTATCACCCCCACAACCAACAACGGTAATAAGCCTCTCCCCACCAGTACGGAAGGTTGCAATTGTCTTCAATACATTCTCGAGTGCGTCCGGCGTGTGCGCATAATCTACGATAGCAGTAATTCCGTCCGGCGATTCCACGATTTCAAACCTCCCAGGAGGTGGCGACAGAAGTGACATCGACGTTAGAGTAGCAAGCTGCTCGAACCCCAGCGATTTCGCAACACAAAATACTGCGAGCAGATTCGATGCATTAAATCCCCCGACTAATCGAGAGTACAAATCCTGTCCGTTTATGTGCAGATGAAGTCCCTGCAACTGATTTTCAACTATCCTCGCCTTCTCATCTGCAAATGACTGTACACCGTAAGTGATTTTAGCCGCCTTACAATTCATAGCTAAATCCTCGTTATGCGGATCGTCAGCATTAAATAAAGCGAAGGCACTTGCTGGAAGTTGGTCAAATAATTTCTTCTTCGCAACTAGGTAGTTGTCGAAGGTGGCATGGTAGTCTAGGTGGTCGTGAGTGATGTTTGTGAACACGGCTCCAGACAATTTACTCCCTGCTAATCTGTTTTGGTCTATTGCATGAGAGCTCGCCTCGATGAAGCAAAATTTACAGCCCTCATCAGCCATGCTCCTAAATAATTTCTGAAGAGATATAGCATCGGGAGTAGTGTGGGTTGAATCGACAACCTTGTCGTTGATGCGGTTCTCTACTGTACCCACTAGTCCCGCCTTTCTGTCCATAATTCTGAACAGACTGTGGAGTAAGCTTACCGTGGTCGTCTTACCATTAGTCCCTGTAACAGCTACGACCTTAATTTCTGAAGTAGGGTGGTCGTAGTACGCAGCAGCAATGTGTCCAAGTGCCGCTGAACTGTTCTTTACCTTGATAAATGTGGTGGTCTCAAGTTTCTCTACAGTTTCCGGAATTCTCTCACACACTATTGTGGTAGCACCATTTAATAGAGCTTGTGTGATATAGTCGTGGCCATCAACCTGAGTTCCCTTGATGGCAACGAATAGCCCCATGGGTTTTGTCGCCCTCGAATCAATAGAGATACTCTCCACTGCAATGTGAGTGGTTCCTTGAACCTCTTCAATTCGAACGTCGTATAGAAGGTCTTTTAAAAGTTTCACGACAATATGAGTTTAATGGTTGATGCTTTCTCAAATGGCGTACCCGGAGTTACGCTTTGGCTCTTTACAATTCCACTACCCTCGTAGTAAACTCTAATTCCAGCATTTTCTAATAGGTATAATGCGTCCTTGAGGCCCATGCCTTGAACGTTAGGCATTGTCTGTGGTTCAATTACACGCGTAGAGAGCTTTACAGAATCCTCAGAAGTGGATACTCTAACCCAATCTGAAGTGTTTGAATCATCTTCATATGGCACTCCTAGTAATTCGTACAGATATACTATTTCACTCCTCTCTCCATTATTTGCCGTGGGAAGATGCCTGTTGTTTTCAGCTAAAAGAGGAGAGTCTAGTATGGTGTGAAATTTCGAATCTGTTGCATAAATCAAATCCGCTAAATCCCTAAAGACTGGAGCCGCTATTGTACTACCGTAGTAGGAGCCGCTCTTTGTGTCAGACACGACAACTATGCAAGAAAACTGAGGGTTGTCTGTAGGGAAGTATCCAGTAAATGATGCTCTGTATCTGCCCTCTGCGTAGCTGCCATTATGAGCGATTTTACAAGTGCCAGTTTTTCCAGCTACTGTATATGGACTGTTCTTAAAAATCTTTGCAGCTGTGCCTTCTCCATCAGGGATACAAACTCCTTCTAGCATAGTCTTGCAACTTTCGAGTGTTTTAGATGAGCATATTCTGTCATTTACAACCTCCGGGAGAAACTCTTCGACAGTAACACCTCTTCTCTGCGTTTCTGTCACGAAAAGGGGTTTCATCATCTTTCCATTATTTGCAATTGCAGAGTAGAGAGCAAGAGTTTGGAGTGGGGTTTGGGTAACCTCATAACCTATAGCCATCTGTGTGAGAGATAGTCCAGACCACGCTCCCTCCCCCACAGTAGAATAAATATGAGGCAAGCCTTCTCCCA
>Ga0206679_10002870_pt1 | contig 13474 bp, 15 predicted proteins | sample M110012015metaG_FD_155464 | JGI IMG/M metagenome (GOLD analysis project Ga0206679, IMG submission 155464) | Ammonia-oxidizing marine archaeal communities from Monterey Bay, California, United States - M1 100m 12015 | ecosystem: Environmental > Aquatic > Marine > Intertidal zone | place: USA... | reverse complement strand
AATAAAAAAACAATATTCATATCATACTATTAGTGATTTAAATATGTTATTAGAAAAACATAAGCCAAATGTATTATTGGAATTATCTTTATGGCCCGAATCATATTCATTTACACTTTCATTAGCTATGATAACGCAATTACCAATTATTTATTGCGATAAATATTTTCCGTGCACAGTGCAACGACGATTAGCTCTCTATAATAATGCACATTCTTTTAAAAATATAGACACAGTATCTATCGATTGGATAATGTCGAAAAAACAAAATTTTTTTTATTTAATCAAACCTGTAATTTATTTTCCACCTTTTTGGGATCATTATTTTAAAAATAAAACAAGCTATTTATCATATAAATTGTTAAATCAAGAATATAATGTTGTTATCATAACTTCTAAAATATATACATCAAAAAAACCATTTAGCTATGCAGCAGAACGTTCTATATATACTCCTGAAGAACGATTAATCCAAACTATTGAAACTATTCAATCTGTAAGAGATAACATTCCTAATAGTTTTATTTTATTATATGATAATTCTATATTGAATAATAGAGAATATTATAGCATTGTAGATAGAGTTGATTGTTTTATAAATCATCATAATGATAATATTGTTAATGAATTTACAAATAATAGTATTCATAAATTATTTGGCGAAATAGCACAAACGTATAAATTATTAGAATATATACAAATTTATCATAAAAACATGAATATTAAGAATTTATTCAAAATAACAGGTAGATATATATTAAATGAGGAGTTTGACTATAATGAACTCGATAATAATGATAATATTATATTTAAACGCAATTTAGAGGTAGAAGACAGATTATACTATTTTACTTGTTTTTATAAAATAAATAAGGGAAAATTATCATTGTATTATGAAACAATGAAAGAATTATTTGAAGATATTCAAACAGGTGCTTATGAATTTGAGGAATGGGAAGTATTGTTACCTAATTTGTTATATGGAGACTTTGATACGGTTGATAAATTAGGTGTTAGTCAAAGAATAGCTGTTTGGAAAGATGAGAGTAAAATATAATATACAAATATTATATAGAATTAAATAGTATGTTTTTAATATTTGATACATATGCTGGATTATGTAACCAAATGTATGATATACAAGCGGCTATAAATTTTTGTATAATTAATAATATATTTTTTTCATTTCGTTATGCATCTCTTAGACGAAACCACGATCTAACCAAATGGTATAATATAGATTTTTGTGAATTGTTTGATGATAATTTTATAGAAACTACATTGTATGTACCTTTTAAAAAAATAACAATAACAAATGAGAATACATTCAATTTAGATTGTAATTTACGTTGTATTGAATGGTTAAATCGTGAAAAAGCTTTATATCCACAACTCGATCGAATTGGAGAACAATTTATTATTTTGCGCCAATTTTGGTCAATTTATCAAAATTTTAAAAATATTAAGAATATATATCCTAAGTTAAATCCTTCAAAACGGTTATATGATATTTATAAATCAATATCTCAAAATTTGCCTGAAAAATACAATTTAATACATTATCGTTACGAAGAAGATTTTATAGCACATTTTAAAATTAAAAATCATCCCAAATTATGTGAAATAATAACAAATAATTTTACAGATAATGATTTCCCTATCTATATAGCGACATATGATATAAAAAACATTCCTAAAAAATATTTTTCTAAAGATTTATCAGAATTTAAAAATATACTTTATAAAACAGATAAATATAATTATGATTTAAATTATGAAGAGTTAGCATTTATTGATTTTATGATTGGTAAAAATGCACAGCACGTAATTGGTCATAGTAAATCATCATTTTCAGTTATATTGAACTCATCTCATAATACAAATAATTATTACGATTAATGCCACATATACATCAAAACAGATGTAATAAGACTCGTTGTTTTATTCATTTTTCTAAATCCTATTTGTGGATGTAGATTATCAATAAAATGCTCCTTATATACTTGTTCAAAATGGGGATTATGTTTTTTCATATATTCAACTCCCTCCTTGTCTGTTAATATTTCGTTTGTAATATCTTCTATTTCTGTAGAATTACAACGTAATTTATAATTATCATTCCACCATTTTAATAATTCGTCGCATTTATGTTTTATATGAAAATGATCATTGTAAATTTTTGTCTTAATATCTTGGGGTAAATAAGGTATTATATCATTTATGTTTTCATTTGGACAGAAACTACTCATAATTTGTTTTATATAATATAATATTGTATTATATAACACAAATTTTATATCAATTTTTATAGGATAATATCACTTACGAAACCGTCCACATTATATAGTTCTATATTTTTTAACATATCTAGGTTCTTAATAGTATAAGCAAAAACATTAATATTTCTATTTTGTAAAAATTGAATACTGTTTTTATTTAACATAGTCAAATCAAATGCTACAAACCCTAGTCTATATTTCGATACTATAAACGATAATATATCTATTGTATAATTATTACTAGTAATCAGTCCAAGATTATATAAAACTCCTTTTTCTTTCATAATTTCAATATGATTTAAATTAAAACTAGCAATCCATATATTTGTTGTATCAATATCCATTTTTTTAAATAAGTTATGTAATTTGTCTGCTAATATATCACATCCTTTTAAATCTAAATATATTTTTACATTTTTATAATCAATTACTTGAAATAAAGTAGATAATAGTATTATATCTGGAATTTCTTCTTTTAATTCATTATACGAATAAGTCTGTATTAATCTATCTTTATAATGACTATCATGAAATAACAGTATTTCATCATTTTTATCTAATTGTATATCAATTTCAATCATATCAAAATTGTTATGTATAGCATCTTTAATAGAACCTACAGTATTATTATTATAGGTGATACAATATCCACGATGTGCAATTTTTAACGGCATATAGTGTGTATATATATAAGTATACACACGATATAAAATACAAATTAAATAGAGACAACTGTTCTTAATTGGTCTTCTGTCTTTTGAACTTCTTTATTTTCAGGTTCTGCGATTCCAAGACGTAGATATTTGGTAATGTTTAATTTAGTGTTTAACAAATTATTTATAGATGTTACTGGAAACCAATTATACGCACTTCTGGATAACATTTCGTCTTCGGGTATATGTATACCATGTGTACGTTTATTACAGAAAACAATTGGTTCTTCTTCTAATAGGTTCTCAATTAATACCGGTGTCTTATCTACTGTCTTTACACCAATATAAATACCATCAACTAAATTTATATGATTTCTTGCTACTTCATTATCGAGCCATTTTGATGTATAACCAAAGAAATCACCTTCGGCATTATAATGTGGATTTGTATTTCGTTGTCTTAAATAATCAACCATATCTTTGATTACAGCATTTCGCTTTGGAGCACCCATAAACATACAATTCGCGGTAAATTTTTGAGTTCTTTGATTTTTTACAATGCTCACATTGTGGTTGGGTTTTTCAAACACAAATGGCTTATCATTATCAATATGTTTAGCAAATAAAGGTGCTAAATTTCTAACACAAACAAAGCTATTAGGAACTACAAAACCGCCATAAATATATAGTAATTCCATCAATCCTTGTTCTCTGCAATAATGACGGTGTGGTTCAGGTAATTCAGAAATCTTTGTTTTCCAACCAGGAATTAACTGACTAAATGAATCGTCATCGATCAAACAAACATTAAAATCATCACCGCAATGATTAATGATTGATTTTATTGTTAAATGAATATAAGGTTGATTTAAATCAGTAGAACTTCTTGAACCAAAACTCTTCCATTTTCTAGAATTATATTCATATTTTGTATGAACCCATAGTTTTGGGCGATTATAACCATAAAGGGGGCTTTCATTTAATAAATATTTTCGAATAAGCTCATCTTCGTTGTTTTTTGGACTAATAGCATTTTTTATCTTATTACCAAAAGCATTGGCTACAATAACTATGCCTATAGTAATGACTGTATAGAATAAACCTTTTTCACTAAATAAAGACATTATATACTATTATATAATATATAATAATAATAATAATCTATTATTATTATAATAATAATCTATTAAATGTTTTCTAAACATTGTTAAAATAGATAAAATAATCAATATTATATTTAGATTCATTATATTTTATTTTTGAAGTAAACATAATATCGTTACTTTTGCAGATTTGTCTAACGATATTAACAAATGAATTGTAATTAAATTTTCTCGTTACATAAAACTTTTTTGAATCCTGATAATAATCAAGTATTGTATTTAAAAAATCGTTTTGATAGTTATTATATAATAATTTTTTAAACGCATTATTGTCTATTAAATAATATTTTTCTGTCTTTAAACAAATGATATCAAGTAAATCAAATATAGTATGAATAGGGACATTATGTTTGAATATTTGTTTCAACATTTATTATGTATTTAACGCAGATAATTATCTATTTAATAAAACAGTGTATATATCGTAAGTAAATACAACTATTTCTATTATATCCTCGTGCAAGTTATGAAAGTAAGTTATATATTTACATATTATAGGCAATATTTTGTATTGTTGATCTTCATTCAATAAATCAGTGTTTTTGATAAATGTATAAAATATATCTAAAATATCGATTACAGAATAACCATAGTCGTGAATTTTATATAGAATTTCAACGGCTTCGTTTAAATTACTGCCTTGTAAATGAATTATATATTTTTCAAAATCGTTATATGATACATTGGAAATAATTGTTTTACACCTTTCAACGTCAGTCTTTTGATTGAATGATGATAAAATATTAATTTTTTCTAGGTGAGAAATAACCTCTCGTATAGAATGCCGAGAGAACGTCAATATATATTTTTTAGCATCTTCTGTTATATGTAAATTCTCCTCTTTTATTATTCTGTTAATAATTTCATTTGTAATATCGTCATTCAATGACTGTAATTTTAATATATGTAATCTAGATTGAATACTTTCAATCACTTTATGCACATTCGAACAAACTGATATAAAATGTACATTCGCCTTGTATTTATCAATATGATTTCGAAATACTTGTTGACATTGTTCATTTATTAAATCTAGATCGTCGACGATAATTAATTTTTTTTTTCCATAAATGGAACATTTTGATTGACTGAACGTTTTCATCTCATTTCTATAATAATTAATACCCTGTTCTTTGAGACTATTTATATACATAATATTATTATCAGGCAAGGATTGGTCTTTGGATAAATTATAATATTCCCTTATTAGTGCATACAGTATAGATGTTTTTCCTGAATTTCCTGCACCTGTAATTAAAATATTTAAATCATCAATCTTTATTAATGATTTTAATACAGATATCAATTTTTTATTACCTTTAAAATCTGTAATGTAATATGGTTTGTATTTTGAAATAAATTGTTCTTTATCAGCTGTATTTGTAGATTTTTTAGATAGAAAAAAAGTTTCCATTGTTAATACTTAATCAAAATAAATTTTATGTTTGTTTACAACGAATAAATAAATACATTTAAACCTAAAGAAAAATAAATAAATTTATATTATTAATGTCTTATTATAACATTTTAGAAGTAAATAAAAATGCAGATAATGATGAAATAAAACGAGCATATAGACGTAAAAGTATGCTTTATCATCCCGACAAACCTAATGGTGATGCTGAAAAATGTAAAGAAATTAATTCAGCGTATGAAACATTACGTGATACTAATAAACGTAAACAATATGATTTTGAACAACAAATGCTACATAACCCTTTAGGAATGTTTTCTGGCGGAAACATGAATGGATTAGGTATGCCGTTTATGAATATGCAAACAAATATTGGTAGTGAAGATGTAAATGAATTATTTTCTTCCTTGTTTGGTAATATGCTTAATACACCTACAGAAGGGACGCGTGCTACAAATATATTTAAAGGTTTAAATGATTTTCCAATTGAAGAATTATTTAGTAAAAATCCATTAAATCGTAAAAATATCAAACCTGATCCCATAAAAATACCTTTAACTATCTCTATTGAACAATCGTATATTGGTTGTTCATTGCCTATTGTTATAAATAGATGGCAAATGGTTTCGGATACTAAAATTTATGAACAAGAAACTATCTATATTGACGTTTATCAAGGGATTGATAATAATGAAATAATTACATTAAATGAAAAGGGTAATATAACCGAAAATCTTATTAAAGGTGATGTTAAACTAACTATATCTATTGATAATAATACACAATTTACACGAGATGGTCTTGATTTAATATTCAATAAAACACTTACATTAAAAGAAGCTTTATGTGGATTTTCTTTCGATATTGATCATTTAAATAACAAAAAACTAGCATTCAATAATACCTCAAATATTAATATTATTAAACCGAATTATCGTAAAAAAATTGCGAACCTAGGAATGAAACGGAAAGAAAAAACAGGCGCTTTAATTGTTATGTTTGAAATAGATTTTCCGGATAAATTGGAAAAGCAACAAATTGAACAAATAAATGATATTTTATAATTGTTTAGTTAATAAATTAACTAAACAAATAATAATTATGATGAAATCCTTTTAGTAGGAATATTAACATCAACTAAGTAAATGGAATTTTCAGTTGCGATAATATATTCATTACCTGTCTTGTATATTTTTACAATAGGACTGGTATATTCTTCCTCGCTTTTTACTAATAGTTTTTCTTGATTTTCTTTAACACCAATTAATACAGTTTTATCTAAAGATTCGTTCCAGTAATCTAACATTATTGGCTTATCGTCAACTATTGCTAATTTAGTTGCGTGTTGTAAGGTTTTTTGTTCGGGCAATCGGTAATTTTCTTGTGCAGGTTCAGATGATTCTACTAGAGCGCTCATAATTATAAACTATTTATGTAGTTTTATTTAAATATTTATACGCAAAATATATATTTTATTGGTTTTTACTAAATATATTTGTATATATATATTGGTTTGATGTCTATATCAGAATATGATGAACAAATTGTATGTTGTTTTAATAAATATTTACTAGATTATTTCAATAATACAGATACTATAAATGCTATAAAAAATAGGGATTTTATTATTCATCAAGGATTTCAGACATTTTTACATATTTTATCGATTTTATATGTGATGGGCATGAAAACAGAACAATTAAATTCTTATTTAGAAAAATGTCCACTATTATTTGTTGAATATACAGAACAAGTATATTTGAAACAGAGTGAAAATTTACACACTCCTTCAATGTTTGTATACAATGTTTTGCTTGGTACTACAACAATGCAAGAATATAAATGTAATAACAGTCAATTTATGAATAAATTAATGAAATGGTCGCAAATATTATTCATTTGGGAACATAGAAATATTACAATTGAAAATCGTAAATATTTCTTGAAAAATTTTTTACAACCCTATTTATTATTGTTTACAAATGACGACTGCTTTTATACATATATTATTTTTGAAAATATACAAAACAGTTTATTGCATAAAACAAATTGTTATGAAATATATTCTTATTTATTAACCAGTTTTTTGAACCATTTTTCAAAAAAAAAATTATCGTTTACACACGATAATGTTAAATCTATCAGTTTTAACAAATTTATGAAAGAAAAGGAAACATATGATGAAAAATTAGAAAATATAACTAATTTAAAACATATGGATGGACTCATAAAATGGATATTTTCTAATTAATATGAAAAAATACATACCATAACATACAATATATAATTGAATATTATTTATTATATATAAATATTTTTAGCGATTTTTTATTGCTTTATCGTAATTCTCTGCTGATACTATTATTGTTTTCTTTCTTATCTTTTCTTGTTTAACCTTTTGAACTACTTTTTCATAAGGTGCATATATCTGTAAATATTCGGTTTGTAAATTGTTTTTTATAAATTCAAATACATAACGTAGGACCTTTTCTGTGCAATTTCCTACAATTAAACAACTCCCTGTACGAAAGATCATAAATGATACTTCTGTATATTTTTTATTATCATCAAGTTCAGATAATTTCATATTTCTATCTTCTTCTTCAATTAATCCATTTTGTTCAATATTATTATGTGGTTTATGATTATTATAATAAAATTTACATTTTACCCCTGGATAACTACACGGGTCAAACGCTGCTTCAATCTTATATTTACTTCTTAATATTGAATATAATTTATCTCTATTAATATAAAATCCACAATTAAAGTTGGAATTGATCAATACATTACTTTCAATATGGGTTGTGCAAAATGCGATATTGTTTTGCAAAATCGGAGTTAGTATATTTAATATCATCTCTTTGGCTTTATTTAATAATTCGTCATTTAAAATTCCAGGTATTTCCATCTTTCCTGTATTAAATATCTTTGTATGTATTTCATGAAATGACCCCTTGTAAGGAAATCGTAATATAATCGCAAAACAATTATAAAATGCATTTTTTACCTTTCCGCGACAATTCATAATATCACGTTTAGATATTCCTATTGTAATCTTCCGTTCATCTTTAAACTTAATGCGTCTAGCATTTGGATTATCTATACGTTTTATAATATGCTCAGTATAATAATTTATTGATTTTAAATTTTCACAATATGAATTATACTCATCTATCGTGTGAGAAACAATCTTCATTTGTTTTTTTATTATACCACTCTCGGGTTTCCAATATTCAGTAATAGGTATATTCCAAAATATATTATTTATATCAATTGCTTGATTAAGAAATAATACCTTAGTTGTAGTTGATATATACAACTCTTCACATTTAGGTAAAATAATTTCCTTTTCATTTTTTTCGATTTCACTCACAATTGGTGTATTTATTTCAGGCAACGTACCTTGCTTATTAGCAGTTAGGTAAGTTTCCCATTCGGCGTCAATAGATAATTCCATATTCTTTTTTATATTATTTTTATTATATTCTTTATGTTGTTTCAATTTTATATTTGCGTTTAATTAATTTCTCATTTAAATTTAATTAGATATAAATATGTTGCGGCAAGAGTTTTCTAAGAAAAATGTAGGTATAAAACCTACCAAAATAATTAAACTTCCTCAACAAAACAATGTTGATTGTGCTTTAATTAGCAATAATAAAATTTCAACAAGTGATAACCTTGGTGAAATGTGCAATTTTAATAATGACCCTATTTCTTGTTCCCCCCCGGATGGTTATTTTATGCATAATTTGAAATTGCGCATGGAGAAAGCATAATTTACAGTGATTTCATATTTTCAATTAAAAATATAATTGTATCATCCATATTCGCATTCACAGTATGAATTGTTTTTTTTATAATATTAATTAGTTCCAATGTGATTGGAACTAACCTGTGTCTAACTATATGGTTTAAATAACATTGCAATAAATGCTTTTTATCAATATTATAATGAGCACTAATATTGTTTATTTTTTTTATAATATCAATTTGTTTTTCTTTTTTGCAAAACATGTTGTGCAATTCATTTAATACAGAAGGATTTAAAATATTTTTTTTCCATTCGTTTAAATTAAAATTTTGATTTAATTGTAAAAAATTAATCATACTTCTTATGTCTGATTTATACATTAACTGGATTGTATTGATATCTTCTGTCGATATTGTGATATGTTCCTTCTGTATAATCGTTTCTATAAATTGAATGATATCTTTTTGTGGTAACTGGTTAAATCTTACTCCAATAAACTCGTTTTTTAATGGCTCGTCTATTTTACTTATATAATTGCATATTAAACAAAATCTTACATTTGTTGTTGTCGTTTGAAGTAAATATTTTAATGCTTGTTGTGCATTTTTAGTCATATAATCTACCTCATCTAATATCACAAATTTAAACCCTGTTTCGAACAAATTTTTGGATTTTACAAAGGAGTAAATTTGATTTCTTATTATATCAATACCTCTTTCATCTGATGCGTTTAAATGTATCACATTTCCTTTATTTATTTTACCATACGTTCTTTGGTATTGCTGTATTAAATTAATAATGGTTGTTGTTTTTCCTGTTCCAGGTGGACCATAAAATAGCAAGTTCGGAAATTCATTTTTTTCAATGATTTTTTCAAATAACTCTCGATTTACTGGGTCTAATACTATATTTTCAAAATGAGTTGGACGATATTTTTCAACCCAAGGTATATTATTCACCTTCTCTTCAGACATTATATTTTATTATTTATCATAACTCTATTATATTGTTTTTTTTATAATTATAAAATTGATTTCGTTCAAATATAAAGTTAAACGTATATTATTAAATTATATTAATGGAAAATAACGACATCGGTTTTCTCAGTATTTGTTGCGGATGTATGTTTTCTGGGAAAACTTCTTGGCTATTACAACAATTTAATAAATATTCATATATTGGTAAAAGTATATGTGTTATTAATTACGCCGATGATAAACGCTATGATAATAAAATGCTTTCAACACACGATAAACATATGATCCCTTGCACACAGACTTATTCTCTTACTAATGTTCAGGAATTATTGTATGAACACGATGTTATTTTGATAAATGAAGGCCAATTCTTTAATGATTTATATGATGTTGTTTGTGATTTGGTTGATAAAAATAAAATTGTTCATATAGCTGCTTTAGACGGGGATTTTAAGAGACAAGAATTTGGACAAGTTTTAAAACTTTTACCTCTTTGTGACGATTATAATAAGGTTCACGCGTTGTGTGCTCATTGTAAAGACGGCACTAAAGCCTCGTTCTCGTTTCGCGTCAGTAGTGAATGTCAACAAATTAGTATTGGCTCGGATAATTATAAACCTCTTTGTCGAAAATGTTACCGTAATTCTTCACTCGATACACAATCAATTAATTCAACTCTTGGTTCTTATTAGATTATTTGTAGATTACGAATGTTCCTTTTTTTAGCATAAAACATATTTTAAAACTATATAAATAATTATTGGGTTTTCAATGAAAGGTAATGCCGAGAACAAAAAACGCGAAAGGTCTTGCTAAAAAAACAGATGCTAAAAAAATCGAAGCGATAAAAACAGATGAAAATATACAGTTTGAAGTTCAAGATACTCCTCCACCTGAGCTTAAAAAACGAGGCAGAAAACCAAAAGGGGGTAAATTAATTACAAAAGATTCAATTGAAAAGGATGCTACACCTGTTCCTACCAATGTTATTTTACATTTGAAATGTTCTTTAAAAGAAATTGAAGATGATGTTATTCAAAATAAGAATAATTTAATAGGTGATCCATTAAATTATAACGCGAGTATTCCTCCCGTTGTAAAAGCATATGATCATACAAATGCTGATCATAAATTCTTTGAATTAGAAAATACTGTTGAAGAATCGATAAATGCATACACATCTCAAAATTTGACTATTAAATCAATTTGTAGTAAATGTAAAGGCGATACTAATGAAACTGATGAAAATGTGAATATCAAAGATATTAATATGAAATTGAAACATTTGAAAATTAGTTTATATAAAAATACGATGGATGAGAAAAAAGCTGCTTGTTTTTGGTGCACTTTTGATTTTGATAATCAATCTTGCTATATACCAAAATATGAAAATGACGGGCACGTACATGGGTATGGCTCTTTTTGTCGTCCTGAGTGTGCGGTAGCCTACTTAATGAAAGAAAATATTGATGACTCGTCCAAGTTTGAACGTTATCATCTTTTAAATCGCGTTTATAACAAAATTTATGAATACAAAAGCAACATTAAACCTGCTCCTAATCCACATTACCTTTTAGACAAATTTTACGGTAATTTAAACATTCAAGAGTATCGCAAATTATTAAATAGTGAGCGTATGTTGATGATAGTTGATAGCCCTTTAACGCGAATTCTTCCTGAATTACACGAAGATACCGATGATTTCACAACTGGTGTTTATGGGGGTAATAAAGGAGGTTCTACGCAAGCGGGAGGTGTTTATAAAGTAAAACGTCAAAGTGAAAATCAACAAACTGTAAACAAAGCAAATATAATGAAAGAACGTTTTGGTGTTACAACATAATTATTCAGCAAATATATAATAGTTTATGGTATTATTATATAATAAACAATGGGTTAAATTTATTAATGGTATTAGGTAGAGAAAAAATCAAGAAAAATCACAAACATTCAAATAAAAAACGTGTGAAATAAACATTTAAATCTGAAATAAATTCTTTTTCTTCAATTTTTTGAAATTGTTCATTAAACACTTCTAATGTATGGGGGAAAAATACATCTCCATCTTGATCGTCATCAATCACTGTAATATGAAATCTTGTACAATATGTAAAATATTGATTATATATTGTATTTCCTCCAATAATAAATACCTTTTTCTCAGTTTCTTTTTGTAACTTTTCGAATAAAGCAAAAGAATCGTCGAAATTACAAAAATATAAATCCATATTATCGGATTCTATCGTTTTGTTTGTGATCACTACATTTATCCTGTTTTTTAAAGGTCCATTGGGTAAACTTTCAAATGTTTTCCTACCCATTACAACAATATGGTCCTTGGTTGTTTTGCGAAATTGTTTTAAATCTTCGGAAACATACCACGGTATTTTGTTATCAATACCAATTACATTCTTTTTATTAAAAGCAACAATAAGTTCAAAATTCATTAATATATTACAAAACACGATTTTATATTTTAATTTTATACATAAACATAAAATTGAAACAGTATAGAAAAGAAATTATAGATGTATCCAATAAATTGTTTAATATGAATACAGTTTCTAGCTCAACCACGAAATCTTTGCAACAAAACTATGATCACATTTGTGATCTACCCATTGTTAAAAAACTAAAAAAAAAAATTTCAAAACTTAAAATGGAAAATAAGTCTTTACAGCGTGTTATTCTACATTTTGGTAAAACTCTACAGAATATTGATGTAGTTGATCTTAGTTGTGATACTGATGAATTATCTGAAACCCCCTCTTCATTTGAAGTTGTCGGTAAGGCTTATACAAATCAAGATACAAAGGTTGTAAAACTAGAACATAATGATAATGTTGATATTAAAATGCTGGAGGAGTCTAGTGATGAAGAACATATCATTTATAATATTGAAGAAAATTTTGTCCAAAATATTACATCATTACAAGTGAAAGAAGAATTTCAACAAGCTACCTGTGTAGAAGCAGAGGAAGATGAAGATGAAGATGAATATGAAGATGAAGGTGACGGAGCAAGATTTGGAGATATTATAAATAATGATGATGATGAAGTAGAGGAGGAAGAGGAGGAGGAAGAGGAGGAAGAAGAGGAAGAAGAGGAAGAAGAGGAAGAAGAAGAGGAAGAAGAGGAGGAAGAAGAGGTTGAAGTAGAGGAATCAGAAGAAGAGGAAGAGGAGGAGGAAGAAGAGGAGGAAGAGGAAGAGGAGGAGGAGGAAGAAGAGGA
>Ga0206679_10002868_pt1 | contig 13481 bp, 9 predicted proteins | sample M110012015metaG_FD_155464 | JGI IMG/M metagenome (GOLD analysis project Ga0206679, IMG submission 155464) | Ammonia-oxidizing marine archaeal communities from Monterey Bay, California, United States - M1 100m 12015 | ecosystem: Environmental > Aquatic > Marine > Intertidal zone | place: USA... | reverse complement strand
AATTCGATAGTCAGACTTTCGATCAAAAAGCCCTGTTATAATTCCTATCCTCGGAGAGGATTGACGCGGCGAAGACGAAAGAGCTATGTCATTGATCGGCTTAGCTGGCGCCAGGCAACCACCGATAACTTATGCGGAAAAAACTTGAAAACAACATCATCACTTAACGATCAGATGCTTCGCCTGGGCTGTATCTCCTCTATGCTGCTATTCGGGTGCGCCGCATTCGCGGGAGTAGGCCAAGACGACGGCGACATGGCGGCGGCTGCGGATGACGCTGCCGCAATCTATGTGGATTCATCCCATGTTCCCGGTTTTGCGCCTGCGACCGCCGCCGAGGCGTTTCGTTCCAACTATTCCGAAGCGAAAGCCGGGACGTTTCTCGACGACATTGCGCTACGTTGGACGGAGCATAATAAATGCGGTACCTGTCACACCAACATCGCCCAATTGATGGCGCGCCCGCTCACGATAGCGGGCAACACGAACTCCTATGTAGAGACGGTTCGATATTCGTTGCTGGCATTCGCCGACGAGACAAGACAGGGCGACGATGAGCTCAAAACATTCCTGCTCGCACCGATTGCCGGTGCGCTTGCCATCAATGATGGCATATCCGGGCAGACGCTTGATCCGCAGGTCGCGGAGCTACTGGATTATATGTGGACAGTTCAGGATGCTGGCGGAGGCTGGAGCTACACGACGGAGGAGGAACTCGTTCCGTTCCTGGAGCAGAACCCGTATTACACGTCTCTACTGGTCGGCGTGGGCCTAGGCTACGTCAACGACCGCTATCAGCAATCGCCCTTGCGACGTGAAGGCATTAATCGGCTGGTCGACTTTCTGCGGCACAATATGCCAACGAACCTGCATGAGCGCGCAGTCCTGCTCTGGGGTTCGGCGCGAACGCCTGGGTTGCTGACGGACGCAGCGCGTCGGTCGATCCGGAACGACCTTTTGAAGGCCCAGAATGCCGATGGGGGTTGGACGCTCCCCGCGATGGGGGATTGGCAGCGGCTCAATGGTGCACTCGATGGTGCACCCAATGATCCCAACGGTCCGAGCGACGGATATGCCACGGGGCTTGCAACACTGGCGCTTTGCCAAAAGCCGAAGGCAAGCGATGGAAACGCAATTGTTGGTGGGCTCAATTGGCTCAAAACGCATCAGCGGATTTCCGGCCGCTGGTTCACCCGTTCTCTCTATTCCGACCGTGCCCACAACTATCTCTCGAATATGGCGACAGCCTATGCCCTAATGGCGATCCGAGACTGTAACGTTAATGGGCGATGACGGGTCGTATTTTCTCCGAGATTAGTGCGTCGGTGCAGCCCTGCCCATCAAAATAATAAACCCGCCGAATGGCGGGTTTATTACGTTCCAGTTACTGTCGCTTCAGCGATTAATCGAAGTTGTAGCTAACACGTACTCCTGCTGTTCGCGGTCGGCCAGGTCCCCCGTCATACTGAACGTAAGGGTTAGCTGGATTACCGCCCGTATTGCCGAAGTCAAAGTACTCCTCATCCGTAAGATTCTCGACCCATGCGGCAACGGTCCAGTGATTAAAAGAACGATAACCCACCGTCAGCTGTCCCAGTGAGAAACCGTCCGTCATCCTGGAACCCTCCGGAAAGGTCGTGGACTCAGGCGCCAGAGGTAACCACCCCGTACGTCTTTCATCCTCCCAGCTCCAGGCCAGTGCGCCGAATAAAACCCCGTTGCCCAGCGGATACTCTGCATTCACAGAGGCGAATCCCGACCACTCAGGCGCGTTAGGGATCGACTCTCCTTCACACGCATCAAACGAGCCAAACACCCGGTCTCCGCCTGAACAGAATTCCTGTATACCTTTTCCTTCGCTATCCAGGTAAGCGACTCCTAGCATGAGCTGCCAGTTTTCATTAAGAATGGCATTCAGCGATCCTTCGAAACCATAGGCATCAATTTGGCCGACGTTGCAGATGGTGGGGACCGCTGTTTGGCTACAGAATGCCTGCAAATCCTCGAATTCATAGGTGAACGCGCTTGCTGTCAATTGCGCACGGCCGTCCGCCAACGTACCTTTGTATCCGATTTCGTAGGAAATCGTGTTTTCCGCGTCAAAGTGGCCGGGCTTGTGCGTGCCTTGCACAGCCACAACCTGGCCCCATTGACCACCAGCCGGATCCAGCGAGAAGCTGTTGAATCCACCTTGTTTATAGCCCGTGGCGACGCTCAGGAACCATAAGGTATCTTCGTTGGGTCTGTAGTTGAAGGCAACGCGCCAGGTGCTTTCGTCCCAGTCCACCGTGTCCTTCACCGGCCCGTCTGGCGTGGTGTACCCGGTCAGCGCCTTCTGTCCCAATACCGGACTCGGGTTCAGGGCAGTCAGAACTTCCTGTGAGAACTCCTTTTCATCGTAGTTGTAGCGGACACCGAAACTTGCGTCGAACGTATCGGTGAACTGGTAGTCAATATTCACAAATGCAGCCCAGCCGGTATATTTGCCTTTCGTTTCATTCCAGTCTTCCAGGTAACCAACCGGGCTCGGCGTCCATTCGCGGGAACCGAAGTAGGCGTCAAGAATATACGCATAGGCCCCGCCGTAATAATTGTTATAGGTATCAAAAATGCCCTGGCAGGTTTGACCCCAGTAGACGTTGCAGTAAATTTCCTCGTCTTGCCGCACCATGTAGCGCGTATCTATATCTTCCTCGTAGTAGGAAGCACCGGCATACCAGTCCAGCGGTCCTTCGGTCGACGACGTGAAGCGAAACTCCTGCTCGAAGTAGGTGCCCTCCTGGTCCTGCTCATAGTCGGCAATCGTCAGAATGGTTGCATCGTAGTCCTCCGTATAATGGTACGTATGGTCTTTGTAGCCGGTCTGCGATGTAAACGTTCCCATGGACGTTTCTACGTTCAATATCGCCTGGAAATGTAAAATCTCTCCTTTGTCGAAAATGCCGTTCGGCGGCTCGTTAAGGCTCACCTCCCGAGCACCGTGCGCCAGATTGAGGTCACCGTAGATGCTCTCCAGCAGCGCATAGGATCCGGCCTCGCCGTTGGCCTTGTATACCGTTCCCGACTGATCCCGGTCCTCGTAATCGGCCATCAGCATGAGCGTGACATTGTCAGCGTTATCGTAAACACCGGTTAGCCGCACCGCCGTCTTGTCGAGGTCGATGAACTTGTTGCCGGTCTCGATATTAGTGATATAGCCGTCTTCCTCAGCGTGCTGTCCGGCCAGGCGCATGGTAAACGCGTCACTCACCGTGACGTTGAAGCCGCCTTCGAATTCGGCGACGCCGCGCTCACCGACGTTCAATTCCACGAAGCCATCTCTCTCGCCGTTCACCGGCCTTCTCGTATGAACGTTCATCGCCCCGGAAATTGAATTACGGCCGAAGAGGAACCCCTGCGGTCCTCGCAAAATCTCGGCGCGCTCAATATCATAGAGGCTAAAGACGCCGGACCCGGTACGTCCCTGGTACAGGCCGTTCTTGTACATGCCGATCGAAGGATCGCCGCCGTTTCCGAAATCGCTCGTCACGATGCCACGCACGTGAATGAAGTCGAGGAAGCTGTCCTTGGAGTTACCGGTCACGCCTGGCGTAAACTGCACCAGATCCTTGACATCGTTCAGGTTGACCTCGCGAATGAAATCACCGGTGAGCGCCTGAATGGGGATTGGAACATCCATTACGGATTCCGCCCGCCTGGTTGCAGTCACGACTATTTCTTCAACCACCAGGTCTTCCTGCGCCGCCAACGCGCCCGGCACGGCACCTGCAATCAGTGCAGTCGAAATCGCCTGCGCCAGCAATTTTCGCGTCGGTCGTTGAAAGTCAGAATGTGTGGAGTTAGAGGTGTAATTCCTTGCTGTCATGGCGTTCCCCTTTTTGTACGATTACCGCACGATAGACATGTCAATCGACATGCTACAGCATGTCAGATGACATTTACAAGCATGTCAGTTGACATTTTCGAGGTCAGCGAGCAGTTAAGCGGCACTTGAGTATGCTGATACCCCGACACAGGAAGCTACACCGGTTCATAGTGCTTTATTCATCGTGATGGTTTGCCAGTTAGTGTATTCCATCAGCCCGTGCAGTGAGTTCTCACAGCCCAAACCCGATTGTTTGTGACCACCAAAGGCCTGAAACGGCGAGTACTGGTGCACTTCGTTGAGCCACACGGTGCCTGCCTCCAGCTGACCGCCGATACGCTCCACGGCTTCCAGGTCCTTACCCCAAACCGAGGCGCCCAGGCCATAGATGGTATCGTTGGCACGGGCGATCACATCCGCCTCATCAGACCACTTGAGCAATGGCAGTATTGGGCCGAAGGGTTCCTCCTGGACGATGCGCGAGTCCTCGGGTGGGTTGTCAATGAGGGTGACCGGTACAAACCAACCCGACGCGTTCTCATCGATATCGCCACCAATCGCAAATTGATAGCCATTGCTGTGGCAGTCGGCAAAATAGTCCTGGACCTTGCCGTACTGCATGGAGTTTTGAATCGGACCAAGGTCCGTGTCCGCCTCAGTTCCATTGCCGACCTTGATGTTCGATTCAATGAATTCCACCAATGCATCGCGCACCTCGTCATACACATCTTTATGAATGTATAGACGCTTGGTGGCGTTACAGAACTGGGCGTTATTCTGGAAAGCGGCCCAGAACAACTGAGGGGCAATAGCCTTGGCATCTACATCCGGGAGTACGATCGCCGGATCGTTACCGCCGAGTTCCAGGGTTACACGCTTAATGGTGTCCGCCGCTGAGCGCATCACATGCCGGCCGGTTTCAGTGGAGCCAGTAAAGGCCACCTTGTTGATATCCGGGTGGCTGGTGATCCATTTGCCAAGATCGTCACTACCACTCACGGCATTCAACACGCCGGGTGGAAAGGCCTGTTGTGCGAGCTCTATCATCTTGAGATCACAAAGAGGGGTATAGGGTGATGGCTTGAGCAGCACGGTACAGCCTGCCATTACCGCCGGTGCAATCTTCCAGATAGCCAACAGGATGGGAAAATTCCAGGGCACGATAGCACCGACCACGCCCACGGGCGTATAGCGGGTAACCACCCTGCGATCGTCTGTCTCCTCTACCTGCTCATCGGGCAGCCGCAGGGTCGCGACGGCCCGTATCCAGGTAACGGATCCAAACACTTCCCATTCGGTGCCGGCTCTGGGTTTACCCTGCTCCGCCGTCAGCAGCGCCATAAACTCTTCCGCATGCTCCTCGAGCAAATCGGCAAAGCGCTCCAACGCGGCCTGCCTCTCGTCGACCGGCGTCTGCCTCCATCCGGCGAAGGCCTGTCGCGCGGCAGCAACCGTGGTATCCAACTGCGCTTTCGATGCATCCGGCACCTGGGCGAAAACAGACCGGGTCGCCGGGTTGTAAACTGGCTGGGTATGCTCGGTGGTGACAGCCTCGCCATTGATGCTCATTACAAAATCGGTATCTACTTTCATGTCACTATTCGCTTTCGTTCATCATCACGAGTAATTCGCGGTAATTTCCCTGCATTTCCCAGATTCCGGTAAATCCTTTCGGTATCAGAACACTGTCTCCCACCTCAAAATGTTGCGGCTCTTCCCCTGCAACAGTAAGAATAAGTTTTCCGCTAATCACCGTTACAAACTCGTCAATTGGGAAATCGTCTATCCGCAAAGTCAAAGGTTCTGATTCGTAGATCTCCACGGCAATATCACCAGAATAAAATCTTTTGTAACGATGTACTGACTCGCCCGCAATGATGACCTCCTGTGGCCAGGGTGGAAAATCAGTAGCCATTTCCGAATAGGGTGTGTTTATTTCAAGCCTCATCGGTGTTGCTGTGCTTTCATCTTCTGCGCTGAAAGCAGGGCGAGACAGGCCAAAAACAATGCTGCAGAGCACGACTCTAAATAACTTCCACTGGCTCATAGTGACTTTCCTTCTAATGTTTGTGAGGTTAGCGGTTTCATTATCTGCTTACTTTTTCTTGGCTAAGGTTGTTTGCTCTTGTACTGCTCGCCAGCCTGCATCGATCGCAGAATCCAGATGGGCGTGAGACCAGCGATTGACGGTAGTCGCGAAACTGACTAACGAATCACCGAAACCTGGCGATCATCGCGTCCATTAACTCAGCCGAAGGACCCCAGCCGTGGGTTTCACCATTTCCATCTGCGCGCGGCCATGTCGAATACATGGTGATGACGAGACCGGCCTCTGGCACCACGCGGACGAACTGGCCGTGTATGCCATAGCCACTCACGTCGCCACCAGGATTGCCTTCGCCCCACCAGAATGAACGGTAATACGGCTTGTATCCGTCGAGCGCCGGGTAAGGCCAATTGGGGTCACCTTGCTGGCCCAGGATGTCCTGGATAAATGCAGCCGGAATCACTTCATTTCCAAATGCCTTGCCATCGTTCAGTACCAGTAATCCCACGCGTCCAAGATCACGCAATGTGGCGCTCATGCCGTGATCGGCCAGAACAAAGCCGCCTTCATCCACGGTGATGTTGGCATCGAACTCAGCACCCATCGGCTGCCAGACATGTTCTGAGATCAGTTCTGCGAGTGGCTGACCTGTCGCCGCTTCGAGCACCCAACCGATGACGTTGGTGGAACCAGATCGATAGCTGAATTTGCCGAGTTTTGATTTGTTTCGCCCGATCGTCGGAAGAAATTCATAAAGGCCAGTCGGTCCATCCTCCGGGCAGTAGTCGGCATCAGTCCAACCGATGGCGCAGTCCTGAATACGAAACGTCGTCGTGAAGTCCGGGTAGTCTTCCGTGTAGTCGGACCCGTCACGCATGTCGAGAACGGTTTGCAGTGAGTCGGGGCCATAGCCGCTCCTGGCAAGCGCGGGTACATAATGCGACACCGGTTTGTCGAGATCGACGACGCCCTGTGCGGCCAGCTTACCGGCAACCAGCCCAACGACGGACTTGGACACTGAATTCATCAGGTGCGGGAGGTCTTGTGTGAGGTGGCCGTAATACTTCTCGAACAGAATTTCACCGTCTTTGAGTATCAGCAGGCCATCGATGTACTGATGCGTGGCGATTTCGTCGATCGATTGTTTACGACCCTGGAACGCAACAGAGAAATCAGCAACGGGGGCATCGCTTTTCTTGAGCAGAAGGAATCGATCAGGATCGCGCGGGATGTTAACCGTGGGGATCACTTCCCGCATATGGCTGAAAGTCCAGCGATTGACGGGTCCGAACTGGAAGGATTCGAGTGTCAGGTTTTGCGGTCGGCCACTCTCCTCTGCTATCGAAATCGATTGACCGAGGAGACCCGTCATCAGGATAGCCAGCATGCTCATTTTGCACACACTGTTCCCCATTGAGCACTCCTAAAAACTAATTTTGAAATCTACCCCAAACATTCTAAGGACACCGAGGCTCCGTACAGATCGATCACTGCAACAAAGAAACGTTCTTCGTAACCGTTAGTATCCCTTTTTCAGGGTTATTGTACGATTGACATGTCAATCGACATGCTACAGCATGTCATCCGACATTTACAAGCTTGTCATCTGACATTGTCGGTGTCAGCGAGCAGTTGAGTGGCACTTGAGTATGCTGAGTTAGACAAAACTGGTAGAACGTACCGTTAACAAAATAAAGAAGAGGGTAGAAATTATGCGAAATATCTTGTGCTGCTTTGTCATTGTTTTAATGTCGTTTTCTGTCATGGCTGATCACCATGATGTTGAGAAAGGTGTTAAAAAAGGCGATAAGAACGCTGCTCTATATGCTGCCATCAAAGCGTTTGACCATGCCTATGCCAATAACGACGTCGAAGATTACTTCAGCTTCTATGCCGACGATGTGACGGCGTATTTCGGTGACGGCAGAGTGGATATAGCTGCTTACCACAAAATGTGGATCGACTTAATGGCAGCGGGCGGCGGTGTTGAGCTCAACGAAATGTCAGACCTTCAGGTTCAGGTTATGCCGAGCGGTGATTTCGCAATAGCAACATCCTTCATCGACAACCGCACACGCTCGGCAGATGGAACAACGAGTACGTCCAGAGCGTTCGAGACAGACGTGTGGCAACTGATCGATGGCAAATGGAGGATCGTCAGCCTGCATTACAGCGCAATTTCAGCGGAAGAGTGACGGTAACCACATGACCGACAAACTGAACATTACGCGTCGCGATTTTATTAATGGCTTCGCGATCAGTCTTGCCGCGGGTACATCGCTGTCACCCGTAGAACTTTTAGCGCTGCAGGGCAACGGGGCTGACGCCTACTATCCACCGTCACTGACCGGTTTGCGGGGCAGTCACCCCGGCTCGTTCGAGGTCGCCCATGCGCTGGCCTGGGGCCGTGCCACCTTTCCCAGGCCGGACGCCCAAACAGACGACGTCTACGACCTTGTTGTTCTTGGCGGTGGCCTGTCAGGTCTATCCGCCGCACACCTGTACCGCGAAAAAGCCGGTCCGGATGCACGTATTCTCATCCTCGATAATCACGATGATTTCGGCGGGCACGCCAAGCGCAATGAGTTCGACGTCGATGGTAAGAAGCTGCTCTGCTATGGCGGCAGCCAGTCAATCGATACACCCGGACATTACTCACAAGTCTCGTCGCAGTTGCTGAAAGACGTCGGTATCGACACGCAACGTTTTTACGACTATTTCGATCGTAGTTATTACAAGGACCGGGGTCTCGGTAACGGTATTTACTTCAGCAAGGAGGCTTACGGCACTGATAGTGTCAGTGCGAATGTGACTCGCCTTCCCGACGACGTTGATGCCGCGAAAGTTATCGCTTCCTATCCGTTGAGTGACGCATCAAAAGCGGCATTCATTCGACTACTGCAAAGTGAGACCGATTACCTACAAGACAAGTCGCGCGACGAAAAAATCAGCCTGATGAAAGCCATGAGTTACATGGACTTTCTGAAGAATACTGTCGGTGTACCTGAAGCCGTTACGCTGGTGTTGCGCGACACGATCAAGGGCTTCTGGGGTTTCGGCTGGGACGCACTGTCGGCGCTGGAAGGATACCGAATGGGGATGCCCGGTACTCACCATCTTGGCCTCGGTAAGCTTGAAGGTGAACCCCCAGGGCGCGACGAGCCTTACATTTTTCATTTTCCCGATGGCAATGCTGGTGTCGCCCGCTCACTGGTTCGCAAGCTGATCCCGGACGCGGTGCCCGGCAGAACGATGGAAGACCTGGTCCTATCGAGGGTTGATTACTCGTTGCTCGACCGGACATCGAACAACACCAGGATTCGCCTGAACTGCACCGGCGTGGACGCTCGCCATGTCGACCAGGACCGCTTTGTTGACGTGACCTACGTACACCAGGGCAGAACGTACCGGGTTCGCGGCAAGCATGCGATTCTTGCCTGTTATAACAATATGGTCCCACATATCTGTCCGGAAATTTCCGAGGCGCAGACTGAAGCCATTGCAGCAGCCACGAAAATTCCACTTGTTTATATCAGCGTCGCAGTGCGCAACTGGAGAGCGTTCGAAAACCTTGGCTACCACAGCTTTTATATTCCGCAGGGGAAATTGATGCATTCCTTCGGCATGGACTTCCCGGTCAGTATGGGTGGCTACCAATTCACGCAAAAGTCTAGTCAGCCGACGGTTATTCATGGCACGTATTGCCCGACCGCACCGAGTCAGGGCCTCACAGAACGCGAACAACATGTGGCCGGTCGCCGCAATCTTTTTGAGATGAGTTTCGCTGACCTTGAAAGGGATATCATCGGGCAGATGAGTGGTGCGCTCGCGGGTGGGGGTTTCGATGCACAAAGGGATATTGCTGCGATCACGGTCAATCGCTGGCCACACGGCTACGCCTACGAATACAATGAGCTTTTTGATCCGCCCGACTGGAACCGTGCTAGCGGGCCACACCAGGCAGGGTCGGCACAAATGGGGCGCATATCGATCGCCAACTCCGACGCGTCTGCATACGCGTACGTCAATGGCGCGATCGATGCGGCGGACCGGGCCGTTAACGAACAGATTAATTTGGGACGCACCAGATAGGACTGGCACGCCCATGGTCACCCAGCGACGAAGTGTAGTGGTTTGTGTTGTCAATCGCAGTGCCCCGCTCGTATCGAAGCACCGATAAAATTACAGATAAGCCTTTCTGCATGAATCGCCGTAATGCCACCAATGTCATTTTTTGGGGCTATTTCAACTAAATCCATGCCGACGACGCGGCCTTTATTAACGAGACCGTGTATGAGTTTCCAGGTTTGGACCCAGTTTAGACCGCCGGGTGTCTGGGCCATTACCGCTGGCATTATTGTTGGGTCGAGCCCATCAGCATCAATTGTTAAGTAAAAAGGCCCCTGACCTGGAATCCGGTCGAGTACTGCCTGCATACCTATGTCGTGCAATTCGTAAGCCGATATTAAATCAGCCCCATAGGTGAGGGCATCCTCGACTTCGGCTTCGCGGGCACTTCCAATTCCGCGCAAACCTATTTGTACGATGTGTTTAATCCATGGCATTTCTGATGCGCGTCGGATCGGGCTTGAATAACCCAGTGTTTCGCCGTTTATTTCATGACGCCAGTCAAGATGTGCATCAACGTGTACTAGAGTGATCGATTCGCCTAAAACTTCAAGTGCACCCATCACTGGTATCGAGACACCGTGGTCACCGCCAAGGGCGATGAGCATGGCGCCGCTTGAGAGTATCTTTTCAGCCGCAAGCTGGGCATCGTGATAATGCGCTTTGTAATCCTCGGCATCGACATTGACATTACCGCAGTCAACGATCCTGACATCTTTACTGGCTAACAAAGGGCCACCAAGGTCCCAGTCGAAGTGGTTTTTAGTGTATTCGATGTCTGCCATGGTCGGCGCGTTTCGGATGATATCAGGGGCGGTACTTTGGTCATTGGCTATTGATAAGGGCTCATAAGGCATACCACATGGGATCCCGAGGAGAGCAAAATCAGCCTCTAATTCATCGAGGTCTGAGGTAAAAGGAAAGTTAAGGAACGTTCTTCCATGATTACCTGGCCGCGATGTCAATTTTTTTGTCACTGTTCTAATCCGTTCAAGTCGTGATATGTAGGTTCCTCCCACCGTAGCACTATAGACAACATTCTTGTGCTGTGGATAGAGCGATCATATTGCAGCGCACCCCATTGAAAGTGCAATAGCTAACCAACCCCAAAAACAATCGAGGATAATCAGCTAAATCAACTTCGTGCGGAACAAAATTCTTTTTGGTGATCAACCCGGGCCGTCTGTATGACCATCGATCAATGCCTATCCAGACATTGGCCGTCCGCTACCAAAAATCGACCCCTACAAAAAAACGAACCCACGAATTTCTTTTCGCAAAAAAACCATCAAGATACTTTTGAACATCGGGATAAATGCGCTTTAAAAATCCGATCCTTAAAGTTCGGGCATAAATAAGTTTATATAGACGAAAGCAAATTCAAAATTTTGCTCGAAATTTTACACTGCTCTGTTGGCGCTCACTTTTTTAGCTGCTTGTGGCGAAGGCTCTGCAAGCACCGAAGAAAATTCGGTGCACCATCTCTAATCGCGACCTCCGATTCCAGCACGCTTCGCCAAAACGATGAACGAGTGCGAGAAATAACCCCTAAAACGCGCGGGCAGCGTCTTTAAAAAGCCCTGCTTCTTTCGCACCCAGTAGATTTTATCAACACGAAGGCCAGACATTTCACACAAGGTTTTTAAGGTGATGGGATCAAACCAACACACATGCTCCTCATGTACAGAAGGTTGATCGTGACGCCAGATTTTCCAGCTTTGCTTTGAATAAAAGGGGTTTGGGGTAGTGATGACTAGCGTCCCATCCGGGTTCAAATGACGAGACATGTTTTTTAGGAAAGTACCGGGATCCGGTAGGTGTTCAATAAGTTCTCCTGCGACGATCGTGTCGAATGTTTGGCCAAGATCCATCGACATGACGTCTTCATGACGCGTATTGAAGCCATTGCTACGCAATATTTCGATACCTTCTGCGTCAATATCAACACCCAGGGTATTTGGATTTTGGTCGCAAATTAGTTTGAATAGGGACGTTGCCTTTTTTGTCTCTAACCGCTTGCCAGTCCCTCTCTTGCCTCTGCGTGAATCGACCACGCCCATATCCAGCACGCTGCCAGTTTTCGTCAGTGGCGCGATAACGAGCAAGCGGTCAGTTACGCTGGCATCTATGTTGAGTTTGTTCACATTACGCTCCTTGTTGATGGTCAACCGCGAAGATCATCTAAAGAATCGGCGCCCCAGTTTGGAAAATGGGTCCGTGTTGGTGCAGGTGCCCCACCCGTATGATTCCTGAGCGTCCTGTACCGAAAAACGAGCCCACGGACGTCTTTTCGCAAAAGAAAACCAATCCGGATAGTTTTGAAACCCGAGATAAATGCAGTTAGAGTCGCGCCGCAAAAAAATCAATCGGGATACTTTTGAAAATGCGGGATAAATGTGGTTTACACTTCCTAACTTCGCTACTAGCTGCTTAGGAAGACCTTTCAGAGTCGCGATGTATTTACCAGGTGCTCCTGCCGACGGGTCTGCCGGGCGGTCCCGTTGCTCGACTCAGAAGATCAAATCGATTGGCTGATAAAGCAGAATCATCAGTAACGCAGTGACCAAGATCCCATTGAGCCAAATCGAAATCGCTGTTAGTTTTTTTTGAGCGGTGATTGCCCGGCCGGCTTTTCTTGTTTTTTCCCGCTGCAGGGCACGGAGTTTATTCAACGCTTCGAGTTTTTCTTTGGTCATCCACTCTTTTTGGCCAGACGACCTACGAACTTCGACTAAATTCTGCTGCAAATCGTTCATCACTATACGGGCCCTATAGGTTTCTTGTGCCTTTATATGAAGCATGTCCGACCAGTCTGCCTCGATTCTTTTCTAACCACTTTATCTTAGAAACTCGCATTGCTGTCGACCGACGAGTCGGATCAACACAACCCGCTTCAAACTCTGCAATCCACTGAAAGTTCATGCCTCTTTCCCAGCAGAATTCCATTTCAGCAGTAGACTGTGTGCCGCTGTAAGTAGAACAGCCTGTAGTCAGTGCGATGAATAAGAAAGCCAGGATAGTCGGCAGAGTTGTTCATCCTTTTACTTATTTGCTCTATCGCAGGAAATTGTACCGGATCTTTTAAAACGGCAAATGATCCAAGTCATGTTTCAGTAACTCGCTTTGCCCTGTATTCGAGGGGGCTATGTGAAAAGAAAACTGTGAAAAGAAAACTGTGTGAAGAAAATTAGAGGTAGAGAAAACTAAGTGAGGCGGTGTCGCATGAATCAGGATGGCAGCATCAAGCCCTTCGACCGGGCTTGCTTTAGAACGTCAATCCAACAAGGTAATTAGTGATGACAGCCTCAAGAGGGATGAGCAAGAGGGCATTGAAACAAAGCGAAATCTTCACCCCATTCCAACCTTGTTTGGTCGGCTTTGTGTATTTTTTTCGTTTCAGGGCACGCTGTTTGTTCAACGCTTCGAGTTGTTCTTTGGTCA
>Ga0206679_10002862_pt1 | contig 13493 bp, 21 predicted proteins | sample M110012015metaG_FD_155464 | JGI IMG/M metagenome (GOLD analysis project Ga0206679, IMG submission 155464) | Ammonia-oxidizing marine archaeal communities from Monterey Bay, California, United States - M1 100m 12015 | ecosystem: Environmental > Aquatic > Marine > Intertidal zone | place: USA... | reverse complement strand
AAGTACTAGTTAAAGAAGCAGCAATGAGTTCTCTTCGTAGAATACTTCCAGAAATTGATCTTGATGAAGAAAAAGTACCTTTAGAAATTCTTCAAAAAATACAAATTTCAAATGAAGATTTTAGAGAAGCTCTAAAAGAAGTTAGACCTAGTGCATTAAGAGAAGTTCAAGTTCAAATTCCTAACATTACTTGGGATGATGTTGGAGGTTTAGATCAATTAAAGGAGGAACTTCGTGAAGCAATTGAATGGCCAATAAAACATCAAGAGGCATTTGATTATGTTGATGTAGAAACACCAAAAGGAATTTTACTTCATGGTCCACCTGGTACTGGAAAAACTTTGATTGCAAAAGCTCTTGCAAAAATGACAGAATCTAATTTTATCAGTATAAAGGGACCTGAATTACTTTCAAAATGGGTTGGAGAATCTGAAAAGGGAGTAAGAGAAATTTTTAGAAAAGCACGACAAGCAGCACCATGTATTATTTTCTTAGATGAAGTAGATGCACTTGTTCCACGAAGAGGGAGTGGAAGTTCAGAATCACATGTTACAGAAAGTGTTGTATCTCAAATTCTAACGGAGATTGATGGTCTTGAGGAATTACATAACGTCTTGATAATTGGTGCCACTAATAGATTAGATATTGTAGATGAGGCTTTGTTAAGACCTGGTAGATTTGATAGAATCATTGAAGTATCTTTTCCTGATTATAAGGGAAGACAACATATCTTTGAGATTCACACCAAAAAGAAACCTCTTGCAAAAGATGTTAACATTCCAAAACTTGTAGAATTGACAAATGGTTTTAGTGGTGCAGAGATTGGGGCAGTAACAAATCAAGCAGCAATAATTGCTCTAAAAAGATATGTTAATGGAAAAATTCAAAATATTAAAGAAATCAAAATTTCACAACAAGATCTAATTGATGCAGTAGACAAGGTCAAACCTCGAAAAAAAGAGGCACCCCTTTCACAATCAATAAAATAGTCTAAATAGTGAGGGAAATGACATAAATCATGAAACTCTATCTTGATTTTGATCCTTGTCAAGAATGTAATACAATGATGGCAGAACTAAGTAGTCCAGAAATGTTGTTTGCAGATAAGAAAACGAGAGCAGATGAATCTGCAAAATTTCTTAGGCATTTAACATATAATCATAATGAAGTTGTTCAAGCAGTCATGGAAGATCTTCCAAAACAGAAACAAGATCAAGAACCTGATTTTTACAAATAACCCTAATTTTTATTATTTAAAAAAATAATTATATACTAATTTAGAAATTTATTTAAAAATTATAATTGTTTCTTAATTGATTCTAAAGAATGTCCCTTATTTGTAATCATTTGAGTAACCGCTTCTATTGTATAATCAATTCCATGCTCTTCTTCAAAATGATCTCTGAGTTTTTGTAGTTGCTCAATACTTTTTTCTTCATTTAAACTGAATTCACATTCAAATCCATAGTCTTCACATCTCAATTTTAATGTCATTTAATTGGGGGAGAGATTAATCCTATAAAAACTATTGATTAGAATTTTGAATTATTGTTAGATAATAAATTAATCAAATAAAATATGTCTAATAGCACTAATAACATCAATTTGTACGAAAAACATTAGATGAAAGGTCTAGAATTTATTTTTCTTGCAGTAGGTTCGGTTTTAGGAGCATATCTAAGATACAAAGTTACTGAATCTCCCATACTTTTCAACACATTACCTGTTAACGTATTGATAATCAATGTGATTGGAGCATTTATTCTAGGTGCATTTGTAATTTTGTCACAACAATGGCATCTTGATGGAAAATATTCTTTGTTTGCAGCAATTGGATTTTGTGGTTCATTAACTACTATGTCTGCATTCGCTCTTGATTCTAGTAATCTTCTTGATAATAGTCATTATGGAATTCTAGCAGTAAATATTGTAGCAAATGTTGGATTATCAATTGCTGGGTTAATTGGTGGAAAATCATTAATGAGTGTATTAATTAATAATTAAACAGAAATGGTTTATTCATATCAAATTGTAAAATTTCAAACAATTTCTTTTGTACAGGGAACTAATTGGTCACAATCTACTTCCATTGATAAAGGAGTTTTATACAAATCACTTAAAGATCCATTTTCAAAACTAATTATACAATCTTCAAATGGTTCAAAAAAATTGTATCATGTACCAAAAGATAGAACAGTAATTGTTACAAATGACACAGTTCATTTTTTAGGAGAACTAGCTTAGTAATTTCTAAAATAGAACCACATCTGATTTTTATCTAATAATTTGAGCTAGATATTTTTCCTTTCCTTTCCTACTTCTTGGTAGACATCTTAATTGCCTTTTACAACAAGGACAAGAAATTCCTTCATAATCTACAAACACCTCACAAAAATTACATCTTTTCTGTCCTGCTGCATACCTTCCAATCTCAACTGGTTTGACAGCTTTGTAATTTTTACATTTCCCAATACAATAAGTCACAGTAAGTTAGTTAAATCAAAGGAAGATAAAAAGTTTGGTGAGATTTCCATCTTTGTATATTAAATGAAATTAAATTTATACAACTTATTTGATTTCCTTATTATTGCTTGAATTAGATAAAAAAATATTTGGAAATATAATGACGAAAACAATCATTGGTGCTGATCCACCTGAAAATCCTGATACTAGAGATATTTTAGAAAAAGAATTAGTAACCTTGTTAACAGAATTAGAATCCCAATCAAGAGATAATCTTGAAAAACTTTTAGAAAAACAAAAAATTGCTCAAAAACATATTAACAATAGACCTGGTGCGATGGCTTTGGCACAAAACAAAATTCGGTTATTTAACAAATATAACGAAAAATATGTTCAAACAATTAAAGAAAAACTAAATTCTTAGATCTCTTGTTAGTCTCCATTTTTTATATTTTAAACTAAAAATTTGTTGAATTGTTTAAGAAGTAATTATAATTCATCATATTTTTTCTTAACAAATCCACCTTCTTCTGATTCAGGTGGGGGAATATTTTTTGATCTTCCTAACCCAATAGTTGTGATGATCACTGATGATAAAATAATAAAGAATATGATTTCGGTATATGCTTCAGCATTTGGTAATCCCATAGTTACGGGAAATGTAGCAAGTACTGCAGCAGCTAATCCTCTAGGAATCATTGAATTTGTTACTGATTTATCTAATTTTGAAAATCTTTGTGTTAATGTGAGTTTTACAATAAAGGTTCTTCCAAAATAAACAGCAACTGTAATTAAAATCCCAAATACAATGTATTCTATTCTTCCAAAACTTGCCATTAATCCAACAAACACAAAGAAAAATGATCTTACCAAAAATGTTAATTGATTATGTGTTGGATCATCCATTTCAATTTTTGGCAATTTGAATTTGAGAATCCGGGAAAGATGATGCTTGTTTCCCAACATCAAACCAAATACAAGAGCAGTTAATGCACCTGATTCTCCAAATGAATTTGCTAAGAAGAATAAAACAAACAATATTCCCAATGTTAACATGTATGCATGTTGAGCATTTCCTAACTTTGTTGAAACATACATCCAAGGAATACCTACACCAAAACCAAGAACTAGACCAACAACAACTGCTCTACCTAATGTTTCTTGTAATGTTTGAAGATCAAAATGTGCTAAAAGTACAGCTTCAAATAAAATAAACGCAATAATTGTAGCCAAAATATCAGTTAATGCAGATTCAAAACTTAACATTGATTTTGTCTCTTCTGAAATTTTGATATTTCTGACCAAACCAAAAACAATCACCGAACTACTTCCTCCTACAATTGAAGCTAATAGAATACTCTCTAACCATAACCAACCTAATGCATAATGAGTTGCAACTGAAATAATTACAACTGATAAAACAAAACCAAGAATAGCTAAAGTAAATGAAAAATGTGCAGTTTTTACAATATGTTTGATATCCAAATTTAATCCTCCATCAAACATGATAATTATCAAAGCAAGAGCTGCAAAGTATGGAACAACTTGAATTACAGTTTCTGCTTGAATAATCCCTAAAACAGGCCCAATAATTACACCTAGTACCATCAAAAATGCTACATCTGGGATTCCTGTTTTTTTGAAAAAAGCTTCTCCTGCAACTCCAAGAAAAATTACAACTCCTGCTGCTAATAGTATTACATGAGCTGATGCAATTGGACCATCTTGAATAGATAACCCATCAATGGAATTCTGTAATACTAGAATTTTATCTAAAACCAAATTTGAATCAAAATTAGATAATGGAATTATTTCTTCAATTTTCTCTCTAATCAAATTTAAAATAGATAAAATAATTGGATCCAATGACTTGATGTAATTACCTATGGATAAAAGTTAAACTAGATTTATTAAATTATTTTAGTCTATGTGGTTGATTTTTAGATACACATTAAATCAACTATAACAATATTTTTTTTACTTGAATGCAACAGAATCATTACGTGAGGACCATAAACAAATTCGGCGCTTAGATAAAGTAATCATAAAATGTTATACAGAACTTTATGCAGGGAAAAATATTCCTTTATCTGATATCAATAAAATCACTATAATTATTGAAGAATTCTTAGATTCTATTCATTATTCTAAAGAAGAAGATTCCTATTTTCCTTGTGTCGCAAGCTATGATCATTTAAAAAAAGAAATCAGAGGATTACTAATAGAACATGAATTTTCCAGAAGAATTGCATTACAAATAAAAAAACACCTTAAAAGATGGAAAGATGGAGAAGATGCAAGAGAACCAGTTGCCCGATTTCTAAAAACTTATTCTATTTACTTAATGGATCATATGACTAAAGAAGAAAAATTTTTTGATGAAGCAGAATCTGAAATTCTTTCTAAAGAGGAAGAATTTGAAATGTATGAGCAATTTTCATCATCTATGGTTACTTCTAAAAAAATAGAAGATTTGATTCAAGAAATTCAATATCTAGAAAATCAACAATGGTTTCAAAATTAACGTAAGCTCTTTATGGGCTGTTTGAATATTTTTAATTATGAAACCTTTCATTCTTTGGATGACTGGTCTTCCTTGTTCAGGCAAGACTACCATCGTAAAAGATTTGCAAAAAGATATCCCAAATTTGGCAATGCTTGATGGTGATGAACTAAGAGAATGGTTCTCTCCAAAAGATTTCTCAAAAGCAGGACGTGATGAGCACAACAAAAAAGTTGCTCATTTGGCTAAGCTTTTGTTAAAACATGGTGTTCCAAGTGCAGTATCACTAGTTTCTCCATATCTTGAAAATAGAGAAAATGCTAAAGAGATTGTTAATGCAGGAGATCAATTTGCAGAGTGTTATGTAAAATGTTCACTTGAAAAATGTGAAGAGAGAGATGTTAAAGGAATGTATGCTAAGGCTAGAAAAGGTGAAATCAAAGGATTTACAGGAATCGATGATCCTTATGAGGCACCAGAAAAAGCAGATTTAGTAGTTGATACAGAACATGATTCACTTTCAGATAGTGCAAATAAAGTAAAGGACTTTCTTAAAGAAAGAAACCTACTCTAATTTTTTAAACTCTTCAACAATTTTATCATGAATTAATCCATTTGTAACTAAAATTCCGTTTTTATGAAAAACATCTTTGTTGTTATATGTAATATCATTTCCTAACATATCTGTCATTTTCCCACCAGCTTCAGAAATAATACAATAAGATGCAGCTGAATCCCACTCTTTCATTTTATTTGTAGTTGTGATATATGCTTCAGCTTCACCCGAACTAATCTTTCCAACTTTTAATGAACTTCCTATACTTGTAAAATCTTTAATCCCTAATTTTTGGATAAAGAGTTTTTCTCTATCTGACAAATGATGTCTTGAACCTACCACTCTACATCTTGATAATTCTGAAATAGTAGTTGTTGTTATCTTATTCCATTCACCATTTGAATATCTAAAAGCACCACTATCCTTTTGTGCAACAAATATTGTTTTTTCTGTAGGCCATCCAATTACTCCGATTATTGGTTTCTTGTTCTTCACTAATGCAATCATGATAGTAAATTCACCTGTTTTATCAATAAAATCAGAAGTTCCATCAAGTGGATCTATAATCCATACCATTTCTTTTGATAATCTATTTTGATCATCATTATCTTCTTCAGATAAAATTACATGTTGTGTTTGTGAGAGAATATCTTTGATAATTTCATTACTTTTTAGATCCCCTTCAGTAATTGGTGAATTATCATTTTTTGTATGTGTTTCAAACTCTCTTTTGTAAATCTCTAAAATTGCATTTCCTGCATCTACTACAGCCTTAATTGCAAAATCTAATTCAGGGATTTTGTTAGAAATGGGAATATTTTTCAATTGAAATTCTCTAAGTTGTTAGTTCTGGCTTTAATGTCCACGCTACTCCAAGAGCAATAAATGGAATAGACATCACTCCTATGATTGACAATATTATGTTAAATTGTGATTCTGAAACTAGTGGATTGTTAATTATCCACGGCAAAGGTAGAGAAATAATTATCCAAATAGCTCCTAATAGTATAATCAACTTAGCTTTTGCTTTTTTACTTTTCATCATTTCCACCCCTTTAATGCCGTATTAAATCCATCTGAATTTATTTAATTTTCTATAATATCTACAGATACTGAACCCATTACATTACCATTTGGATTAATTACAATTGTAATTTCTTCCATTGAATCAATCGTGATGTTTTTCACTCCTTCATATTCCCATGTAAAATATTTTGAAGTTTCTGATTCATGTGGTATACCTTTCAGATTAAAATTTTCTATAAAACTATGATTTTGACCACTTAATTTTATTGATAAGATTTCAGGACTACTTCCATTTGGGACAAATCTAAAAAAATATGTGCCAGATTCAATTGTAAAATTATTTGTGTAAATTCCATTAGTATACAGTTCAGGATCTGCTAAAGTTATATGAAATACAATACTATCATCTTTTTCTTCAGAATTCATTAAAATAGATACGCCCAAAATTGTCACAATCAAAATTATCAAAATTCCACCACTTTTTTTATTCATAAATTTGGAGAGGTTAATTTGTATTAAAATTGTTCAATGGATCTGAAGAGACGTCCATTTACTAAGATTCACTTTTTGATTCCGTTTTCAATTTTAGCTAACTAAAGTTTACGTACTGTTAAGCAAATTTTACACCCGAAATTAAGTACATTTTCTTAAAACAAATTCATGCCTAGTCTTGATAAAAAATGGACAAAACCAGTAAAACCAGGAATTGGTGATAAACTTAATGATACTTTTAGGCCTAAAGGTGCTCTAAAACCAAGAGTTCAAACTGGAATTAAAAAATTACAATTACAAATTAACAAATTAGATACACTGCTTGCTAGTTTACAGGAGCGTGATACAATATTATTCCAAAGAATTGTTGTTGCAACACAAACGCATGATACTCATACAAGTAAAGTTTTAGGAAATGAATTAGCTGAAGTTCGAAAAGTTACAAAAATTATGAGTGGTGCTAGAATTGCATTAGAACGAATTGAATTAAGACTAACAACATTCAACGATCTTGGAGATTCGGTAGTAGCCATCATGCCAACTATGGACTTGATGAAGAATCTTAAATCATCTCTAGGAAAAGTAATGCCTGGAGCAGAACAAGAGATTGGTCAGATGGCAGAAATGCTTGGTGGATTTATGACTGAGAGTTTCTCAAGTGATGCTTCATTTGGTATGAATGAATCTACAAATGCTGAATCTGAAAGTATTCTAAAAGAAGCTGCTGCAGTGGCTGAAAGTTCTACTGGTCAAATGTTCCCTTCAGTACCAAATGGTAGTCAGGAAACAACAGCAAAATTTCTTTAATTCTAAAATTTTTAATTTTCTATAGGATCTCTAGATTCTTTAATTCTCTTAACTCTATTACCTTCATCATCAATAATTCTATCCACTCCTGAAAGTTTATCATTCAAATTATTGATTATTATGCCTACTTCATCAGCCTCAGTCTCTACTTGTTTTCTCTTATTAGCAAGTTCTTGTATTCCTCTATTTTCTTCATCAATGTATTCACTTACTTTTTGAAGTTTTTCTTTAAGATTTTTAATATCGACTGATTCTTCTTCAATATCTTTTTCAAGTAAAGTTCTCTTATCTTTAAGATTCTTAATCATTAAACCGACATAATCTATTGCTTCTTCTAATTTTGCACGTTTCCCCATTAATTCTCCAATTCCAATTTGACTAGTAGACTCAACAATTGTTTCTGTTGATTCTTCGATATTGGAATTTTCCTCTATTCTTTCTTTTTCCATTTCTTCTCCTTCATTATTTCTATACTTATCAAACATTTTATGATTTCCTTTCTAAAATAAGAATAAAAGGTTTCTATGAATCCCAAAGCTGACCTTATGAATGATTTTAATCAATTAAAAGAGAAACCAAAATTTTTCACGTTACAAAATCTCTTAATATCACTGTTTTAGTCAAAATCATTAAAAATCTACAATTTTAGGTATTTTTTGAGCTGAAACACTGTTCCGCTATGTGTTCCGCTATAGAGTTTCAAAATGTTCCTAATTAACTAATTAATTCTATACTTTAGCATGTCAAAACAACAATACAGATCCGAAATGGGCATAATGGGTGATATCTTAGACGTTACCGCTGATGGTGGTCGTGATGGAATCATAGTATCTGCAATCTCTCGAAAGGCAAATCTTTCTCATTACGCTGTACTAGACAAATGTGAGAAATTGGTAGAAGCAGGCTTAGTAGAATCAGTCAGAAATGGCAGAAATAGAATCTTCCAAATAACTGAAAAAGGTCTAGATTTCTTTCAGGAATTTAAGAGATTTCAGGGATTAGTAGAAACCATGAATCTAAGGTATTGATCATATGAATGCTAAAATCATACAAACTCATAGGAAAAAGTTTCTTCGAGAAGATGGAATGCTTTTTGTAAGGACTGATGGTATAATTGATACAATGACCAGGATACCTCTTTTGGTAGCTAGTTTGATTATTGTATTAGCCCTAATTCCAATTCAGTCCTCATTTGGTTCTCCTAGAAATCTTGATCTTATGATTTACCCCGATGGAACTACTCATGTTTCTACTGAAATTGATGTAGATCCATTATCTATTGATTATGAACTTAATCTGTTTGGTAGTACTATTGATAATTTTGTAACCATAAATGAAAATGGATTTTTACTCAATCATGAAATTATAGGAAATTCTGTTTTAATTGAAACATTTGCTTCATCTGTAATTTTTGTAGAATATGATATTCATGATTTAGTATCTAAACAAAGTAGAGTTTGGACATTTTCACTAGATTCTCCTTCTGATTTTACATTACTGTTTCCAAAAAATTCGGCAATAATTGGTATGACAAATCTCCCTATTGATATGCAATTAATCAATGATCAAAACCAATTAACCCTATCAAGTGGTGAAACTGAAATTAATTATCTTTTCAGCACTCCAATAATCACTACTCCAGTTGAACCAATTAATTCTTCATCTGAATCAAATTATCCAATATATGCTATAGTTGGTGGAATTGTAGCATCTGCTATTATAGTAACAATAATTCGCATTAAACAAAGAACTACAAAATTAACACAAAACCAACAAACTACTCCAATTGAACAAATTGATACTGAAGAAATTTTTAAACTAAAACCAGATATCCGTGAGGATGATAAAGAGATAGTGAAGTTTATTTCAAATAATGGAGGGAAAGCGCTTGAAAGTGAATTACGTAAAAAATTCCTACAACCAAGAACTACAATGTGGCGTGCAGTAAAAAGATTAGAACGTAATGGAATTATTGAAATTGAAAAGAAAGATTTGCAAAATCTAGTAAAACTTAGAAAAAATATGGAGGAAGAGGAATGAAAATTCTAGCATTATTTACAATATTCGTATTAATTTTTGGAACAACATCTTTTGTTAATGATGCATACGCACAAAATGATCTTAGTATTTTACTCCGTATTGCTACACAAGCAGACAAACAAATTCAAAACCAATTACATCAGGTATATGGTAATGATGTGCCTGAAAAAATTCAATTTCTATATGATAAAGGACACATGACAGTAAATTCATTAGAAAAATCTTTACCTGATGATGTAAAACAAGCAAAAAAAGATTTTCTTACATCAATGAAATTATTTAAACAAGTTTCGAAAATGATTTCTGAACCTGTTGTAAAGGTACAAGTTGTTCTAATTCATGTAGATCAATCTAGTCAACTTGATAGATTAGAAAAATATGTTTTAACCTTAAAGACTATATCTAAAAAACTTGATGCCAAAATAAATTTTGAAAATATTGATGACTTACTCCTTAAAACACGTAATCAAATTAATAATGGAACTGAAATTCCATCTGAAACTATTATTCAATTAAAATCATCTATAACATCTATTGAAAAAGATATTCGTAACTTTGCTTCACACAGTGCGTTTGATAGAATTAAACAATTTGTAGATAGGCAACTTGATAAAATTGATAAAATATTAGATAAAGCAGAAGAAACTGGTGCTGATCAGAATCAAATCAATAAAGCTCATGAATTAATTGATGAAGTTAAAGCCTTAATTGATAAAAATCAAATTAATGATGCAAAGATAGTTTTTCATGAATTACACAAATTATTGAAAAACATCCAATCCTCGGTGGGTTAAATAACATAAGCTTCATATACATTTTCTAAAGAATTTGGATATGGTCTCAAAAGCAATAACAGTGGGAGTTGGAATTCCAATGATTCTAGTTGGTGCTTTGATGGCTTGGTTATGGGCTCCAATTGAAGGAGATTTACAAAATCAAATAGAATTAGTTGGAAGTACAATTGGAATTTTGGGCGTAGTGTTCTTTATTTCTGGATTATTTTATACAAAAGAACCTGTAATGCATTAGAAACTCATTGAATAAATAATGAAAAAAATTAGTATTATTACTTGAAAGTAAGATTATTTGAAATATTTACATCAGTTGAAGGAGAAGGAATTCTTTATGGAACAAAAACTCTTTTTGTAAGACTTGCAGGTTGTCCTTTTACTTGTTTTTATTGTGATACAAAAGAATCCCTTCCACTTGATTCTGGAACTGAATATTCAATTGATGAAGCATGTCAACTAATTGATTCTAATTTAAAAAAACAAACATACAAAGTAAATTTTACAGGAGGAGATCCACTAATTCAACATCAAGCAGTTGCTCAACTTGCCAAACACATTCAAGGGAAAAAAATTCTAACATACCTTGAATCAGCATGTTTTGATATTGATAGATTTAATCATGTTTTACCATTTATTGATATTGTAAAAATTGAATTCAAAACCAAAGATTCCGATTTTGTAGATTCTGAACATTATGAAAAATTAATTGAACATACTATGAAATGCTTAGAATCATCTGTTAATACAAAGAAAACAACTTTCATCAAAATTGTAGTTAGTTCTAAAACAAAGATAAATGAATTTGAAGAATTAACCAATCAAATTTTCAAAACTATTTCTAAAGAAAATATTGATGGTTTTATTATTCAGCCTACCTATGGAGTTGCAGAGCCATCATTGGAACTTTTACTAGATTTGTATGATATTGTATATCCACACTATATTGATGTCAAAGTAGTTCCTCAATTACACAAATTTATTGGTGCCCCATAAATTATAAGCCTAAAAATCAGACTAAGTTCAAATACTGGAAAAATTCTGTGAAATTGTAAAATGGATGAAGATCGTGTAAAAAAACTCATTAGAGAATTAATTATTGAAGTTGGTGAAGATCCTACACGGGAGGGCCTACGAAATACTCCTGAACGAATTGCAAATATGTACAAGGAGATCTTTAATGGGTATGATTCAGATTCTCAACTTGCCATACAATTCTCAGAAGATTCTGATGTAGTAATTGCACGTGATATTCAATTCTATTCAATGTGTGAACATCATATGTTGCCATTTTATGGAAAAATTCACATTGCTTATTCTCCAAATGGGAGAGTTTTTGGAATATCAAAACTAGTAAGATTAGTTGAAAAATATTCAAAAAGACTACAAATTCAAGAACGATTAACAAAAAATATTGCAGATGAACTATTTTCCCAAGGAGTAAAAGGTGTTGTAGTATTGGCAGATGCCGAACATCTATGTATGAAAATGCGTGGTGTTAGAAATGATGCAACTCTATCTTCATCAGCATTTAGAGGAATTTATGAAAATAAAGATGAAAAAGAAGGTATAATGACATTAATTAGAAAACATGCCTCAGATTCTTACATATAGTACATACTGAAAAATTAAATAATCTATTTTTTTGACACTTCACATGGGAGTACATCCAAATATTCACATTCCAAAAGAATCCTGGCCAAATTGGATATGGTATGCAATTGAATGCATAATTGTTATTGCTGTCTCATTATTAGTTTCCAGAGAAATTACTAATTCTTTTGAAGGACTAACTCCTGAAATACAAAATTATCTGTTTATAGGAAATATGGGAATATTCTTTCTTGTTTGGTATGTTGGACTTAGACGTTTCATTTTAACAAAATTTCTTCGAAATGGTTACTAGAATCATTTAAGATATTTTGTTTTATCTTTAATTCCAGCTTTTACAAATGCAATTTTTCTATTATTACAAGATTCACATTCACCACAATGATATTTTTTATTTGAATAACAACTCCAAGTTTTAAAAATAGAATCTCCTAAAACTTTAATTCCAGATTTTAGTAAATCACTTTTTGATAATTTTTCTCTATAGGGCGACCAAATTTTAATACTATTTCGTAATTTTAAATTAATTCCATCTATTTCTCCTTGATTAAATGCAGATTCTAATTTTTTTGCAAATACTGGTCTACAATCAGGATAATGATTATCTCCTGTATGAGCACCATATACTACAAGTGATGCATTTAGTGTAAAAGCCCACGCTGAAGCCACTGATAGAAACACTGCATTTCTAATTGGAACTACAATTGAATATTCAAATTTACTAGGAATTTTTCTTTTTTTACTTGTTAAAACATTAGAATCACCATACAAATCTTTCATAAAACTAATATCAATAATTTTATGCTGCTTTAATCCTAATTTTTTTGCAAAAAACTTTGCAGTAGCAATTTCCATATCTGCTTTTTGTCCATATGAAAATGTAATTCCGTATAAATCATATTTTGATTTTAAAAATGAAACTGCACAAACAGAATCTATACCTCCACTAAAAACAATTACTGCATTTTTCATAACTTTCATCTAGAATTATTTTCTCTTATTTTTTGCCCCATTACTAGGTTTACAGATTATTGTTTTACATTTTGTATTTGCTGATGTAAATCCTTTAGTCATTGCTAAACTGATTTTTTTCATATCAGAAGATTTTTTTGCAAATGCAATTACTGAAGGTCCTGCTCCACTTATTGTGACACCTAATGCACCTGCTTTAATGGCATTTTCCTTCACTTTAGAAAATCCTGGAATC
>Ga0206679_10002860_pt1 | contig 13496 bp, 6 predicted proteins | sample M110012015metaG_FD_155464 | JGI IMG/M metagenome (GOLD analysis project Ga0206679, IMG submission 155464) | Ammonia-oxidizing marine archaeal communities from Monterey Bay, California, United States - M1 100m 12015 | ecosystem: Environmental > Aquatic > Marine > Intertidal zone | place: USA... | reverse complement strand
TAACTGGTGCGACAGGACCAGCAGGAAATGACGGAGCAGCAGGAGCAACTGGCGCACAAGGACCAGCAGGATTGCAAGGCCCAATAGGTTTAACAGGTAGTACTGGTGCGACAGGACCAGCAGGAAATGACGGAGCAGCAGGAGCAACTGGTGCACAAGGCCCAGCAGGAAATGACGGAGCAGCAGGAGCAACTGGCGCACAAGGACCGGCTGGAAACGATGGACAAGGTGGTGTCACAACAGCTGGTACGAATGTTACTATTACAGGTGCTGGAACGGCCGGCGATCCTTATGTCGTGAATGCTGCTTCTGGTACATGCGGTTTATCAATAGGCGATACCTACGCGGGTGGTATTATCTTTTTCTTAGACGCTTCTGGTTGTCATGGTTTAGTTGCCGCACCAGCTGATCAAAGCACAGGAGTAAGATGGTATGCAGGCACCTATGGTGCTACACGAGCTACAGGAGATGGTCTTTACGCAGGCGAGGCAAATACAGCAATTATTATCGCTTCGCAAGTTGCAATTGGTGATGATGGAAGTGATTATGCGGCTCAAATTTGTAATGACTTACAAATTACAGTGGGAGGCGTAACTTATGGCGACTGGTATTTACCTTCAAAATACGAACTTAATTTATTATATGATCAAAAAACTGTGGTTGGCGGTTTTGCTATTGGCAGCTATTGGAGTTCTACGGAGGGCGATAACTTCAATGCGTGGTTACAGTTTTTCTACGGTGGTAACCAGGGCAACGACGGTAAGGACTACACACTCTACGTGCGTGCTATTCGGGCTTTTTAACAATTTATCTATTTATCCATTTAACTATTTTTTAAGTTATGGTTTTTTACCGCGTAGCGGTCAAATTTGAAAAATGGAGGGCAACGCCCTCCATTTTATATTAAGAACACATGTTATGGCATTATATTACGACTTACCAGTTTTCAAGGATGTGTATAAACTCACGTTGTTAATTTACGGCCTAACCAAAGATTTTTCAAAAGAGTATAAGTACACCTTGGGTCAAGATTTAAAGAAAGACGTTATGGTGTTAACGATACGATAAACGTAATACGTTTATTTTTCCGCTATAAATCCCTTTTGTTGTTGGATTATAGAGAGCACATCCTTCATTCAAGCACAAAAATCAAATACAAAAAGTACTTACTTGACTATTTTATGTACCTGAAATCTTGGCCCTTTTTAATGGACTTGACTGTTTCCAGAATCATGCGAATGCTGTTCTCGACATCGTCTTTATGCACCATTTCGACAGTGGTATGCATATAACGCAATGGCAATGAAATCAGTGCACTTGTCACTCCTTCATTAGAATAGGCAAAAGCATCAGTATCTGTACCTGTAGAGCGCGAAACAACCGCTCTTTGGAAAGGTATTTTCTTTTTCTCCGCGATTGAAATAATTTGCTTCAGGAAATTATTCTGTACAGCCGGACCATATGTTAAAACAGGACCATCACCAGACTTTAAATCACCATTTTCAATTTTATTAACCATAGGAGTACCTGTATCGTGACAGACATCAGTCACAAGGGCTACATCGGGTTTGATTCTTTGAGCAATCATCTGAGCTCCACGCAATCCAATCTCTTCCTGAACAGAATTCACCACATAAAGTGAAAAAGGGAGCTTGGTCTTGGATTCCTTCAGTAATCTGGCCACTTCAGCAATCATAAATCCACCTACCCTGTTATCCAAAGCTCGTCCGACATATTTTGTTTTATTCAGAACCATAAATTCATCTTCAAAGGTGACCACACATCCCACATGAATTCCTAGAGCTTCTACCGCTTTTTTGCTGGTACAGCCACAGTCCAGAAAAATATTTTTAAGACTTGGGGTTTCCTCCTTTTGTTTACGCATATGAATGGCAGGCCATCCGAATACCGCTTTCACAATGCCCTTATCCGTATGAATATTCACACGTTTTGAAGGGGCAATCATATGGTCGGACCCTCCATTTCGCATGAGATAAATAAATCCTTCTTTTGTGATGTAATGCACAAACCAGGAGATCTCATCCGCATGTGCCTCAATGACCACTTTGTAGTCCATTCCAGGATTAATGATACCCGCAACTGTTCCATAGCTGTCGGTGATGTACTCATCGACATAGGGTTTGATGTATTCAAGCCAAAGCTTTTGGCCTTCAGATTCAAAACCTGTAGGACTTGCGTTGTTTAAATATTTTTCAAGAAATTTTTCGGATTTTGTTGTAATTGTTTTTTTCATTCTACCTCATTAAAGTAATATTACCTTTCACTATCGAATTTAAACCGCCTACACAGGTGACATCCAGATAATAGTCATACACATCGGGCTGCAATTGAACACCTCTAAACGTTCCATCCCAACCATTATTTACATCCGTTGAATAAAAAATCAGTTCTCCCCAACGATCAAAAATCCTAAATATTACTTTTTCAATGTAGAGTCCTCTCACAAATAATATATCATTGTATCCATCTCCATTAGGTGAAAATGCATTAGGCACAAACACATAAGGATCCTCGCAAATGATTTCATATACTTTGATTTCTACCGTATCGTCTCTCGTACAAATACCATCAGAAACTGTTAGGGTATAGATAATGTCTTCATCTATGACCGCATCTGTCTGCTGATTCGTAGGCGCACTGAGACCTGTATCCGGAATCCATTGATACGAAGACAATCCCGAAGGTGAGCCAAATAGAGTAACGGTAGTTCCTGGAGCTACTGTGTAATCTGATGCAGAAGCAATAACCAGAGTGGAATCAATATCCGACACATTAATAAATATCGAATCAGACACCAGACATCCCTCCTGAGAGGTACCTGTAACATAAATATACTGCGAAAAAGTAGGGTTCGTAAATACGGAACTTACATTTCCAGGGTTAATTAGAATACTTGTCGGTTGCCAGTCATACGTTAAGGATATAGACGGGTTCAGATTTGTTACCGTCACTTCAGCAATGTCTCCTACACATATGGAATCCTCCGCAAATAGAGACAATTCCGGTTCTATATAAACGAACACGACACTATCAATAACAAAACAATCCCCATTACTCGCTTCAATATAATAGTATCCTGCAAGTGGAGTGTCAATAGTTACGTTTGGATCTGTTATAGGGGAGTTAAGTGTATCTGAAAACAAATTGTTCGTAGACCATACAAACTGCGTCGCTCCTGTAGTTAATGGAGTCAATGTGGTAGGAACAGCAACACACAATTCCACGGTATCAACCAGATCAATGGTTGGTTCTGGAGTGACGGTAATTTGTGCCGTATCTGCATCGAAAACAGCACATACATCGTCGTAGATATACAAAACCACATCGAATGTGCCGACAACATCAAATGTAGCCGATGTATTAAAATTTAAGGAATCCTGAGTTCCATTTCCAAAATCCCATAAAAACCCGGAATTCGGAACAGAATTATTAGTGAAATTGACAGTAACAGGGGTACAGCCCTGGGCGTTATCAATGGTAAAATTAGCAATAGGAGCTACACTGAAATCTACATATACACTGTCTTCTGTAGTACAGAATCCATTACTTACCTGTATGTAATACATACCCGCACTTGAAACGACAATTGTAGAATCGTTACCTGGATTCAGAACATTTGAAAAATCCGGTAGAGACGACCAGATAAAAGTGGTTGCTGTTCCATTCGAATTTGCAGTTAGAGAGGTATCTGGCTGATTACAAACCAGCACAGAATCCAGGTTAATAACCGTGACATCAGGTACTATTGTAACTGTAGCAAATGCCGTGTCAGAGAAGGCACATATAGAATCATATATATATAATGATACATCGTATGTTCCTGCGTTTGTATAATTGATTGTGGGTTCAAAAGTTGTGGAGTCTACTACTCCATTTCCAAAATCCCATAGAAAATAACTCGTTTGCACAGAAATGTTATCAAAGCTCACAGTTAAGGGAGCACATCCAATGGAATCCAGTAGATTAAATTCAGCCACAGGAGGGGCATCAAATAGAACAACTACAGAGTCATCAGTAGTACAAAAAGCGTTGCTTACCTGGATATAATATGTACCTGAACTTGTAATTGTAATTACCGAATCTCCAGGGGCATTGAGAGGGCTTGAAAAATCAGGATTCATTGACCAAATAAAATTAAAAGCGGTACCATAAGTATTAACCGATAAATCATATGGGTCATTATTGCATAGATTAACCGGACTTGTGACCTCAGCGATTACTGAATCCACAACTACTACCAAGATTTGAGCTGTATCCGTAAGCTGACAGATACTATCCGTTACATACAAAAACACGTTGTAAGAACCCGCATCAGTGTATGTAACAACTGGATTAAAGGTGGTAGAATCCAGATCTCCATCACCAAAATCCCACAAATAGGTATCATTTGCTGACGAGTTATTGTCAAAAGTTACCGTGAAGTCATTACATCCGATAGTCTGATCAACCGTAAATTCAGCCAGTGGTAATAGACCGGAATCAAACTTGTAAATCAGATTATTGCAATTTGAGCTATTATTGTTTGACGACCAGGCTCCGGGTGTTGTCGGGAAATCGCTATTTCCACCACATCCACCACAAACGGATTGATACACTATTCCATTTTTATCAAATCGTGAAGTCCCTCCATCTACATGCTCATCTGAAACTGGACCGCCAATATAGGACCCATACAAGATTCCGGACAAATCTGCCTGTAATACCATCAAGTAAAAATCAAAACCGTTTGCAGGATTGAGCTGAAATGCATCAGGAGTAACCGGCATCCCATTGAGAGGAGTAGCCTGAAGAATATTTGCTCCCCAACCTGACACATAAATATTACCACAATTATCTACTAAAAATGCGGCTGGTGATATATGTATGGCCGTACTCCCATTTCCAAATCGTGTTGAAGCAAGATTAGTTGTCAGAGTTGGATCCAGTTTTATGATGAAATTACTACTTGATCCATTGGAATAGGCCGCATTCTGTATAGGGAAGTTTCCGCCAACAGATTGACCGAGTAGAAATATATTGTCCACACGATCAATCTCCACAAAAAAGACCTGATCATATTGGTTCATACCAATATAGCTGGCCTGAGTAATTGAACCTCCTGCAGGAGGTATCTTTACCACAAAGCCATCTACAGAACCACCGGCACTGTTTGGCTGATATCCACCTGCGGTTCCAGGTAGATTACTGGATGCTGTTCCACCAGCAAAAACCATATTTCCATTCAAATCTACTTTAACTGAATAGCAGGCATCATCCTGAGAGCCTCCATAGTAGCTGGAAAAAAGTAGCTGAGTAAAATCAGCCGATAATTTAAATACCACTCCATCCTGTCCACCTGCATTCCCGTTTTGAAAAGCATTAACTGTCGGGAAATTATTAGACTTCGTACAAGATGCTACAATCACATTATTTATAGAGTCAAGCATGATTTCTCCTCTAAATTGATCACCATAATTAGAAATTAAACCATTGTATGCTCCTACATTGTTGTAAGGTAAAAATGCGGCATCGTAATTTATACCATCATTACCTGAACCTCCAACAAATGACGAACCCATCAAATTTGACCCATCTGAACTAAGTTTTGCCACATACAAGTCCACTCCCTGAGCCGAATGAAAAACTCCGTTAAAGGTGAATTCAGCACCCATAGTTCCACCATTATGGCTATTATCAAAAGCACCAGCACTTGTGGGAAAATCAGGACTTGATGTAGCCCCAAATAAGTAAATATTGTCATTCAAATCACAAATCATACTGTGTGCTGTTTCTGTACCGGAATTATTGTTCCCGCCTCCCAGAAACGTTCCCCAGATCATTGTTGTTCCATCCGCGGAGTATTTTGAAACAAATACATCGGTTATACCATAAGCACCGTTGAATACAGTAAAATTTGAATTGATATCGTAGGCTGTTGGACTGGGTGTGGGATAATCATTCCCATAAACCGTACCACCTGAATATGCCGAACCATCGTATCCATAGGTAGCGGTCATTCCAAAGTTATCCGAGTTTGCACCATTATAGGTTGCAAAAATGAGTACAGGATCGATAACCAAGGGAAAATTAGAATCATAAGTACCAATATTAAATGATACATTATCCCCCTCTAAAGAAAAAGAACAGTCCACCTCATTTTTTTTACCATTTATTATCTGGTAGGCATACGGATGCTCTTCAAAAATCTTTCCCAGTTTTGTTGTGATTTCGACATCTCCCTGGTCATTCAAGACTATAGATTGCTGACCTGCATAATTTAGCTTGATTTTATTGTAAGATTGATTAGGCGTCACAATAAACTCATACTTAAATAACCCCTTATGATTTAATATCCTTAAATCTATACCGTCATAGAGGTTTTTCAGTGTGGCATTTCCATAAGAATAGGCCTTACTTACCCATTTGGACCGATTATTTCCTTTAAAATAATTGTAATAAAAGGAGCTCTGCTCAGATTTCAGTATTTCAGAGACCTTATTGCTTCCAATAAAATTCATATGTACCACCTCTTCCCGTATATCTGTTCTGCCGGTTGAATTTTCAAAATTCATATGATTTTCATGCATAGCTGAAAAATCCTGAAGGTGGTATACAAATTTGTTCTGTTGTACCCAGACCTTACCACCCTCTATTGAGGATTGGAAAAAAACAGGCTCTGGCCATTGGCCTTTGTTTTCTATTAAACTCGACTTTTGAGTGTGCGTATGTTCAGTCGGTGTTATTGCGTGCTTATTCTGGCTTTGTTGTGCCCATGTGAATTGAACACTGATAAAAACAAGAAATATCAGTTGAAATGGAGTTTTCATTGAAGTATTTATGTAAAAGCTAAGATACAACAAAATCTTTCAAAAAAAATAGTTTTAATCCTGTTGACTTTAAAGATGAACGATTATATTAATTATTTTCGCTTCTGACACCTAAATACCTACTATGAGTAATTCAATTACCGAACTTTTTAAGATCAAATATCCATTGGTTCAGGCGGGAATGATCTGGTGTTCAGGATGGGAATTGGCTTCCGCAGTCTCTAATGCTGGAGGACTTGGAATCATTGGTTCGGGATCAATGTATCCTGAGGTTCTGGACGAGCACATCACCAAATGCAAGGCACATACATCAAAGCCCTTCGCCGTAAATCTTCCCATGCTCTATCCAAATATTGATGAGCACATCAATTGTATAATAAAGCATAAAGTCCCTATTGTTTTCACCTCTGCAGGAAATCCCAAAACATATACTCAAAAATTCAAATCTGAAGGGATTAAAGTTGTTCATGTGATATCAAGCGTAAAATTTGCAGTGAAGGCGGAACTGGCTGGTGTTGATGCTGTTGTTGCGGAAGGATTTGAAGCAGGGGGACATAATGGACGTGATGAAACAACCACCTTATGTCTAATCCCAATGGTAAAAAATTCGGTTTCCATTCCTGTAATCGCTGCTGGTGGAATTGGCAACGGTAAAGCGATGCTGGCATGCATGATTCTTGGAGCAGAAGGTGTTCAAATTGGCAGTCGTTTTGTGACGAGCCTGGAATCTAGCGCACACATTAATTTTAAAAATGCAGTACTCAATTGTGGTGAAGGAGATACCAAACTCACCTTAAAAGAATTGACACCAGTGCGCTTGATTAAAAATGATTTCTACAAGGAAATAGAAGGGGCATATGAAAAAAATGCATCGGCAGATGAACTCAAAGAATTACTGGGAAGAGGTCGTGCAAAAAAAGGCATGTTTGAAGGAAACCTTTCAGAAGGCGAACTTGAAATAGGACAGGTATCCGGTTTATTAAATGAAATATTGCCGGCAAAGGACATTGTACACGAAATAATCAGTGAATTTAATACAGCAAAAGGGGCTATGGCACATCTTGACTTTTAAACATGATCAAGTTTGAAAAATATAAGCTAAAAAATGGATTAAAGGTCATTTTACATCAAGACCTGAGTACGCCGATGGCTGTGGTAAATACTTTGTATGATGTGGGTGCAAGAGATGAAAATGAGGATAAAACTGGGTTTGCACATCTGTTTGAGCATCTCATGTTTGGAGGTTCTGCGCATATTGAAAGCTTCGATAAAGAGCTTCAAAAAGCCGGCGGAGAAAGCAATGCATTTACAAGTAATGATATCACGAACTACTATGAAATAATACCCGCTCAAAATATCCAGACTGCATTGTGGCTTGAAAGCGATAGAATGCTCTCCTTGGCTTTTACAGACAAAAGTCTTGAAGTGCAAAAAAATGTGGTAATAGAAGAATTTAAGCAGAGGTATTTAAATCAGCCATATGGAGATGTTTGGCTTAACTTACGACCTTTAGCTTATGAGCAGCACCCGTACAGGTGGGCGACCATTGGAAAAGACATTTCACATATTGAAAATGCAACAATACAGGATGTAAAATCCTTTTTTAAAAAGTTTTATACTCCTTCTAATGCCATTCTATGTATTTCAGGGAAGTTTGACTCGGACTCTGTTAAAGAACAAATAGAGCTCTATTTTGGATCCATTCCTGGTGGACTCAAGCCTGCAAGGCATTTCCCGGCTGAACCTCATCAAAATGAATTTAAATCAAAAAGCATAAAACGAGATGTCCCGGCAAATGCATTTTATTATGCATTTAAAATGTCTACTAGAAAAAGTACAGCTTACTATTTGGGAGATCTATTTAGTGATGCAATTGGTAAAGACAGCTCTTCGATATTGAATATCAAGCTAAAAAAAGAGCTGGAACTGGTTTCAGAAATTAACGCATTTATCACTGGGTCTCTGGATGAAGGTCTGTTTATTATCGGTGGTAAACTATCGGAAAACACAAGTTTTGACACGCTGGATAAAGCGCTATGGAAGGAAATAGAGTCCATCAAGAAAAAGGGCTTTGGAAAAAGCAAATTGAATGCACTCAAAAATAAAATCAGCACGGCTAAAGCTTTTCAGGATCAAGGCTTGTTAAATCGCTCCATGAATTTGTGTTATTTTGAATTGCTCGGAGATGCCAATGGAATCAATGAGGAAGAAGCTATATATCAATCAATTGAGCACGGTGATTTACTCTCTTTTGCCGAGCAGATACTAGTAAAAACAAACTGTTCTTTATTAAAAGTTCATCAAAATGCTGGATAGAAAAATTGCTCCGTTAACGAAAAAAATAGACAATATCGAATTCATTTGTCCAAGGGAGCTTCAGCTTAATTCGCACGCTAAATTATTTTGGATGTCAGATGTACCTAATCAAACGTCGCGAATTGACCTCTTTTTTGATGCCGGTCTTAGACAGGATAGAAATATTATAGCTTCACTTTGCTCATCCCTCCTACTGTCCGGTACCCAAGAAAAAAAATCTACTCAAATTCATAATGAAATTGACGCTTTGGGTGCTTATTTTGATATTGGCCTTTCGCACGAAGGAGTACTGATCTCTATTTTTGCATTAAAGTCCAATATATCTGAATCATTCAAGCTGATTTACAGCACCATTCAAGATGCTGTATTCCCTGAAAAGGAGATTATTGAAGTAGTTAATGAGAAACGTGATAAGTTTAAAATTAACTTATCGAAAGTTGGTTTTCTGGCTCAACGGGAATTTCAAAAAAAGATCTTTTTTAATACCCCATACAAAGAGCTCACTGAGCTTGAAGATTTTGACAATATTTCACGTGAAGATTTAATAAAATTCCATAATAAACACTTCAAAAATGGACTGTCCAGAATTGCTGTTACCGGAGCACTTTTGGAAGATGAGATTAACGAGATTAAAGACCTTTGTACACCGAATTGCATCTCAAAAAAGCTAAGCTATTATACAAATTTTGACAATAAGCCCGGAGTATATCACATAGACAAAACGAATGCCCTTCAATCGGCCATAAGAATTGGCAGAACTATGTTCAATAAAACACATGAGGATTTTATGGATTTCTCCATTTTAAACACGGTTTTTGGCGACTATTTTGGAAGCCGATTAATGAAAAATATTCGAGAAGATAAAGGATTCACCTACGGTATTGGCTCTGCGCTGGCAGAAACAGGTGGTTCAGGATATTTTATTATAGGATCAGAAGTTGGAATTCAGCACAAGGAAGCCAGCTTACAGGAAATTCAAAAAGAAATGAAAATAATAGCTGAAAACCCTATTCCAGAGGCAGAGCTATCATTAGTTAAAAATTACATTCTGGGGCAAATACTCAAATTGGCAGATGGACCATATGCAATGATGGATCTGTATCTCAGTGTGGATGCGTATGGATTAAATATGGATTTCTACAATACGTACATTAATCGCATTCACAGTATCACGTCTGAGGACATCAATAAAATGGCAAATAAACACCTGAATTGGGACTCGATGACTGTAGTTACCTCCGGATAGCAACTTTATTTTTTTAGTTCCGTTATAATACTACGTATTATTTTTCGTTGAATAACTATGAAAAAGATTGCTTTTGTACTGCTCTTTTTAATTGCGACTAAATTGTCATTCGCATCTCACGTTATGGGAGGCGAAATCACATGGCAATGTACAGGAAGCAATACGTATCAATTTCAGCTTGTTTTTTATCGGGATTGTAACGGTGCAGAAGTCAATGTTGTTTCCGAAACCATTAGGGTATGGAACCACCCAACACTCAGTGAAATAACGCTTCAATTTATTTCACGATCTGATATCTCACCTATCTGTTCTGAAGTTGCCGGATCTCCACCGATGCTGGATTGCGGTATAGGAAGTGCTGGTGGAAATGGTATCGGAGCACTTGAACAGATTATCTATATAAGTGGGGACATAGTAATTGACGGTATTCCTCCCACACAAGGATGGATATTTACTTATGAAAATTTTTCTCGAAGTAATGCACTTACTAATCTTTTAGATCCCTCTTCTTATGGGATTACATTGGCAGCTAAAATGTATCCGTCAGGAAATATGATACCGGGGTCATGTACAGATTCATCTCCTCTTTTTCTTCAGGCTCCCTATTTTGTAACTTGTGCGGGTTCCGAGTATAGGTACAATATGAATGCTATTGATCCAGACCTGGATTCCCTGCATTTTGAATTCGGAATTCCTTACGATCACTTCCCGACAGGTGTTTATGACCCTCCAAATAATCCAATTCCAGTTCCTTTTGAACAGGATTTTTCCTATTTGTCCCCTACACCTGGAGTTGTTACAGATCCCAACAATCTTCCGGCAACGATAGACCCTTCTACAGGAGAACTCATTTTTACCAGTTTTACCACAGGAAATTATAACATTAAGATTACAGTACAATCTTACAGACAGGGAGTAATTGTTTCCGAAGTAGAAAGAGAAATGCAGGTTGTAGTCCTTGCATGTTCCAATACAAACAGTGCTCCAGTAATCACAGCTCCCTTCCCCGGGAATTCTTTTGAAATTGATATCAATGCCGGAGATCTCATCTCTTTTGACCTGACCGCCAGTGATTTTGACCTTTTACAGGATGGATCGAATCAAAATGTCATTATCATTCCTTCAGGACCAATGTTTGGAAATAACTACACTTCTGATTTAGGTTGCGACATCGAACCCTGTGCAACTCTGAATTCAAGTCCCCCAATTTCCGCTCCTCAAACTGCCAATACCCTATTCTCGTGGCAAACGACCTGTGATCATCTTGTGAATCAGTTTGGAGAAGCCTCCAACGTAGTTCCATATGACTTTGTATTTAAAGTACAGGATGATTTTTGTCAGGTTCCTAAGGTTACGTATGCAACAGTTCGCATAAACGTTATCAATCCAGGTATTCTGGATGCTCCCAAAATCAATTGTATACAAACAGACGATTTTGACAATATCACCATTTTCTGGGATCCTATTACTGATCCTTTTGGCTCTTTCATCGAATACGGTATTTATTCCGTTCAGGATGGGCTAATCGGAAATTTAACTGATATTTCAGCAAATAGTTATACGATCAATGCAATAAGCGGGGCAAAAGACTATTTTTTATCGGTTCAATCCGGATGTGATGGAAATACGATAAATTATTCTGATACAATAGCAAATATCTACCTTAACATAAGTAATCCAGGTAATGGAACAGCCATATTAAACTGGAATGCACCCAGTGCAGCTATGCAACCCAGTTTCAATGCCTATTATCATATTTATCTCGAATATCCCACGGGGACACTAAATTTAATTGATAGTGTGCCTTATGGTACAGCAAATTATAAGGATACCATAGATATCTGTCAGGCCTTTATAAATTATCGCATCACATTGCCTACCGACGCATGCGAATTCACTTCAAATAAGGCAGGAGATAATTTTGAAGACATGCTTACCCCAAGCATACCGCTTATTTATTCTGTCGGGATTGACACAGCTTCAAACAATATGCTCATTGAATGGAATGAAAATGACCAAAACGATACGTATGGTTACGTCATTTATACTTTTGATTCCAATGGAATACTATACGAGCTGGATACGGTCTGGGGGCTTCAAAACACCAGCTACAGCTATCCTGTCGATTTAACGGGAGGTCCCTATTCCTATTCTGTTGCGGCGTTTGACTCCTGCACCACCAACGCTTTTCCCGTGACCTTTCAGACCTCTGCAAAAGCAAGTATTAATACGTCTATGATTTCTTCTTCGGCGGTCTTTATGTGTGACCAGGAAGCCGAAATATACTGGAGTCCATATATAGGAATTAATGTGGACTTTTATGAGATTTGGAGTCTGGTCAATGGAAATTGGAATTTAGAAGAAATAAGCCAGGATACCTCAGTTCGCATTCCTGTAATCGGAAATGAAAATTATTCTATTTATGTCAACGCTGTCTTCTTCAATGGCTACAATGCTTTTTCATCACCTACCCATTTTTATGTTCCCGTTCCTGGTCAGCCATCATTTCATTATTTTAAGCTTGCTACAGTTAGCGGAGAAAATATAGAGCTGTATGATTTTATAGATGAATCTGTCGGAATTAATGAAATTATATTCCAAAGAAGAAACAATAGTGGTGCTTTCGAAGAAATCGGAAGATCTGATGCCAATGGAAATGACGTATATTTTCTGGATGATGATGTGCATACAGATTATCGATCCTGGGAATACAGAACGAAATATGTGGATAGCTGTGGAAGCGAAGGAACATATGCCAATTCAAACAAGACCATCTTTCTTGAAGGGTCTGCAGATGATTACAATATGATCAATACATTGAACTGGACAGCATATGAGGGATTTGACGGTGGAATCATGGAATATCATATTTATCGATCAATTAATGGAGTTTTCGACCCAATTCCAATAGTTGTACTTGACAACACAGAGCTAAGCTATACGGATGATGCCAACGGTCTGGATTCTGAAGGAAAAATCTGTTATCGAATTGAAGCAGTTGAAGCATTTAATACCTATAATTTCTCTGAAACAAGTGCATCTAATGAGCTCTGCTTATTGTATTCTCCCAAGATTTATATTCCAAATGCATTTACCCCTAATGGAAT
>Ga0206679_10002857_pt1 | contig 13502 bp, 9 predicted proteins | sample M110012015metaG_FD_155464 | JGI IMG/M metagenome (GOLD analysis project Ga0206679, IMG submission 155464) | Ammonia-oxidizing marine archaeal communities from Monterey Bay, California, United States - M1 100m 12015 | ecosystem: Environmental > Aquatic > Marine > Intertidal zone | place: USA... | reverse complement strand
AAATTTGAATTTAAAGACTCCGTTGTTGCAATTTGTACTCTCGTTTGTGGGTGAAAGAGCATTGAACGGATAAATAGGGAAGTCATCATTACCTCCACATCCGGCGCAAACCGACTGATATATTTCTCCTTCTGGATTGAATCGAGAAGTCCCACCGTCAACGTGTTCGGCGCTTGTGCCACCGCCAAAGAATGTAGCGTAAACGACATCGCTGGCATCCGCATTGAGCACCATTAAATAGAAATCACTTCCCGAGGTGATAGATTGATAGGCGTCTTTGGTAGTAGGCATACCAGTTACCAAGTCTGTGTTGGAGTTGCTTGCAGTATTGGTCGTGCCACCCCATCCGCTGATGTATACTTTTCCACATTGATCGACAAGAAAAGCAGTAGGAGAGAGGTTTGGTTTTCCGCTACCTGTTCCCACTGTTGTTGACCACACCATATCGCTCAAATTGGCCTCAAACTTCGCGACCAACATCCCGCTGTCCTCTTGCCCGTATAGTGCATTCTCAATAAAGTAATCTCCATCAGCCTGAGTTTGGCCATAAGCGTACACTAGGCCTTGTGCGTCTAGTTCTACGAAGTAAGCTTGGTCGTACCAGGGTGAGCCTAAATAGGTTGAATTCGTGATTGAGGATGTTGTCGTGTTTAGTCTGGCCAGAAATCCATCTGAAAGGCCGCCGTTGAAGTTAGAATCGTGCCCGAGATTTTCTAGAAATCCATTGCTCTTAGTTCCTCCGCAAACGACCAATTGGTTGTCTTGGTCAACCGCCAAGGAGTAGGTAGCGTCATCTAAAGATCCACCGAGAAACGTGCTCCAGAGCAAGTTTTCGAGATCGGGGTCAATTTTGAAAACACAGGCGTCTAAGGCTCCAGCTTGACTGGATTGAATGGGATTGATAACCGGAAAGTCATCCGAGAAGGTGCAGCTCGCCACGCATATGTTTCCATCGTGATCGAGTTCTACCTCCCCGCGCATTTCATCTGCGTAATTGAATTTCAGCGAGCCACTGGAGTTGATGCCGTCGTTCCCCGATCCACCAACAAAAGTGGAAGCTAAAAGCGCCGTTCCGTCATTGCTGAATTTTGATAAAATGATATCCGAACCAAGCGCATAAGAGACACCAACCCCCGATGGAGCAAAGGAATTTCCTCCTGCGAAAGACGTGTCATATGCCCCTTCGGTAAAGGGATAGTCGTCTGAGGCTGTGGTGCCCAATACGATGAGCTGATCGTTTTCATCGACGATTAAACTGTGTGGTAATTCATCGCTAGTGCCACCGATTAAGGTGCTCCAGACCATGAAAGTACCCGTGGTGTCGTATTTGGACAAGGCAATATCTGTTCCAACTAGTGAACCTGAGCCCTCGCCACCAGCCCATGTTTCTTGATATGCCCCTAAGGTGGTGGGGTATTGATCTCCAAAAGCAGAACTGCCTGAGTATAGAAAGCCGTCTGAATCGTAGGTTGCTGTATATCCAAAGTTGTCCGCAGTGGAGCCGGAATAGGTTGAAAATATCAATTCAGGGTCGATGGTCAGCGTGCCTTTAGGGATATAGCCTTCTTCAAATTCAAATGAGAATACCCCATTCTCTAAATGGTAAGAACAGGATACTCTCAATCGCTGTCCATCAATTGTCTCCCAGGCTATTGGTCTTTGTTCGAATACATAACCGTAGCTATGTGAAAGGGAAATTTGACCGTGATCAATGGTTGGTGCTACGCCGCCATTATACGACCATTTGATTGAAGAGGGGTCAGTGCCTGGCTGAACGATGAAATCGTATTTCACAAAAAACTCATTCGAGTGCACTTTCAGGTCAATGTTGGGGTAGAGATCGTCGTAGTAGACCTCGTTGAGCGCTCTGCATCCGCCTGACCATTTGTTTTCATCTTGGCCAAGAAAGAAGTTGTAGGTAGTGACTTGGGGCTTGTTTCCTGAAATCTTGACATTTGCATTTGTGCTTAGAAACATCTGCTGATAAGCATGGCCCATGATATCGACGGGCACTGGACTATTCATTTCTGGCGTGCCATGAAGTTCTAGATAAAGCCCTCGATCGATGAGGTTAAAAGTAAACCGGTCATTCTCAAGAAACATGGCTCCACCTTCGACACTTACTTTGTGATGGGCTTGAGCTGGCCATTGGCCGAGATTTTCGACGAAGTGTCGTTGTGCTGATGTCCCGATTTGCAGGACTAGAATTGCTATGAGCGTGGCGAAGCGCACTGGTTGCAATTTAGGGAAAGTGTGTAATCACGGAGAGCACGGAGGTCATGGAGAAAAGTCTCTATGCGCTTTGTGGCAAGGCTCATTCGTTTTGGATTCTCCGTTCTCAGTCGAGAGCATAACACCCTGATTTTGAAACTTTTATGCTCTAATTGCGGTATACTTCTTTAAATCACGCCCTATTTCTCTTAATCTTTTGCTCGCCAGAAACAGAATTTATAACGCGAAAAATTTTGAGATTATGGCAAATGCTAAAGCACTGAATATCAGAACAAGACGATGGCTAATTATCGGATTGGGAATCCTCTCTCTTTGGGTATTACTAACTCCTTAACGCAGATTGAACAATAACAATGTATTATATTGCGTCTATATCTTTTGAGGCCAATATTGAAACCAAAGAGTTAGAATGTTCGTACATGTGTGAGAGTACAAACAAAACTGACTTTTAAACCGAATTTGAAATGGACACTGTTCACGAACTTAACCATTCTGTCTTACAGAGATTAATCATCATATTTCTTGGTCTCTTGACTATAGCCGTAGTCGCACAATCGTGTACATATACTAAGCCATGTTCAGCGTATGATCACGTCGAACTGCCCGTAGTCGAGATAGAAGAATAGAAAAAATATTTTCCTAATGGAAACTGCCCCGCGTGTCTTTTGATGTGCGGGTTTTTTTGTAAGTTCTTCGCACATCTTCCGCGTTCTGCGATAAAAACCTAGAATTGGAAGTATATAAACGGCTGCATTTCTGCACCTTTAATTTGAATCAACAGCACGATAACTACGAACGCAACGACGCCGTGAAGTACCAGCGGCATGTCTGCAAACTTAGCGCGATACCAAGCTTTCCATTTACTAGGAAGCATGTGGATGATATACCCGACGATCATTACGACGATCACCCACGAGTATTCGGTGAGAACGAACACAACTTCGTCGAAATTCAATTTCCCAAAGATCTCTGAAAGCCCAGAGCCAATTTGACTAAGCATTGTGTTGGCTGAGAAATACTCAGCGACGATATTGTGCTTGTCATTCAGGTTCTCCCAAGTGTTGTGCGATCCAGAGCGGAACCAAATACGAGTGAATGAAATGAAATTAAAAGTCAGGAATATGGCCCAAGCTCTCTTATACCAGGTATTCTTAGACTCCCAAGGACTAATCTTCCGCCACAGTTTGTAGACGACAATTCCCAATCCGTTGAGACCTCCCCAGACCACGAAATTCCAACTTGCTCCGTGCCATAACCCTCCAATTAGCATGGTGAGCATGATGTTGATGTTGGTTGTTAGCCAATTCTTGAAGGCTGGAATCATCTGAGCAAGAGCCACAATGAAAATCGCAAAGCCGATGTAGCCCACGAAAATCCACAGGTTGGCAGCCAGAGCGGATACGAACAAAACGATCACAGACAGCACCACCCAAGTTCCAATAGTCCCCCCTCGATTTCCTCCTAAAGGGATGTACAAATAATCCTTTAGCCAACTGGAAAGGCTGATGTGCCAGCGCTTCCAGAAATTTCCGACACTGTCTGCTTTGTATGGTGAGTTGAAGTTTATGGGGAGAACAAAGCCCATTAGAGCTGCGACTCCAATCGCAATATCAGTGTACCCGCTGAAGTCTGCATATACCTGTAAGGAGTATCCGTAAAGCGCCATTAAATTCTCAAAACCATTGTACCGAATTGGATCCGAAAACACCGAATCCACAAAATGGACCGCTAGGTAATCCGCAAGCAGGAATTTTTTGAGAAGGCCATTAACGATCCAAAACATGGCAAATCCAAACTGTTTCTTGGTCAGGGAATATTTCTCATAAAGCTGAGGAATGAAATCGGACGCTCTGACAATTGGACCTGCCACCAATTGTGGAAAGAAACTCACGTAAAAACCAAAGTCGAGAATGTTCTTCACGGGTTTCAGTTTCTCTCTGTAAATATCGATGGAGTAGCTCAACGTCTGGAAAGTGTAGAACGAAATTCCTACCGGTAAAAGGATTTGATCAACTCTGAATGTGGAGCCAAAAACCGTGTTGGCCCCAGCGGCGAAAACGTTGGTGGGGTGGTATGCAGATCCAAAAATCTCATTGAAAGAATCGGCAAAAAAATAGGCGTATTTAAAATATACGAGTACCCAGAGATTGATGACAACGCTGACTATTAGCCATAATTTCCTCTTTCCAGCTTTGGACTTATCGATTTGAAAGCCAATGAGATAGTCGGAAACGGTAGAGAAAAGAAGAATTGAGAAAAAGAAACCACTGGTTTTGTAATACAGGAATACGCTAATGATAAACAAGAAAGCATTTCGAATTGCCCGATTGGAATAGACGATAGAATAAATAGCTAGTACTGCGGCGAAGAGTATCCAGAAATGCTCGTCCGTAAAGTTCAGCGGGCGAGACTCATCATAGAACACTATGTCTTTAAGCCATTGTATCAATGAATATCGGGATTCATGCAGTCAACGGAATCGTTGTCAAAACACAGAAAATTGATCTTTACTATTTCGGAGTTGGTTGTTTTTATTTCACAATCTTGGTGGGAGAATTCTGACTTGGTGATTGAATTAAAACATGAAGCTAGTTCTCTTTCGATTTCAGACAATACATTTGTCCTTCCCACGACTTGATTATGATTGAATTTCTTGAAAAAGATCCTTGGAAAGTAGAAGTTAAAAATTGGCGGCATGAGCATGTTCAGCGCTTTGAGTCTGTATTTAGTCTTGGCAATGGAAAGTTTGGGCAACGAGCCAATTTCGAAGAAGGATACTCAGGTGAAACTTTACAGGGGAGCTATGTAGCGGGAGTCTACTACCCCGACAAAACTAAAGTCGGCTGGTGGAAAAATGGATATCCGGAGTATTTTGCCAAAGTCCTTAATAGCGTCAATTGGATAGGTCTAACCATTTCTGTAGACGATGTAAAGCTCGATCTAGCCAAACATTCTCCAGAAAACTTCTATTGGGGTGTGGATATGAAAACGGGAATTCTCACTCGGAGATTTCAGATTGAGACAGCAGAAGGTAAGCGCCTCAGGTTCGAATTTGAGCGCTTGTGTAGCATGTCTGACGATCAAGTAGGAGCCATCCGATGCTCAATACAAGCTTTGTCTGGAAATGTGAATATTGAAGTGAATTCATTCCTGGATGCTAATGTGGTTAATCACGATGCTAATTGGGAAGAGACTTTTTGGGACCAATTGAGTTCGCAGGCTGACAGTAAAAGCTGTGCAGTAGTTTCACGGACTAAGAAAACTGGGTTTGAAGTGGCCGCAAGCGCTTGTGTATCAATTAATTGCGAATCCAATATGGCAAGTGAATCTGCTGAAGGATATGCTGCTCAAAGCCTGAGTTTTAAGCTCTTCGAAGGGAAGGATATTAACGTTGAGAAATATGTTGGGATCAGTTCTTCTCTTGATTGCAAATCTTCTGAACTACTCTCACTAACAAACGAAATTGCAGCTTCAGCCAAGAAGAAGGGCTACGATCAATTACGAGAAGAGCATATCACAAAGTGGTCAGAGATTTGGTCGATGGCGGATATTACAATCGAGGGTGACATCGCGGCACAGCAAGCAATTCGATTCAATATATTCCATCTCAATCAAACGTACACCGGTACTGACGATCGACTGAATATCGGGCCAAAAGGATTTACAGGAGAGAAGTATGGCGGCTCAACGTATTGGGATACAGAAGCGTATTGTATTCCTTTTTACCTCAATACTGCCGATCCAAAAGTCGCTAGACAACTTTTGATTTATCGTTACAAGCATTTGCAGAAGGCTATTGAGAATGCAGAGAAATTGGGCTTTTCCAAAGGCGCTGCCCTGTATCCCATGGTGACGATGAACGGTGAAGAGTGTCATAACGAGTGGGAAATCACCTTCGAGGAAATTCATCGAAACGGAGCAATTGCATTTGCGATCTACAATTATGTTAGGCACACAGGTGACAAAGCGTATTTAGCGGAGTATGGCTGGGATGTGTTGTTGGGAATTGCGCGCTTTTGGGCGCAACGGTCAACCTGGTCTAAAGCTAAAGAGGCGTATGTGATTCTCGGTGTTACTGGGCCTAACGAGTACGAAAACAACGCCAATAACAACTGGTATACCAACTACATCGCGAGCTGGTGTATGCGATATGCTGGCGAGGTCTTTGAGGCTTTGCAGTTGTCTTACTCAGATGCTCTTGAGTCGAAGATTTCGAAATATGATTTTGATAGAATTGAGTTAGAAGACTGGAGGAGTAGGGTAGAGAAAATGTGCTATCCGGAGCTTGAAGGGACGAAAGTCAAGTTGCAGCAAGACGGTTTTTTGGATAAAGAGCTGATGCGTGCAGATGACCTTCCCGATGACCAGCGACCGATCAATCAGCATTGGAGTTGGGATCGCATATTGAGATCGGCATTCATTAAGCAAGCAGATGTGCTACAGGGTATGTATTTCTTCGAGCATGAATTTGATCTCGAGACCATCCGTGAGAATTTTGACTTCTACGAGCCGAAGACCGTTCACGAGTCTTCGCTTTCTCCATGCGTACATAGTATTCAGGCGGCAATGTTGGGTAAAGAAGAGAAAGCCTACGAAATGTATTTGCGTACTTCGAGATTGGATCTAGACGATTACAATCACGAAGTACACGAAGGACTTCATATCACTAGCATGGCAGGGACTTGGATGAGTATTGTAGAAGGCTTCGGCGGATTACGCGTGCGTGATGGACAACTGCATTTCACCACTATGCTACCTTCTAAATGGACTTCTTTCAGCTTCAAAGTTCGATTCCGAGGACGAACACTTAAGGTAAAGGTAGGAGTTGCCTGTAGTGTTGAAAGACTCTCGGGTGAATCGATATCTGTCTATCTGAATGGAGAAGAGATCAGTCTCTAAACGACGGCTCTCCAAACCAAATAAGAAAAGGCATTTCATGTCCTCTTAATTCACCTGATTTCGAATAATTCGGGATCAAGAATGAGACTGCTTTGACGTTTTTCTTAAATGCACCAGAAACCTCGTCAATTTCCCAGCTCTCAATAAATTGAAGATGCGAGAAATCATCTGGGCCGTATTTTTTTTCTATCATTTGCTCTGATCGATTACCCGTTGCTTGATCATCAGCGTTTAATGGTTGGTGAAAAGACAATAACTCCATGGCTTTCCCAGCGTCCATAATACAATCTTCACATGGCAGGTATGATTGATCTAGCCCTGTGGCGGTAAGCGTTCCTTTTTCGATTCCATCAATTAGAAAGTTGTAAAGCAATGCGCGATTTTCATCGTTGAGATTTCGATCCCACTCTTGCGAAAGCTCATTCTTGATTTGGCATGTGTAAACGATTTGATCTGTGATTTCTGTTTGGGCGAAGAGCCCCAAGGAGAAAAGGATGGTTCCCACCATCAGAATTATTCTGGTCATTTTTGCAGGTGTTAGATTAAAAAGTTGGTTTCCAGTAGGTTATGATAACCTGTGTGAAGAACGAAGGTGTTCGGAGAATATTTTGTGTCAAGAAAATAGTGAGGGTAGTGGTGAGTCTAATTGGATGCATCATCGTCGCGTGTAATCTCCAGCCAGACGGATAGTTCAACGTGCAGGCCCTTTATTGGCGATACATTCGATTAAAAAGGCTTCACGTCATTATCCAGCCACTTCGCGTCTGCGGCGGCTTGATACTCTTCCATGAGTTTCAGAAGATCCGGAACTGCATTGGCTATCAGTAACATGTTAGCATTTACCTCTTTCAGGAAGCCGCTGTCTACCATGCGTTGGATTTGTTCTTTCAATCCGTCATAGAAACCGCTGATGTTCAAAATTCCGATAGGCTTTTCATGAAGACCGATCTGAGCCCAGGTTAACATTTCAAACAGCTCCTCCATAGTCCCAAAACCTCCAGGAAGGGCGATCACAGAGTCACACATTTCAAACATTTTACGCTTGCGTTCGTGCATGTTTTGGACGACGATCAATTCGCTGAGATCCTCGTGCGCGACTTCTTTCGTCTTCAAGAAATGAGGGATAATGCCAATAACTTTTGCGCCGCGAGAAAGTGCGCCATCTGCAACCGAACCCATCAGACCGATTTTTGCTCCACCATAAATCAGACTTGCCTTGCGGTTGCCAATGGCTTGACCCAAAGCTATCGCAGTCTGAGTGTGGGCTGAGTCGAGCCCAGAGCTTGATCCACAATACACGAGTATGTTCTTTAAATCGTTCATCGATCTGGTGACATTCGGAATTCAATTAGATGCACAGCCGCAGGGATATTGAAATCCCGTTTTATTCGTACGCCCAAATCGTCAAGCCATCCAACGTGTACGAATACACCACATAACCCCACAGATTAAACACATTTGGAGTACAGCTATCATCTTCGATGCAGTCTAGAAGAGCTATGAGTTTGTTGAATTTTTCGCGATCATTTCTCGGAGTGGAATGAGCTCCAAAAATCTCATAATCATCATCAGTTTCGGCTAAAAGGAGCTCGGCACTTTCTTGATAAGCCGTAAGATCAGATCCCGGTAGAAACGCGAAAAGAGTTCCTGAGTACATGTAGTCGCCCGTGAACAGGAGCTTGCGGTCGCGATCGATAATGGCAGCTGACTCCCAAGTATGCCCTGGTATATTAATGAGCTCGATCACACGATTTCCAAGGTCGATTTCCTCACCCGGCATCCACCATTCGTCGACTTGGACCGAGGTTGGTGAACTAGCAAGAACCTCATTAAATTCGAAGTCAAAGTTGCCATCGTCATCCGCACGCTCATGCAAGTAATTCAAATCGATGAAAGCGAGGTTTTCAAACTCGTCGATGTTACCTACATGATCGTAGTGAAAATGTGAAAAGAGCACGGTAACCGGCACTTCGAGCAAGGAGTCAACGAGGTAAGCCAACTCGCTTTGACCGGGACCCGTATCATATAAAACCGCTCTTTCGGTACCGACAATGAGGTAATTTACATTGTACTCATCGCTATTGGGTTCGGCGAGAATGTAGGTGCCACAATCTATTTTTTCAACTGCATACCAATCGTCCACCCAAACTGAATTTTCCCAAGGGCCAGGGTCTCCAAACACATCTGGGCAGTATATTTCCGACGGCAGAATGTCCTCTGTAGAATCTTCTTTTGGAGTTTCTTCTTCCTTGCAGCAAGAAGCCCATATTATAGAAGAGAGTACTAAAACTGGTATGGTATGGATCAATTTCATGATGGGAAAATAGTGCATTTGTTTTTCGAATCTCGGGAGGTAACCGGATGTGAATCGTGTCTCTAAGACTGCGCAGCCTGAAGCATAAGTCGAACAGCCTCTTCAATTTGAAATTGTCCGAGGTCCAGAATTTTATCCGAATGAAGATTGGCGATCGTGAGCTCGGTGCAGGCCACTACCACTGTGAAACTATACGATAGCCGCCGAACCAGTGTGTTAAACTCGATTATCTCCTTGTCAGTTTCATTCATGTCATACATCCGCACGCGGAACTCATCGACCTGTTTAATGGTAGCTTCTTCAGCAGAAATCACTTCAAACCCACGGTCGGTGACTGCCTTGCCAATAAACGAATTCTTAGATGTATGGCGAGTGCCCAAGATCATGATTGGTAGCTTGCAAGAAGCAAGTTTTCTCTGGAGCAATTCGATCGGGTGAATCAGCTGAAAAGGGAGCTCCATTTCATCCAAGATTTTATGCATGGTGATATTAGGAACGATTACATGGCTAAAGCCTTTTTCGATAATTTCTTGGATCGACGGCTTTAGCTTTTTCTTAATAACCAAATGGTTATCAGGCATGTAGGGATTGATTTGGTCAAAATCCGCATGTACCAAATGGATAGGGTCTCCACCTTCGTTGAGAAGGCGCGTCGCCAATTCTTTTTGATAGAACAACGTTGCCCGTTTTCCTAATCCTAATATGCAAACCGATGATTTCACGGCTTAATTTCTATTTAGAATATAATCGGCAAATAAACCATTTTGGTCCACAAACCGTCGTTCAATAATGAAGTTGGTGTTTATTACGGGGCTCGAAAATATTGAGAAACTGTTTTGCTAGAAGTTTTGTTTACTGAACTACAACTCTCAATACATTAGACCCAGACTTAACCAAATACAATCCAGCCTCCAGATCACCAACCCAAATCGATGTGCTTGTACCCAATGCATTGATGTCTGCTAATTTTCGTCCGTTCATGTCGCAGAGAGTCGCATCTTCCTCAAGGCCTTTAACAGTGATCCACTCACTAGCTGGGTTAGGGTAGATGACCAATACATTGCTCTTGGCTTCACTCTCTATAGAAATTGGAACATCACCTATAAAAGTAACTCCCGTACTCGTCGCTACCCATACGTTGTTGTCCGATGTAAGAGCTAGCTCACCGACAACTGGACCGGCCAGACCATCATCTTCAGTATAGTCGTGCCATTCCCCACCAACATAAAGAGAAACGCCTCCAACAGAAACCAAATAGTCAACATATACTCCGGCCCAAACTCGTCCCTGGCTGTCGATCTTGATGTCTTCAACTGGGTTAATCTCGTGCGGTTCTGGAAGTGTGAAAATTGAATCGTGATCAGCCAGGTGCATGTCAGAGCCATCAAAAACTGAAATTCCAATGTTCGTTGCAACCCACTTCATGTTGCCTGCGGTTTCGATATCGCGCACTGAATTCGACAGTAAACCTTCGTCTTCTGTGATTTCCGTTAAAATTCCGTCTTCAAGGATGAAGCAGCCGCCCAAGCCTGTTCCCATCCAGATTCGCCCTTGAGTGTCTTCTGCAATCGAGGCAACACCTCCGAAAGGAAGGCCATCATCCATGGTGTAGTTGGTGAATTCTGAGCCATCCCATAATGATGCTCCATCAGCATGACCAAACCACATCTGATTCGAAGAATCTTCGAAAATGCAGTTGATTTTGTTGTCTTCTAGTCCATCATCCGTCGTCAATGTCGACCAATTTCCATCACTTAGTTGGCTAATTCCGAAATCCGTTCCGGCATACATTGTCCCAGCTGTATTGACGTATATGGCTTTAACGGTATTGTAAACCAATCCATCCTCGTCGGTATAGTTAGTCCATGTGGTTCCATCAAACATGGAAATGCCCTCCTGAGTTCCAAACCAAGCATTGTCGTTTGAATCAACCGCTACGCTGAGGGCCACATTGTTGACGAGTGCATTTGCGTTTGTGTTCGTTGAATCAGGTGCATAATAAGATGTAAACGTTTGAGCCTGAGCGAAAGCAGCTAAGAAAAGTAGAGAGGCAATGGAAAGAATTTTCATGTCTTTTAATGTGAAATAATGAGTTTTTGTGTCCCTCGTCGATCCCCTTCTTGGAGAATGACTTGGTACAAACCTGTAGTTAGATAGGGTACATCTATCTGAGCAATTTCTGAACTTATTTGAGTGCGAAATACTTCTTGGCCCAACACCGAATGTATGGTCATTAAAGCAGCATTCGAATTCGATCTTGAGCACAAGAATGTTCCTAAATTTGGGTTCGGGTAAAGCGCAAATTCTGCGGTTGCGATCTCTTCTACCGAAACCATGTTGTTAGGCCCGTCAAAAGTCGCTCCCATTTCAATGAAAGGGCCACTTCCGTTCGGAAATCGAGCGAGAGATTGATCAACGTCAACAGCTTCAAAAGTCAAAGAATCGATGATGTTATCTTCGTCATACGAGAGCCCAAGCCATTCTCCAGTATTAGAGGCTAGCTGAAAATTGGCGTGAAGTTGCCCCTCGCTGCCATTCTCATCCGCCCAAACGATCAGGTATCCTTCCGATGGGATAGTCACATTGGGTAATGCCCACTTTGTTACGTTGGAGTTATTATCTGATAGGTATAGACCTGCTGTGCTGATAGGGTAGGGAGAGTTGTTATAGAGCTCTACCCAATCGTCATAATCGTTATCATCGTCGAGTACATAACTCAAATTATCGGCCATAAACTCGTTGATGACGAGCTGACCAGCGCTAACTTCTGATGTTAGCTCATAAAACTGGTATGCGGCTCTTTCTGGAGAAAAACGTCCCGCTTCACTATTCTCAGCGTAGATGTAATACTGAATCGCATTTCCGGTCGCGTTGATATTGTAAGAGTATAATCCACTGCCATCAACAGTCATGGATTCGTAGTTAAACAAGCCTGTTCCACCGAATCGATAAGCTAAAGTGACCTCAGTTGCGTTGGTCACAGGCGCGCTAATCGCGAGGCTATTTCCTATTCCAATTGCTCCTTCAGCGGCAATTTCGCCAATCTCCGGGCTATTTGGGATGCCGGGGTATTCGAGTAAAAACTCTGAACGAGCTTCAATCAAATCAGCGATACCAGGATAGTCGATCAAGTCGCTTGTAGTCATGGTCAGATTATCCAGAAAATCTTGATAGGTATAGAACTTATTGACGTCGGCTTCGACGTCTGCGTCGATCAATTCTTGTATCTCTGTTGCCCGTTCTAGATAGAGTTGATTCTCAAAATTCTCCTCAACGATAGTCCGGAGATGAGCGAGATACATGCGTCTCTGCGTATCGTCCTCAAAGAAGTTACGCATCATCGGACGAGGGAAAACAGAAACACTTTCATAATGAGCTAGGGGATCAATGGTCTTCGCTTGATCAATGGTGAACCCATCCCAAAAGTCAGAGTCGTCGCTCAGCCTATAGCTGGCAAACGACATATTCATGTCCCATAAGATCGGATTGAATTGTCCAGCCATGTCTTTATACAAGTAGTAGTTCTGAGAAAATCCAACGTAGCTGTCAAAATTGACTAAAGCGTAATTGAAAGCCGACATCCAGAGTGCTCGGTCGATATTCAACTGTGGCTCGACATTAGCAACATCGTTGTTCAATACGTCGATCATACTAACTAAATCACCCCAGCCGTTGTCCGACTTCATGTCGTAGAGATCATAATAGTCAGATTCTGCAGAGCCTGGAGAATCGCTCAGGTTGGCATTCTCACCAAATAGATTAAGTGAAGCGGGATTACACTTAAAAAAACTACCGCTGACTGTTGTGAAATGCTCGTTGAGCATTTGTTTATCTACCGCTTCCACGTTGGTGTAGAGCCCCCAGTATTCATCGTTAACAAATACCTTGGCGTAGTTGGCGCGCCCTGTGGGCATGTACTTTCTCGCTATTTCGTAGCTCAACGTTTCGCGCACAAACGAAGGATCTTGGATCACATTTGATAATTTGATCTTGTCTATTCCTGCGTAGCTCTGATCAGTATCTACATAATCTAATTTGATGTTGAAGGGATTCTTGA
>Ga0206679_10002854_pt1 | contig 13511 bp, 9 predicted proteins | sample M110012015metaG_FD_155464 | JGI IMG/M metagenome (GOLD analysis project Ga0206679, IMG submission 155464) | Ammonia-oxidizing marine archaeal communities from Monterey Bay, California, United States - M1 100m 12015 | ecosystem: Environmental > Aquatic > Marine > Intertidal zone | place: USA... | reverse complement strand
TTTATTTTAAAAAAGAGGTTACTCTTTGATCAATCTTTCTGTGATCACAACATGACCAGTTTTAGCAGTAACTATGTACATGCCGCTTGGGTATTTTGAGAGATCAACAACGATCTGAGATGACTGAGGTGCTGATACATTCTGAACAACTTCACCCACAACATTATAGATTGTCATTTGGTCAATCTGAGAGGCAGCGATAATAGTCACTTGACCGTTTGTTGGGTTTGGATAAATATCAAGAGAAGCAGAAGTCAATTCTTCAACGTCAACAACATCCTCACACCAGTTTTCTGGAAGATCAAGAGCACACATCACACGCGGCATTAAGTAGCCTTGAATAGTATCGAGATAAGCCAATCCCTTTTCAGGTGACATATCTGGGTTTGACTGCAGAGACACAAGATGCGCTGTAGCTCCAGATGCTTCATCGATTACTGTTTGAGCAATTGGTGAATTTGGATCCCACCACTCCCAAGGAGCTGACTCATTTGTCAAGAAAGAGGCTAGAGGACGAATAAGCGGGTAAAGTCCTTCAGGTGTTTCATTGACCGTAATAGTTCCTCCCATGGAAACATCATAAGTCTCACCATACATAGCGCGAGCAGCATCTGTATAGGCGTCTCCATCAGGAATTCCAGCAAACACATCGTTGTTTCCTAGGTCATTTGCCTTTTGGATGAAGAAGTTGGCTCCGTGCACATCTACAACTTCCTCCTGTGTTGTAGGGACGATTACCGTTCCTGCATCAAAAGGTGCGAAGTCATCGCGAACCGCGTTGAAAGCCACCATCGGAGCATCGCCGGCTTCAAGCCAAGACTCATCTGCTAATGCTCCTCCTGCGTTGACCGTCATTGCTACGTCTGCTGAAACACCATTATCGCGATACAGATTGACTGAATTTGGGAATCCCCAACCATCAATAACACCCACAAGCAAAGTATCGACATAGCTAATCGTATTGTCAAATGGATTTGGAAGGAACTTCTCCAAGAAAAGCTCCTCAGCGGCATTATCTAAAGTCATGTACGATGTAGAAACATATCCACCAGAGCCTTGACCATAAATCACCATTTTAGACTCGTCAATATTATATGTATTTGCGTCCATTGCGTCCGCTCTGAGGAATCTAACTCCCATCTTAACATCGTGGATAGCACGGTAAACCGCATTAAGCAAAGTTCCTCTTCTCTCCTGCACTGTAGGTGCTATTGGATTCCATCCAAGGCGATAATCGCAGCTAACAGCAACGTATCCTCGTTTCGCCCACTGCATACACAAGTTCACGGCAGCACTATCAGTCTTCAGCCCCGTTGTCGAACCGTTTAGCGGTGGAGGAAGAAAGTTACCTGTGTGAACATAGATGATGACCGGTCGCATTTCCTCATCATCAATCTGTGGATCTGGATAATAGATATCCATTGCTATATCGCGCACTTTAATGTCAGTAGACTCGTCAAGCACATCGTAGTACTCCTCTCCGATTGGCATGTCGTTATCGACAAGGATGCTGAGAGTTCCGATATCAGTAGCCGTGTTAGGACCGTCTAGAACTGAAGTCATGAAATCGATATTCGTAGCGAACACGTTGTCCATCGAAACGATGATATCATCGTTGGTAAAAACCTCATCCATGTAGCGTTGCGCAAAAGCGCTGGTCGCCCCACAGACTATGGCAAGCAGAAAAGTAAAATGTAGAAGTTTTCTCATGATAGGATATATGAAATGAATATATAGAGTCATTTAAGTTCAAATAAAATAGAAGCGTACATCAGCCTTCCGACTCTCGGGCCGCCGTACACTTGAATGTTCTCATTATTTAGAGCTCGTTCAAGCCTGTCTCCGAAGTTACCCAAATCGCTTTTCAGAAGCGGCTGGATTCCTAAAAGATTTGAACTACCCACTTTAAATGTGCAGTTAATTTCTGGAATCATCAAATTTACCTGAACATCGATCATGTCGTAAGAAGACACGTTGCCAGTGAACTGAGGTGACCCTTCGAAGAGGAAGCCATCGATCCATTTGTAGTTGACGCCATAGCCAAAGTGCTTGAGCTTATTTGATAGTTTAATATCTCTTCCGGAGAAGCCTAGGTTAAACTTGTGTTCAGGCGTGTTAAAGGCAGGTATTATCGGGTCATCATTGTCACTAACAAGTTTGTTGAAGCTATAATTACCATTCAAGGATGAATGTTTGAAGTAATAATTGAACCCGATCGAAAAGCCCGTGGTTGTGACTTTTTCTCTGGCGTTGGCGGCCACCCTAAATACCTGGATTCCTTCATTTGGAAAACCATTTTCTTGATCAAATGAGGTGTTCAACCCAATGTTGTATCCGATGAAGTCGGTGTAGACGCTGTAATAAGCCGCTGCATCCAGATAAGTATTCTCCCATAATGTTCCGCGAAATCCACCTTCAATAGTTTTTACCTTTTCTGGCCTAATCTTATCAACGTTGAAGTACTCCAATTTGTCCAGACCAGTTACTAAAGAAGAAGAGCTTCTATATTCATTGAAAGAATCAATCGTGAACAAGGAATCTTGCCCAGCCTCAAATCTACCATCGATATTTCCGAGCAAGATTGCTCGCCCGACGTTGTAATAGAGGTATTGATCAGCGAGTGTCGGGTTGCGAATCGCACTCGAGAACGAAAGTCTCAATGTGGTCTTTTCATTAGGCACGTATACCAAAGAAGCTGCAGGTGAAATGAGATAATCGAAATTAACGTTCTTGTCTACCCTAGTGGTAACGTTAGCCTTTAATCGATCCTCGGCAAACCAACGTTCAAGACCTAAGTAGGCACCCCATTCTTGATTTTGAATTCTTAGTCTTACTGAATCAGTTACTAATCTATGGCCATTTGCCCCAAGGACATAATTTCCAACAGAGTCAAGCTGATACGTGTATTGCAATGTGTCTTTGAAAATCGTACCATGGGAATCAGGACGATACCAACGGGCATTAGCTCCCACAACCAAATCAGCCCATACCAGATCCATTTTATACTCCCCATGCAGGTGATAAAGCTTGGACTTGTCGTAAAAGCGGGATCCCCCTTCAGTGAACTCGGACGATGTAATTGCCCTGAATAGAGAGTCATATCGCTCCGTGCCCGGCTGATAAAAGGGCTCGATAAACTGCGCATCCACCTCATTCACCTGATCAACATTCTGTTGATAGAGAGAATTAAAATAATCGTAATCGTTCAAATACCATTCAGCTAGGAGGCTGTTGAACAGCGCCAACTGTTCGTCACCGCTCAAGCCTGAATTTGATACCGTTTCAAAAATTTCATTGTACGTAGGATGCTCCTGCACCTCAGACGTGAAGTTCTGCCCCCAGTTTTGGACAAACCTCGTATTCCAGTCAGCCGTTGAGCTAGACTCATCTAGCATTCTAACAGCAGTTGTAACGATGTCGTAAGTATTTCCAGCATCTTCGGAAGTACTATACGCTCTGACAAACCACTTATCCTTTTCTCCAACCTCCAATTTGTGCTGAAAAAACTCAATATCCTTCAACGCGTAGCGGTTTTCTCCTTGGTAGATGGTGTTTCCCGTCGAATAATTGAAGTTGTAATTCAAAACGACCTGCGGATTAAACTTGTAGTACAATCCTGAATTGAACTTCAGGTTATCCGTATTGTAATTTACCAAGTCCTCTTCGCGATAACCGTTTCGGTAAAATGTACCTAGTCCAGTGTAGTCAAATTGAGCATCCGAAACATCATTATTGATGGCTATTGGCTCATCTCCATAGATATTTACTGCATCAAAACCGTAAGGATTTGATTCACCATCTGGCGAACCATAAATCGGTTCAAAATTAGTTGCCTCCCATTCGTTGGCTTGAAAACGAAACCAGTTGATCTTGTATGCAAACTTATCCTCACCGTCTTTGTTCTGAATCACTTGCGCGTAACGAATAGCTTGTTCAAACAAACCTCTTTCTCCTTTTTTCAGATACATGCTAAAACCAGGAAAAATAAACGGATCCTTGGTCGTCATTTGAACCACCCCATTGAAGGCTCCCGGACCATAAAAAGCTGAACTCGCTCCCGCGATGATGTCCACTTTCATAACATCTAGATCCGAGGAACCTAGGAAATTTCCAAGAGAAAAATTGAGGCCTGGTGATTGGTTATCTACCCCATCGATGAGTTGGAGAGAACGTACTGGAGAAGTCGAATTAAATCCCCTCGTATTGATGATCTTGAAGCCAAGACTTGCAGACGTCACATCGACTTCCTTGAGCGTTCCGAGAGATTCATAAAAACTACCGGAAGCTGCGTCCTTGATTGCTTGAACGTCCATAGACTCCATCGTAAGAGGCGCTTGCTTCTGCTTTTCAGAAATGCGCTCACCAACTACCTCTGCCTCATTCAGAAGCTCTGTGTCTTGGCTAAGACGGATGGAAACACCTTTGGAGTAGCTCGTAAATTCCTCCTCTTGACTGAGGTAAGAGATAAATGAAAATTGAAGTACCGCTGGAAGCTCGTTAACATCAATCTCGAACTTACCGTCGAAATCTGTAGTGACCCCAGTGACTGATCCCTTTAAAATCACGTTGCAATAGATGACAGGCTCACCTGAATCTTGGTCATAAACAGTTCCTGAAATTTTCCCTTGACCTATCCCTTCCAAGCACATAAGTGTGAAAATAACAAAGCCGAAAAGCAGGGTAAATTGTCTCATATATCCGTTTGCAATTCCGGTAAAGTTAAAAAGGACCACCACAAATGCATGAAGGACAAATAAACGCAAATTCTACTCGGCTTGCATACCCGCACATACCACTGGTTCGTAGGTTGGTCTTGGTCGCTTTATTGCAGGAATTAATCCGTGGCAAAGACGTTTTGATTTCCAAAGTTGTATCCCACACTAACATTTTGGCGATCGGATTACTGAATGTACACTTGAGAACTAGCTGATTGTCACTTGGTTATCGGCAAACTCCACCAAATCACCTTTGACAAGCTTTCGTCTCTTACGAAGTTCAATCTCTCCATTGACCTTCACCATTCGATCGTCCACGACCATTTTAGCGAAGGCGCCAGATTCAACCCAATTCAGTCTTTTGAGAAGTTGAATCAGGTGAATGTGCTCGCCAGTTGGAGTGAATGTTTTCATATCAGATGTCGAAAAAAAGGAATTGGCATCAACCGATTCGTGGAATGATGATCAATAAATCGCTGGATACTTAGTTGGATCTGCTTCATGCATCATATCGTAAGCTTCATCAACAATATCTTCAATACTTGGCTTGCTGAAGTAATCTCCATCCGTTCCGTACGCGGGAAGGTGATCTTTTGAAGTCAACGTAACTGGCTGAGAATCGAGGTGTTGCCAACCTTCTTGCTTATTGAGAATCTGATCTAGAATGTAAGCCGAAGCTCCCCCTGGAACGTCTTCATCAACAATCAAAAGGCGATTGGTTTCTGATAATTGCTCAGCTATCACATGCTCTTTATCAAATGGAAGTAAGGTCTGGATATCGATCAACTCAACGTTGATGTCCAAAGCGGCCAATTCTTCAGCAGCATCCTCACAAAGCGAAAATGTAGAGCCATACGATACAACCGTGATGTCTGTCCCTTTTTTGACCACTTCGACCTCACCCAATGGCACACGATAAACTCCAGGGTTTGAAGGTTGTCGTTCCTTCTTTCTATAACCATTCAAACACTCCACAACTAGCGCTGGTTCATCAGCAGCAAGCAGCGTGTTGTACATTCCAGCTGCTTGAGTCATGTTTCTCGGTACGCAGACATTGATTCCTCGAACAGAGTTGATGATACTGCCCATCGGAGAGCCTGAATGCCAAATCCCTTCTAATCTATGTCCTCGTGTGCGAATGATCAATGGAGCCTTTTGTCCACCAGCAGTTCGATACTGCACTGTGGCTAAATCATCGCGCATAATCTGCAGGCAGTAGTACAGGTAGTCCAAATATTGGATTTCCGCAATTGGTCTCAAACCACGCATCGCCATTCCGATACCCTGGCCTATGATCGTAGCCTCGCGAATTCCAACATCCGATACACGAAGCTTGCCGAATTTCTCCTGCATGCCTTCCATCGATTGGTTAACTCCACCAATATGGCCAGTATCCTCACCGAAGGTCAATACCTCAGGATGCTTCTCAAATATCTTTTCAAAATTGTCACGAAGGATTATCCGACCGTCAACCATGGCCGCGTCATCCGAGTATTCTGCAGCGACAGCGGCAATAGTGTTTACGGCAGAGGTCGATTCACTGTAGAGCAAACCGCTGTACCGCTGATAATTCTCATCCATACTTGACTCTAGCCAAGCAATTAAAGTATCTCGAGCTGGAGAAGATTCACCCCGAGTTGTCCGAAGCGTCTTCTTAATTGTGGAGACAATGTCCTTACGGATCGGCTCCGTTTCAGCTTTCAGTTGAGCTATGGCTGGCTCGATGAAAGCTTTGTTTGGAGAAGCAATAGCCACTTGGTCAAGCATTCCTGCCACCGCGTCGCACTCTTGATCAATCTCAGCTCTAAATTCTTTCCAAGCCTGTTTTTGCTGAGCTCTCACCTCCTTCTTCGTCTCCTTTCGGATTGCATCTAGCTCTTCTTGAGTCGCAGCTCCTTCCAGTGTGATAAACTTTCCTAGCTGTGCGATGCAATCAAATTCTTCTGCCCAAGCTAGCCGCTCTTCGCTTTTGTATCGCTCGTGCGAACCTGAAGTAGAGTGGCCTTGCGGTTGCGTCATCTCCTCAACGTGCACTAGTACTGGACGGTGATTCTCACGACAATACTGAGCTGCAATTTCGTAAGTCGCCAAAAGCTCGGCGTAGTTCCAGCCTTTAACCTTAAAAATCTTGAGCCCTCGACCCTCCTCGTCAACTGCGAATCCTGCAAGTGCTTCTGAAATACTCTCTTTGGTGGTTTGATACTTCTTCGGAACGGAAATTCCATAACCATCATCCCATACAGAAAGCAGCATTGGAACTTGAAGAACGCAAGCTGCATTCACAGATTCCCAGAACAGACCTTCCGATGTAGAAGCGTCACCAATTGTGCCCCATGCGATTTCGTCTCCCCCGTTACTAAACTGTGTCCATTCGTTAAGAAGTTCATTTTGGCGATACACTTTGGAAGCTTGAGCTAAGCCTAGTAGTCGCGGCATTTGACCTCCGGTCGGGCTGATATCTGCAGAGCTGTTGTATTGATCGGTCAGTACTTTCCAATCTCCGTTGGCATCTAGGTTTCTAGTAGAATAGTGCCCGCCCATTTGGCGACCACCACTAGCAGGCTCCTTCTCCACATCAGTATGGGCATATAAGGCTGCGAAATACTCTTGAACTGTAAGCTCTTCCAGAGCAATCATCAAGGTTTGATCTCTGTAGTATCCTGACCTAAAATCTCCTTTCGCAAAGTGCTTAGCCATAGCCAGCTGAGCGATTTCCTTTCCGTCTCCAAAAATTCCAAACTTAGCTTTTCCAGATAGAACCTCTTTTCTACCCAACAACGAAGTTTCACGGCTGATACAAGCCACGCGGTAGTCGTCTAGCAAAATCTGTCGGATATTTTCTTCAGTCAGCGGTGTTTCTGCAGCAGGATTCTCAGACATCGATCGGAAATTTAAAGGGGTGCAAATGTACGAAATTGCTTCCGCTAAGCCAGCGCCGAAGCTATCTCTGCACCGAGCTTTGCATTGCTTAACACAAGCTCAATGTTACTCTCAAGGCTGCTGCCTCTTGTGATCTTCTTGATTTCGTTCAGGAGAAACGGCGTCAACTTCTTACCTCGAACCTTCTGATCATGGGCTTCTCGGATAGCGTTAACCACAGCTTCCTCCACAACATTTTTCCCCAAATCATGTTGCTTTGAGATAGGATTTGCCACCAGCACTCCGCCTCCAAGTTTAAAACCCCATTTCGTTTTCAAAAAGTCTGCGATCTCCTTTGGAGCATCCATTCTGAAATCTACTTGAGAATCACTCGAACGAGTATAAAACACTGGAAATTCTTCCACGCCATAACCGATCACAGGAACTCCTAAAGTTTCCAAAGCTTCAAGCGTTTTTGGTATGTCTAGAATGGCCTTTGCTCCGGCAGAAACGACAGCAACGTTGGTTTGAGCGAGTTCGGTAATATCCGCGCTTATGTCCCAGGTAGCACTTACTCCACGGTGAACACCGCCAATTCCTCCAGTCACAAAAACCTTAATTCCAGCTTTTTCCGCCAAAATCATGGTGGCAGCCACAGTGGTAGCTCCTGATTTCCCTTGACTCATTGCGTACGCTAAATCACGACGACTGAGTTTCATGATGTCTGCGTCCGTAGCTAAGAACTCCAATTGCTCAGGCTCTAGACCGACACATGGTCTTCCCGCTAACACGGCAATGGTGGCGGGAACAGCTCCATTCTCCCGAATAATCTGCTCGACTTTCTTGGCTGATTCCAAATTTTGCGGATAAGGCATGCCGTGAGCGATGATAGTTGACTCAAGAGCCACTACTGCCTTGCCGTTTTGCAAAGCACTTTCTACTTCGGAGGAAAACTGGAGATCAAATTTCACACAGCTAAAGTAAACTTCAGAAAAGAATGATCGTTAACAATGGATTGCATTGATCGACGAAGAATTATCTCGATAGCGCTATTCGGTGATACCACGCCAGATCATATCCTTCAATTCAGTCAAACCTGTTTGAGCAACCGATGAAATGAAAACATGAGGCACTTTCGGAAGTGTAAGTCCGATTTCCGCCTTTAGCTCATCATCAAGCATATCCGACTTAGTCACCGCTAGAATTCTGCTTTTATCAAGTAGCTCTGGATTGTATTTCTCGAGCTCGGAAAGCAATATTTCGTATTCCTTTTTAATATCATCAGCATCAGCTGGAACCATAAAAAGCAACGTAGAATTTCTCTCGATGTGTCTTAAAAACCGATGTCCAAGTCCTTTTCCATCAGAAGCTCCCTCGATAATTCCAGGTATATCGGCCATGATAAAGGAACGCGTATCACGATAGGCAACAATACCCAGATTAGGGACCAAGGTTGTAAATGGATAATTTGCAATTTCAGGCTTGGCTGCTGACACAACAGATAGCAAAGTAGACTTTCCTGCATTCGGAAACCCAACTAGACCAACATCTGCAAGTACTTTAAGCTCTAAAATTTTCCATTCTTCCTGACCGTCTTCACCAGGCTGCGCGTAGCGAGGCGTTTGATTCGTGGGAGATTTGAAATGAGAATTCCCGAGTCCACCCCTTCCTCCCTCGAGGATAACCTGTTCTTCGTTGTGCTCTGTGATCTCAAACAACACATCGCCAGTTTCGGCGTCTCTGGCTACCGTACCTAGCGGCACTTCCAAGATTTTATCTGCTCCCTCGGCACCTGAGCTATTGCTAGACCCTCCACTCATCCCGTGCTCGGCCATAACGTGCTTTCGGTATTTGAGGTGTAGCAATGTCCAAAGCTGTTCATTCCCTCTCACAATCACGTGGCCCCCACGACCGCCATCGCCTCCATCTGGTCCACCTTTACTCGTATTTCTATCTCGGTGCAAATGGGCAGAACCTTGCCCCCCTTTGCCCGATCGGCAACAGATTTTAACGTAGTCTACGAAGTTGGAATTGCCCATCTTATTCGGTTGAAGGCGTGTAAATGAGGCTTCTAAGCGTCAACAGATGCGAAGAGTCGGTCAGCGATTTCTTCAATTGATCCTGTTCCCACAATGCCGTGAAACTTGTCCTGCGCCCTATAGAAGTCAGCAACTGGAGCAGTTTCGGTGTTGTAGACATTGATTCGATTCTGAATGATCTCTGGATCAGCATCGTCCATTCTTCCGCTTGTTTGTGCTCGTTTGATAAGTCTTGTTTTCAGCTCATCTTCAGAAACTTCCAAAGACAACATGCAAGTGATTGATGTACCCATTGAAGTCAACAAATCGTCCAGAGCTTGCGCCTGAGGAGATGTTCTAGGAAAACCATCGAAGATGAATCCCTTCGCCTCAGGGTTCTTTTCTACTTCTGAAGCGAGCATTTTGATTGTCACTTCGTCCGGGACTAGGTTTCCACCATCCATATAGCCTTTGGCGAGAATTCCGAGTTCCGTGCCGCCGCCGATATTGGCTCTAAAAATGTCGCCAGTACTCAGGTGAACAAGATCGTATTTCGCGATGAGGTTTTCACTTTGGGTGCCTTTACCAGAACCCGGAGGGCCGAAGAGAACTATGTTGAGCATGATGCTTTCTTTTTGAAAGAGGGCGCAAAAGTAGGTATTACTATCTTCTAAAACATTGAGAGTTTCTAATCACACACCGTCCCAAACGAAGTAAGGAATTCCGGCAAATCTGCCATATAAACATTCAAGTCTCCACTGTTGTCAACTGAGCATGGTCTAGTGCAAATGCACAATCAGCGCTCGTTCCAAATCGTTACTGCCCAGCAAAATGATGGTCCGAAGAGATCTGCTCCATAGTCTTCAATCGCAAAGAGCCTCAGGATTCAGCACATTTCGACACTATTAATTCTACTTATAAATGCGCGGGTAGAGACACGCCATTTCCCTAACTTCGCGGCCGCTTATTTTTTAGAACAAAACTTTCTTTCAGATATGAGTTACGATGTCATCGTAGTCGGTAGTGGACCAGGCGGATATGTAGCCGCTATCCGCGCATCACAATTGGGTTTAAAAACTGCAGTTGTAGAAAAGGAATCTCTTGGTGGAATCTGTCTAAACTGGGGGTGTATCCCAACTAAGGCACTTCTCAAAAGTGCTTCTATCTTTGAATACATCAACCACGCTGAAGATTTCGGCATCAAAGTAGCAACTCCCAAAGCTGACTTTGGAGGGATGATTAGCAGAAGCCGAGACGTAGCCGGTGGAATGAGTAATGGAGTTCAGTTTCTTCTAAAGAAGAACAAGATCGACGTAATCATGGGGACTGGAACTGTAAAGCCGGGCAAGAAAGTTGAAGTGACAGACGATAAAAGTAAAGCTACTGAATACAGCGCTGAACACATCATTATCTCTACAGGTGCTCGTTCAAGAGCACTCCCATCTCTTCCACAAGACGGAAAGAAGATTATCGGCTACAGAGAGGCAATGTCTCTTGCAAAGCAGCCAAAGAAAATGGTAGTTGTAGGATCTGGCGCCATAGGCGTTGAGTTCGCGTACTTCTACAATGCTATTGGCACCGAAGTAACAATCGTAGAGTTTATGCCAAACATCGTTCCAGTTGAGGACGAAGAAGTGGGCAAGCAGCTTGAACGTTCGCTCAAGAAGCAAGGAATTAAGATCATGAAAAGCAGTGAGGTGACTTCGGTAGACACGAAAGGAACGGGGTGCAAAGTGACTGTAAAGACTAAAAAGGGAGAAGAAAGTCTAGATTGTGACGTTGTTCTTTCTGCTGTGGGCATTCAGGCCAACATTGAGAATATTGGCCTAGAAGAAGTCGGTATCGCGACAGATCGCGGTCGCATCTTGGTAAATGATTATTACCAGACAAACATCCCTGGCTACTACTCTATCGGAGACTGCATACCAGGTCCAGCACTAGCTCACGTAGCTTCGGCAGAAGGAATTACTTGTGTGGAAAAAATTGCTGGTCATCACCCAGACCCAATCGACTATAACAACATTCCTGGTTGCACTTACTGTTCACCTGAAATCGCTTCAGTTGGATACACGGAAGCTGCTGCCAAAGAGGCCGGCTATGAAGTGAAAGTGGGGAAATTCCCATTCTCAGCTTCTGGAAAAGCTAGCGCTGCGGGACACAAAGAAGGATTCGTAAAGTTGGTTTTTGACGCGAAGTATGGCGAGCTCTTGGGAGGTCATATGATCGGATACAACGTGACTGAAATGATCGCTGAGATCGTTGCAGTTCGCAAACTGGAAACTACTGGCGAAGAACTCATCAAGACCATTCACCCTCACCCAACCATGTCAGAAGCTGTCATGGAAGCGGCGGCGGCGGCCTACGATGAGGTTATACACCTCTAGACAGTTAGCGCGAGCTGATTGGCTATTTAGCTAATTGACATTATGAAATTTGACGAGACTGGCTTGAAGCCGGAGCTTCTGCAAGGTATCGCTGATCTCGGGTTTGAAAACCCAACACCGATTCAGGAACAGAGTATTCCTTATTTACTGAAATCAGATGGCGATCTCATTGCGACTGCTCAGACCGGCACGGGCAAGACGGCGGCTTTCGGTTTGCCAATTCTGCATAAGGCAGATTTGTCTAAGAATTACCCTCAAGCCCTAATTCTAAGCCCAACGCGTGAATTAGGCTTGCAGATTGCTGAGGATCTTAAAACGTACTCAAAGCACATGAGCAAACTCAATGTTACCGCCGTATACGGAGGTGCTAGCATTGACACGCAGATTCGAGCTCTCGCTCGTGGAACTCATGTTGTTGTTGGTACTCCCGGTCGTACGCTAGATCTTCTCAAGAGAAAGAAACTCGATCTATCTCATGTAAACTGGGTCATCCTAGATGAGGCAGATGAGATGCTTTCAATGGGATTCAAAGAAGATTTGAACGCGATTCTATCTCGTGCACCAAAGGAGCGCCAAACGTTACTTTTTTCGGCTACTATGCCGAAAGAGATTGTTCGGATTTCGAAGGAATACATGGAGGATCCACACAAGATCTCTGTAGCCTCGAGCAACACCACCGCAAAAAATGTAACCCACGGTTATTATATGGTGCGTGCCCATGATCGTTATTTGGCCCTCAAGCGTATCGTGGATCTTGAGCCAAACATTTACGGTATCGTTTTTTGTAGAACTCGACGAGACACAAAGTCTGTTGCCGAAAAACTGAGTGCAGAAGGCTATAGCGCTGATGCAATTCATGGAGACCTGAGTCAGGCTCAGAGAGATCACGTTATGGGAAAGTTTCGAAAACGAAATCTTCAACTACTCGTGGCCACAGATGTTGCAGCTCGTGGAATTGACGTTGACGAAATCACCCATGTCATCAACTACCAACTTCCCGATGACGAGGATGTATATGTGCACCGAAGTGGAAGAACAGGCCGAGCTAACAAGGAAGGTGTGAGTGTGTGCATCATCCACGGTAGAGAAAAGAATAAACTCAAGGCTATCGAGAGAAGAATCGGCAAGCGAATTGAGGAATTTAAAGTACCTACCGGAAAGGAAATCTGCGAAAAGCAGCTCTTCAAGTTAATAGACAAAATCGAGCAGATTAAAGTCGATGAGGATCAGATCGGTGAATTCTTTGAAACTATTCAAGAACGCCTAGAGCCGATGAGCCGTGAGGATTTGATCAAGCGATTTGTTTCGGTCGAATTCAATCGGTTCCTTGAGTATTACAAGTCAGCAAACGACCTGAGCACAGAAAGTAAAAACAAAGACGCCCGAGGAGAAGCACGCGAAAGACGAAACTCTCGTGAGGACCGCGATGATCGCCGAGGACGACGGAACGATCGAGGTGAGCGCAAGCCTAAACGTCGCGAGGATTACGACTTTGCACGATTCTTTATCAACCTTGGAACTAAGAATGGCTTAGC
>Ga0206679_10002848_pt1 | contig 13533 bp, 11 predicted proteins | sample M110012015metaG_FD_155464 | JGI IMG/M metagenome (GOLD analysis project Ga0206679, IMG submission 155464) | Ammonia-oxidizing marine archaeal communities from Monterey Bay, California, United States - M1 100m 12015 | ecosystem: Environmental > Aquatic > Marine > Intertidal zone | place: USA... | reverse complement strand
GGGCAGTAGGTTTTGGTTTGATAAGCCTTTGGTCAGTAGGTTTTGGTTTGATAAGTCCTTGGCCAGCAGGTTTTGGTTTGATAAACCTTTGGTCAGTAGGTTTTGGTTTGATAAGCCTTTGGTCAGTAGGTTTTGGTTTGATAAGCCTTTGCCGAGTAGATCTTGATTTGGTGAGCCTGTGGTGAGTAAATCTTGATTAGGTTAGGCCCTGATTGATAGGTCTTCGGCCCTTAGGTTTTTGCTTGTAAGGCCTGGCGAAAATTCCCGTTTCTTCTGGTAAAACCCTGTCTGTCGAAGTGCTCAAGTAGTTCAATGGCCAGGTTCCGTCCAATACCGGCAGCATCTCGATATTCTTGAACAGTAAAGTCACTATTACTGAAATTATCTGTAATCAGGTCTTTTAACGAGTTGATGGCTTCGGGTTGATAAAACCGATTAGCCACTGGGCGAACTAAACGACCCGCTTTTACGCACTCCATCAGGTTCTTTTCCAATTGTTGGGGGGCAATTTGAGTGATTTTGGCGAGATCATGCAGGACAGGAGGTTTACTGGGTTCTTTGCTGATCAGTGGTAATACTTTATCCAGTGCTATCTGGGCGGCATCAGATAAGCTGATATTGAAATCCTGTACAGCCAGGAGTGCACCGGTTTTTTTAAGGATTTTCTGCTTCGTCAGTATTTCAATTAGATCATTGGCGAAGTTGATTTGCCTGGGTAAGAAACCAACGGCGCGATTTACTTCGATACCGTATTGGTTCGGGTGTTGGCTGTGCCATTGGCGAAGTTGAGTAATCAGACTCTGTCCGAGGGCCGCTAACTGCTTCTTAGTGATAAGGTTCTGATTGATAGTGATCCAGTCAGTATTTCCCCTGATCAGCGCTGTTAGTTCGGTAATAGATCTATTTAACTGGGCTTCCAGATTGCTCAGTAGAATGCCGCAGTTCGTACTTTCAAGCATCGCCGCTATTTTATCCGTCAGGCTTACCGCCAGAATCTGTTTTTGCAGGCGTGCCACTCTCAGAGGCGCGTTTCGGCCTCGTTGCGGCGAGTGCATTTGGATTACCAGGCCACCGGCGATCGTTCTGTTGGCTCCCTGATCTCGCAGTATTAACCGATCACCAGCGCACAGGTACAGGGGTTCGTCCGAGACCATCTGAACAAAACCCGTCTCGCCAGGGTTGATTTTGGAACCCTGCAGGGTAGCGATTCGACCCAGAGTATGTTTTGCCGCACTATGGATGTGAACGGGCGTCCAGTGTTTCAGGGCAGCTCTTTCAGCCTTGAGCACTCGAATCTGAACATCAACGCGATGCGAACCGGTCAGGGATGGGTTGCTCGTTAACCAGTCGCCGCGGTGCACATCCTGGCGCGAGAGATTAACCGAGGCAAGATTAAGAGCGCAGCGATCACCGGCTTGGGCACGGTCGCTGTTTACATTCTGGCGGTGAATCTGACGAACTCTGACTGTTTTTCCCTGAGCCAATAAGGTCAGTTCATCACCGATAGTCACGGAACCACTGGTAACGGCTCCAGTTACTACCAGACCTGCGCCCTTGACTGTAAAGACTCTGTCTATGGCCAGTCGGAAGTGTCCAGGCTCTAGTTTTAATTGTAGACGCGCCGCGGCATCGGTCAGGTGGGTTTTTAGCGCCTCTATCCCGTCCAGACTGACGCCCGAACAAGGCAGGATAGCGGCCTCGTCGAGGAATGTATCTGAGACCAGGTCGCTTATTTGTCTTTTGACTTCAGTTAGTCGGTCGGCTGAGACTCGGTCAATTTTTGTAAGTGCAATTGCGCCGTGACTGATACCTAACTCGTTGATGATCGCCAGGTGCTCAATAGTCTGTGGCATCGGCCCATCGTCAGCCGCTATGACCAGAAGCACAAAATCAACTGCGCCAACACCAGCAAGCATGTTGTGTATAAAGCGAATATGACCAGGAACATCGACGAAGCCGAGTCGGTGTGGTCCAAAATTTTTGTAAGCGAAACCTAACTCGATGGTCAGGCCTCTGCTTATTTCTTCGGAAAGTTTATCAGTGCTGATGCCGGTTAGTGCTTTTACCAGAAGTGTTTTGCCATGGTCAACATGACCTGCAGTGGCGATGATCATATGGCTAGAAGGCTCAGCTGTTGGCGGATTTCTGTTGGGTCGAATATCGTTCTGAGATCAAATAGTAAATGGCCATGGTGAATTCTTCCTATTACCGGAACTGGTAATTGGCGAAAGGCCTCTGCAAGGGTTCGTAGTTTCTGGTCTGCACCTTTGTCGGTCTCTGGGGAAATACTCAGGCCCCAACTGGCAAGAAGGTCCAGCGGCATCGAACCACTGCCAATCTGGCTTTTGAGTTGTATTTTATTGACTTGGTATTGTGCTTTTCCCAGATATCGCTTGAACTCTGGAAGCAGTTTATCCGCCATTTGCTCGATCTCATGAGGACTTCTGGAGAGTAGTTTCAAGGTCGGTAGAGCATGGCTCAGTTGTTCAGGATTACGGTATAGTTTCAGTACTTCGCACAAAGCAGCCAGGGTCATTTTATCGACTCTCAGGGCACGCTTCATTGGGTTTGCTTTGATTTTGTCTATTAGCTCCTTGCGACCGATAATGACACCTGCCTGTGGACCACCGAGCAGTTTATCCCCGCTGAAGGTAATGATGTGTGCCCCGCTTAGCACGGCTTCCTGGACTGTTGGTTCATAAGGCAGGTTAAATTTCCTGAGGTCGACCAGCGTGCCACTGCCCAGGTCGCTCATCAAGGGGATGCCGTTTTCAGTGGCTAGCTGGGCTAGTGCTTCCTCAGGGACGCTCTTAGTGAAGCCCTGAATTTGGTAATTACTGGTATGAACTTTCATCAGCAGAGCTGTATCAGGACCGATAACTTGTTTGAAATCCCGGCTGTGAGTTCGGTTTGTAGAACCAACTTCAACCAAACTACATCCTGACTGGGTCATGATTTCTGGTACTCTGAAGGATCCGCCTATTTCCACGAGTTCACCCCTCGAGACCGGGACCTGCCTGCCATAGGCCAGTGTGTTAAGGACGAGCATTACCGCCGCTGCGTTGTTATTAACAACTGTGGCCGCCTCAGCGCCTGTGATTTCAGTGATCAGTGACTCAATGTGATGGTCACGGTCACCTCGCTGTCCAGTCTCCAGGTCGTACTCAAGGTCGGTAGGGTTGCTGGCAACAGTTAACATCGCTTGGATTGCGGTCTCGGGTAATGCTGCCCTGCCGAGATTGGTGTGGATCATTGTGCCCGTGAGGTTTATGAGCCGCTTGAGGCCGACATCATGCCTAGCGAGATCCTCGGCAGCCTGCTCTAGAATGAAAGCGTGGGTGGGCGCTTTTACGGTGAGATCCTCGCTATTGCGACGCCATTGGTCCAGGACGAGCCGGATGGACTTGGTCAAGGCTGTGCGACCAAAGATACGGATCAATTCAGCAGCGTCAGCCTGCTGCAATAATTGATCGACACCTGGAAGTTTTCTGGCAGGATGGTCTGTAGCCAATTTAGTCTGAAGGTCCTATCGGTTGCATTGACTCCTGTAGCGATCCGACCGTTCTTATCCAAGGATCAACATCATCCCCATGTTTTGTGGTCCAGGCCGCTTTGGTCTCTTGGGCCTGCTGATAAGAGCTGAAGGTGTCTAGGATAAGTACAAACAGTGAACTGGCATAGACTTCAATCTTTAAAATGGTTGGGTTTGACAAATCTACCCGGTCTGCGAACGCTTTAATGGCTTTCACGGTTTTGCTTGCTAACAGTTGAATAGCGAAGTCACCGCTGGGCAAATCCATGAAACGATCATAAGCCAGGTCTCCTGTTGAAGTCCATTGGGCTTCGTTGTCGGTCTTGCTGGTAGAAGAAATCGCCGTTTCGCCTGCATTTGCCTGCTGCCTGGTGACGGTGACAGCGGCCTTTGCCTCAGGTTCAGTCGCGACCAGGTTAGGTGAGCCAAATTTGGGTTCGGTCTTAATTGTTGATGTTGGCTGAGCGGGTTGCGATGTTACAACGTTGGTTTTTGCTGCAGTTGTACTGGCGACTGGCTGCTCTGCTACTGTGATCTCATTGGCACGGCTGCTGCTTTTATGAGGTCTTACGGCCACAGGCTGTGAAGGTTTGTCCGCAGCAGCAACCACGCTCGACCAGGCCACGTTTTGCTGCTTTGGTTGTTGTGCGTTGGAAGCATTGAATTCGTTTTTAGCGATGAGTTTTGTAGTGGGTACTTTCAGGATTTCTGCATAAGGAGGTTCATGGCTGCAAGACCATGCCCGCGATTCAAAATTGCCCGCGCAATACCATCTAGCCTGCTGTGAGTAAGCGCTGGTTGCTTTTGGTGCATTGCATGCAGGGTCTCTGCTTGGATCGCACGATCCGCCACCAAACCAACTGCAACCAGAAATGCTTATAACACTGCATAGGAAAATATAATTTTTAAAGCTTTTCATAAAACATACCTTTTAGAGCTGCTTATTCAATCATAAATCAGACTGGAGGTGAATCAGGTTGCGTGAAGGAGGCTCTGTGCGGGAAAAGCCCGAAGATCCCACCCGTATGCAGAAAAACAATATCACGGCTATGCTTTTGCTGCCCACAACGGATACTTTCAAGCATGCCATGAAATGCCTTGCCTGTGTAGACCGGATCGAGAATCAGGCCCTCGAGCTTTGCTACATGGTCGATGCAGCTAAACACCTCTGGGCCAGCACGACCATAGCCTGGCCCGACATAGCCTTCTATTATTTCAATCGTGAGGGGGGGGAGGTTTTCGCCAAATTGGCGGCTCCAGTTATCAATATCTGCTGCAATTTTAGTGCGAAAAAAATCTCCGTCATCAGCCACGTTGAAACCGGCAATCTTGCCGGGTAGTTGAAACAGTTGCTGACCCACTATCAGCCCTGCGAGGGTCCCGCCTGAGCCAGTCGCCGAAAAAATGTGATCGGGTTGAATGCCATGGCTGAGAAAATCTTCCTTGAGTTCAGCAGCAGCATTGATATAACCCCACATTCCTAGAGCATTACTGGCACCAATTGGGATACTGTAGGGGTTGATTCCCTGATCTAAATATAATTGTTCAGTTCGGCTATAGAGACTGTCCAGGTCAGCGAACTCTGCTGCTGTCGCATAAGAAATCGTTGCGCCCAAAAGTCGATCGAGGAGCAAATTTCCATCAAGGGTGGCGGGGGGGCGGCCACGTAGGATCAAATGGCAGGAAATACCAAGTTTTGCCGCAGCTAGGGCCGTAGCACGGCAATGGTTCGATTGAATTCCACCACTGGTAATGACCACAGATGCACCAGTGTGCATTGCATCAGCCATGACGTATTCGAGTTTTCGGATCTTGTTACCCGAACCTGTGGACTCTGTCAGATCATCTCTTTTTACCCAGATTCGGGGTCCGCCGAGGCTATCGGAAAGCCGATCCAAAGGTTCCAATGGGGTAGGTAGTCTTGCCAGGGTTAATTTTTCAGGGGTTTTCATGATTTGTTGTTTCTGTTTTATCGATCAAGGTGATGATTATCGCTGACTTATCATCCTCTTCCAAATAACTGTGATCACTTCCAAATAACTGTGACTACTTCCAAATAACTGTGACTACTTCCAAATAACGGTTCTGTACCAGCAGCTATTCTTTACTGCTGCTTACTCTATTTTTGGAAACAGGAGTTGAACCAAAGCTAGATTATAAGTCGATATGGCATTGACTGACTGAATCCGTGATGACACCGTCATCGAAAATTGTACAGCCAGACATTGCCAGCGCAATTAAATATAGTGCCATCAGATTTGCGGCGATCGTTTATGATAGCTCCATGCTAGGGACGAAAATCTTCTCGGCGCCACTACTTCGCCTGATTCTATTACTGTTTCTGACAGGCTGCGGATATGGTTATTCGCCGGTACAGTTTGCTGGTCAAACCATGGGTACAACCTATTCAGTTGTGCTCATACCTGAGTCCCAAGGCGGTCGGCAGGTGAATCCAGCAGCGCTGCAGGCTGAAGTGGATAGGGAGTTAGGCCGGATTAACAAGCTTATGTCGACCTATGATGCGTCATCACAGTTATCTCAATTGAATGCTCACCCAGTTGGCAAGTTTTTTGTAGTGGACCCTGATCTTTATGCTGTTTTACAGGCCAGTCAGGAGCTAGCAAGGCTTAGTAATGGAGCCATGGATGTGACGGTGGGCAGCCTCGTTAATCTATGGGGTTTTGGTCCGGATTATGCAGATAACAAGCCACCCTCTGATTCAGAAATCAGCTTGGTTAGGGAAAATATGGGCTATCAGGCTCTTGATATTGACATCGAGCACTACCGAGTTCGAAGAACAAAGGCTTTTCATATAGACCTTTCGTCCATCGCCAAGGGCTTTGCAGTGGATCAGATTCGGGATTTGTTACGACGCCGTGGCCATGATGATTTCCTGGTAGAAATTGGTGGGGAACTATTTGCATCGGGTCGAATTAATTCGGCCCGACAGTGGCAGGTCGCCATTGAAGCACCCGTGGTCGATAGCAGGTCGATCCAAACCACCTTACCCTTGCAGGATATGGCTATGGCAACATCTGGCGACTACCGTAACTATTTTGATTGGCAAGGTAAACGATACTCGCACACCATTGATCCCAGGTCGGGCTATCCGGTTGAACATCAATTGGTTTCTGTTACGGTCATTGCAGCGTCAGCTATGGACGCTGATGGCTGGGCGACGGCGATCTCGGTCCTGGGGCTTAAGCAGGGCATGCAACTTGCTAACGCGCAGCAATTGGCCGTACTCGCCATCATCGAGACAGATTCAGGCCTCGAGACAATCAGGTCAGAAAAGTTGGCGGCCTACGCAGGATATTGAAGCCTGTTTATTCTGACCAGGTGGTAATTCTACTCTTGTAAAACTCGTGACACGCGGCCATATCGTCAAGGAATCGAGGTAATTCATCCATTAGCATGGCCTGGGGACCATCCACCAGAGCAGCGCTCGGGTTAGGGTGAAAATCGACTAAAACCATATTAGCACCAGCAACAATGCCCTGGGCTGCAGCATGAACGCATTCGAGAATACCGTCCGGTGCCCGTCCGCGACCGCCAACGGAATGGGAGGGGTCTACACACACCGGCATTCTGGTCAGTCTCTTGATTAGAGGTACCTGGGCGAAGTCAACCAGGTTTCGATGAGGCGCGCCGCCTTCTCCCTTCATGCCTCTGAGACAGAAAATGACACTGGAGTTGCCCTCGCTGGCGAGGTATTCAGCGGCATTCAGCGATTCATTTAAGCTTACCCCGTAACCGCGTTTGAATAGCACGGGTAATTCAGTCTGCCTGCCGACAGCTTTTAGCAGTTCGAAATTCTGGGTGTTTCGCGTACCAATCTGAAGCATAACCCCAGTAGGATAACCGGTTTCCTCAAGAGCGGTTTGGATTTCAATGATCTGGTCTTCGTGGGTGATTTCCATGGCAATCACTTTAATCCCATACTGACCAGCTAATTCGAATACCCAAGGCAAGCATTCTTTTCCATGTCCCTGAAAAGAATAAGGATTTGTTCTTGGTTTATAAGCACCCATGCGAGTACATATTTGACCGTGAGACTGAAGGGCGCGCATTGTAGTTGCCACATTTTCTCGGTTATCCACAGCGCAAAGGCCAGCGAAAACATGGAAATTATCCTGGGAGAAATCGATGCCATTATATGAAAACCCAGCTAATCTTTGCTGGTCCTGATGACGACCGAGAATACGATATTCTTCTGATATTCGTATTACGCGATCAACCCCTTCGAGGCCAGAGATTTCATCTTCATCCAATTGTTTGGTATTACCGAGCAGGTACAGCTCTGTCAGTATTTGTTGATGGCCCTGTACCTGATGGGATTGGATCTGCACTTCTGAAAAACGATCCAGATAAGCCGTAATCTGCTGGTAGCCTGACGAAGTCGAGTCGATATTTGGCTTTAACACGATGATCATGGTTCTTTACTCGCTTTTATGGTTGAAATATCGGGGTTGCTGTGCAGTTGATGGCGTCGTGCTTCGGATTGTTGGCGCAAAATATGGCGGGCTACAATTTTCCTATCCATGGGATTAAGGTCGATGAACTCTACCCCGGTCCGATAGGCATCGTTGTCATCCTCTTTTTGGCAGTTCCTCACCTGGGCATAACAGAATATACCCAGCATGGCGTCCGTGAATATCAGTCTCAGGGCAAGTTGTGTGCCATCCGCTAGATACTGATGGTCTTTAAATGATGCACCGCCCTCACTGATGTCGATAATATTCGGTGACAGGGCATTTGTATCCCAGTAGTCATTGAGTATGACCTTCTGACTGATGAGATCGACCCGCTGGCTGATGTTGGCCAGAAATTTTCCCAGTAAGTGATTTTGGCTATCTAGTTCTCGGAGAATTTCCTGGTTTTCCATGTCCAGAGCGTACAATTCCTTGAACACACTCAATTCTGCCGCATCCGCAAAGTGCTGATCGGCTTTGGCAGAGCTAACCTGGTCTGGTGATATCAGCTTATACTGTGCATCAATCTTGTCAGATAGGCGAAAATAGTCTCGATTGTCGATATTATTCATTATAGATTCCCTATGTCTGCACATTGTAACTCAACCGTTCTCTCAGCGCAGAACCTTGTTGGGTTGGTTGAGGCGTTGAATTAGGCTCAACTGTATAAACAGTCTGGGTTTGTTTTACAAGGGTGTGGGTCAAGGTATAAATCACTTGGAGCTTGGCGATGTTATTAGATTGGCGGTTTTCGATTGCTCTCCGCTATAGTTTCCAGAATGGCTCCAAGCGATTGCCGTCGTTTAATGCTCTGTTGTCTTTGTTAGGCCTTTCACTTGGAGTGGCTATACTGATACTGGTCTTATCGGTTATCAACGGATTTGACCAGGCTATGCGCGAAAGAGTTCTATCAGTGGTGCCTCATGCTGTTGTTTTCCAGGATCAGCAGGTCATGGACAGCAATCTCGTCAGCTTGGTTAGGCGTAATGCTGCTGTCTTGGCCGTGGCACCTCTCCTCGAAGGTACCGGGTTGCTTCAATCCGGAACCGCCATCGAGGGTATACAATTATCGGCAATAGACCCGATTGCTGAGCGTGAGGTCAGTGAGATCGGGTCCTACATAGTTAAGGGAGATTTTGCTGATTTGCGCTCAGGTTCCTACCGGCTTGCACTCGGTACTGACCTTGCGGATTCACTGGCAGTCGGAATTGGCGATGTGGTCACCTTGGTATTACCGCAGATGCGCATGACGCTCGCCGGCGTCAGTCCAAGACTGAAGCGGTTTACCATTGCGGCTGTATTTGAAACCAATGCTGATGTTGACCAGTCCATGGTTTACCTGCATCTTGATGATGCACGCCGCTTGTTTGGCGCCGACCACCGGGTTGGCCTCAGATTACGTTTGACAGACCTTTTCCTGGCGCCAGAGGTTCTTCAGCAACTCTACTACATGCGCCCAGAAGCAGGCCTGATGGGCTACAGCTGGACTTATCGGCAGGGTAATTTGTATGATGCTATCGCTTTGCAGAAAAGAACCATGTTTGTATTGCTATCCATGTTGATTGCAGTCGCTGCTTTTAATGTGATGTCTGGTCTGGTGATTTCTGTTGAGGAGAAACGGGCTGATATTGCCATCCTGAGAACACTCGGCTGCACGCCTCGACATATTCGCCATATCTTTGTCTTCTGTGGTGGCTTGATGGGTAGCCTCGGTGTCATCCTGGGCCTTGGCCTGGGCGTGATTTTCGCCTATTTGATTCAACCCTTATACCAGGCTTTAGACCGTCAATTTGAACTGAACCTTTTGCAGGAATATTTTGTGCAGTATCTACCGGTACAGATACTGCCAGAAGATATAGTTTATGTTGGGCTTAGTTCCTTTTTGATCTGCGTCCTGACTGGCATCTATCCAGCCAGAAGGGCCAGTCTCGTTCATCCAGTGGAGGCTTTAGATGTCGACTGACAATTTGTTTCTGCGTGCATCGAATCTGTACAAGCGGTATGGCATCGATGGTCAGGAGCAGCATCCCGTTACCGTCCTGACTGATGTCAGTATACAGATTGATTCAGGGGAGACGGTAGCAATAACCGGGGCATCTGGCTGTGGTAAAAGCACATTGCTGCATCTATTAGCCGGCCTTGATGGTCCGGATGCCGGCAGTGTTACCATTGATGGCCTTTCAATGTTTGATCTCGATGAAGCTCAACGTTGCCTGCTGCGCAACCAGAAACTTGGATTCATTTACCAGTTTCATCACCTTTTGAAGGAATTCAATGCGCTAGAAAACGTAGCTTTGCCTTTGCGAGTCGCCGGTTTGAAAACCTCACAGGCTCAAACTGAGGCTTACAGCATGTTGACGTCGGTCGGCCTGGCTGATAGAGCCAGGCATTATCCCAACCAACTCTCAGGTGGCGAGAGACAAAGAGTGGCGATTGCCAGAGCGCTGGTTCATTTACCCCGCTACGTGCTGGCAGATGAACCGACCGGTAATCTTGATGAAGTGACAGCAGATGAAGTCAGTGATCTTCTGTTTGAGCTCAGTAAAAAGCATGGTATTGCACTGGTTTTAGTGACCCATAATCGCGATCTGGCAAGTCGGGCAAGCCGTCAATTAACACTCAGTAACGGGTTATTAACACTCAGTAACGGGTTATTAACCCGTGGCAACGGTTTATTATCGTCATGACTGGGATGAACACCCTGGCGATACTGATTGGTTTGCGATTTCTCGCTGCCGGTATCTTGGGGAAGGGACATAATCGTTATCTAAGGTTTATCGCAGTTTCCTCGGTGCTTGGGATGGCGTTAGGGATTACCGCGCTGACCGTGGTGGTATCGGTCATGAATGGATTTGATCGGGAATTGCAGTCGCGCCTGCTCAGTGTGGTTCCGCATATAGTCCTACCCATCGAATCGGATCTGGAACAGATTCTGCAGTTAAACAAAGCCAGCCACGGCAAAGATCTACAGGGCCTGGTCGCAGCAGAGGCATTTATTGAAAAATCGGCTTTGTTAGTGGTTGACGAAGGTAGCCAATTACTCAGTCTTCAGGGTATCCAGACTCCACAGAAAGATTATAATCCATTTTTATTCGATAGCCTGGTATCTGGGTCGTGGGATCAGTTAGCGTTAAATGAAACCGCAATCATACTCGGGCGGAGGTTGGCAGAATCAAGGGGATTACGCCTTGGTGATCGAATGCTGCTGGTGATACCTGAAATTCAAATAACCACGGGGCAGCTGGTTCCGAGCACTTTATCATTTACGCTAACCGGCACATTCGAACTGGGTGCAGAGCCTGATTACCTCATGGCTTTCACTGATGTCAAAGCACTGCAAAAAAGGCTGGACCTGCCGCAGGTATCGACACGCTTGCAATTGAGCAAACCGCTCTCAGCAAATACGATACAGGACACGCTTGAAAATAATTTGGCAGTAAGCGTAGATAGTTGGACCGATACCCACGGAGATTTTTTTACTGCAGTGCAGATGGAAAAAGTATTGATGTTTCTGCTGCTATCCATGATCGTCGTGATTGCATCATTGAGCCTGGTTGCCAGTATGGGGATTATGGTTCGAGAGAAGAAAACAGCTCTCGCGTTACTGCTTGCCATCGGCATGGCTCGCCATCATATGACGGTAATTTTTCTGTTTCAGGGGTTGGTTTTGAGTCTTTCGGGTATTTTCTTAGGTGTCATGCTAGGCATCCCGCTGACTTTGTATTTACCGGAGGTGATGAGTCTGATTGAAACCGTATTCGGGTTCAATTTCCTGGCAGGAAGTTATTTCAATGAGGTGCCAACAGAGCTTAGGTTTTCTGATATGGTGGTGATTTGCGCTGGTGCGATTTTTGTCAGTATGAGCGCTATATTGCCGCAGGCTGTGCACGCAGGGAAAACTTCTTCTGGAACGGTGCTCAGCTAGCTTTTTTTCGCCTGAGTCTGCGCGATGTCTGGTAACGATTAATTTTCACTCGCCAGTATATTCTCACCAGCGTAAATCCAGTCAAGCCCATGGTTAACCCGCAGATTAAACAGCCCAATATTAATGGTTGCCAGATTTCTGCGAGACTCAGGCCGAGCCATTGAAAACTTAGTTCTATGTTTCCCAGATCAGGTTCAGAGCCGGTCAGCCAGGCGCCGATTCGATAGGCGAAATACATCATTGGCGCCATTGTAACGGGATTGCTGATCCACACAATAGCGATAGCAATAGGAATATTACACTTGCGAAGTGCACACAAGACTGCACAGGGAAGCATCTGAAAGGGCATAGGGAGGAAGCAGCAGATAGACCCGATTAAAACACCGTGGGAGACGGAGTAGCGATTCATGTGCCAAAGATTAGGTTCGAAGATGATATCACCCAAGATACTGAGTACCCGATATTGTTTCAGCTTCGATCTATTGGGTAAATATTTCTGCAGCCACATGTTAGAACCTCGGTCGGGGTGCATATTATCTATATCTCTGTCCCGGAATCAAACAAACACGTGGAAATAAGTTGCTGCTGGCAGCGATTCGGGGGTAAGGCTCACAGCCAGGCAAACACATCGTTGCAACAATAAGCCATGCTCAGATTTGCTTTGGTTGCATTATTTATTGAGTTCTGTGTTTTAGCCCTGCCAGTAATGCCGCAATGGCAATGGTTGATGGCGACCATTCCCATGGGTTTTTTTCTTTTGTCCTCAAAAAAGATGTGGCTTCTGGGAGCTGCAGTTATTGTGACAATCTATTTTTTTTCCTATGTCGATCGTTCCGCCCAGGCGCTTGTGCCTGCTGACCTGATCGGATCGACCGTAGGGGTATCGGGGTGGGTGCTAGACCTACCGGTGAATACCCCAAAATATGCGGGTTTCCTGTTTAAATTGGAAGTACCGATAGGGTCTAACTCCCAGACCCGAATGCTGAGAGTCCACTGGTACAGACCGACTACGCACATAACAGCAGGTGACTATCTTCGATTAGACCTTCTGTTAACGCCCATTAAAGCGAGTTTTAACAAAGGGCTCAGCAATTACGAAGACCAGTTGTTTTTTAAAGGTATCCAAGGCACTGCGGTGGTGAAGGGATTTCATTTTATCGAAAACCAGTGTTCATGGTATCAGATCGATTGCTTTCGAGCTGATATAAGGCGCTGGTTAACTGAGGCGGTGACTAATGCAGCTACCCGGCCATTGTTGCTTGCCTTAGCAATAGGCGACAGCAGTCAGTTGACCTTCCGGCATCGCCGCATTCTCGCAGAAACAGGTACCCAACACTTGTTCGTGGTGTCGGGGTTACATATCGGTCTATTCGCGTGGGCGTGTGCCGGATTATTTCATCATCTTGGTTTTCCGTATCATTGTCGACTGTTAGGGGCCTTTGGCTGTAGTTTTGCATTTGCCGCACTAGCTGGCTTGAGTTTATCTGTTCAACGGGCCTTGCTGATGCTCGGTTGCTATCTAGTGTTAGCCTTGTTCAGGAGAAGCGCGGCTAGCTATGCCGGCTTCAGCATTGCTCTGGCGCTGGTGCTGGTCTTCAATCCGC
>Ga0206679_10002846_pt1 | contig 13537 bp, 9 predicted proteins | sample M110012015metaG_FD_155464 | JGI IMG/M metagenome (GOLD analysis project Ga0206679, IMG submission 155464) | Ammonia-oxidizing marine archaeal communities from Monterey Bay, California, United States - M1 100m 12015 | ecosystem: Environmental > Aquatic > Marine > Intertidal zone | place: USA... | reverse complement strand
TTGCTGGATGTACAGATTCAACGGCTTGTAACTACAATGCCGCTGCGGATTGCGACGATGGATCTTGTCAGACACCTGACGCCTGTGGCGTTTGTGGTGGTGCGGGAACAGTGGCAGGATGTACGGACTCAACAGCTTGTAACTACAATGCTGCTGCGGATTGCGATGACGGATCTTGTGCTGTTAATGACGCTTGTGGCGTTTGTGGTGGTGCGGGAACAGTGGCTGGTTGTACGGATAGCTCAGCTTGTAACTACAATGCTGCTGCGGATTGCGATGATGGATCTTGTGCTGTTGATGACGCCTGTGGCGTTTGTGGTGGTGCGGGAACGGTAGCGGGTTGTACAGACTCCACAGCTTGTAACTACAACGCTGCTGCGGATTGCGACAACGGAAGTTGCGATTTCACTTGTCTCGGATGTACCGATTCAACGGCATGTAATTTTGACTCAACAGCATCGATCGACGATGGGTCTTGTGAATACACATCTTGTTTATGCCTAGGTGACTTCGACGGAAGCGGACAGGTTGATATTGGTGATCTGCTTATTCTACTGGCAAACTTTGGCTGCACGTCTGGATGTACAACTGATCTAACAGGAGATGGAATCACCAACTCAGCTGATATCTTGATCTTCTTGACCGTGTTTGGAGAACCTTGTCCTTAGGCAGCGCGTTCTTCGAGAAGTTGTTTCTGATGGAGCTCGGCATACACGCCTTCTTGTTTGATCAAGGAATCGTGAGTGCCCTGCTCTATTAATTTCCCTTCATCCAATACTAGGATCACGTCGGCGTGCTTGATTGACGAAACGCGATGGCTAACGATTACGGACGTTTTGTCCTTCATTAAGCTCTTTAAACTGTCTAGTATCTTTTCCTCAGTCTCAGTATCCACTGCTGACAGACAATCATCGAAAATCAGAATCTGAGGGTCTTTTAGAATGGCACGAGCAATAGAGATCCGCTGCTTTTGACCACCACTGAGATTGATTCCTCTCTCTCCTAGAAGAGTCTGGTATCCATGCTCAAACTTGAGAATGTTCTCATGAATATCCGCGCTTTTTGCCGCATTTACTATCTGAGCCTCTGTAGCGTCATTGACTCCAAATCCAATGTTGTTTTGGATAGTATCCGAGAATAGGAACACATCCTGAGGAACATATCCGATTTGTTTTCTCAAATGGTACAAGTTCAACTCAGCAATAGGTTTACCGTCAATCTTCAAAAGTCCATTCTCACTATCGTACATTCTCAAGAGAAGATTGGCCAATGTGGATTTCCCAGAACCAGTTCGTCCAGTGATAGCTAGCGTTTGACCCTTTTTAATCTTGAAACTGAGATTATCTATTGCCTTAATCCCCGAGTCTGGGTACGTGAAACTTACATTCGAAAACTCCAAATCACCCTTCAATTCGGTCAGGTTTTCGTTCGCATTTTTAATCTCGGGCTCGGTTTCCAAAAACTCGTTGATTCTCTTCTGAGAAGCCTCGGCTTTCTGAACAAGAGAAGTCACCCATCCAACTGACGCAAAAGGCCATGTGAGCATATTCACATAAAAAACGAAGCTGAAAATTGTACCCATCTCCATGCCTTCGTTTATCACTTTCATACCCCCGATATAAATCGTAAGCACTGTGGAAAGACCGACAAGTAAAACGATGATTGGCAAGAAAAGTGCATCCACTTTCACCTGATCCAAGATTCTAGTTTTGTAGCTATCGCTCTCTCTCTTAAAGAATTCTCTTTGGCTATCTTCTCGGGTATACGCTTTCAACACTCGTACTCCGCTGATCGTTTCTTGAACGATCGAAGACAGTTTACTTTGCTGTCGCTGAGCGCGCTCGCTACGCTTGTTGATCATGCTACTGACATAGTAGATTCCTAAAGACATCAGCGGAAGCGGCGCAAGAGCCCAAAGGGTCAATTCCCAATCGATATAGGCCATCACGCTTACCACGATTATGATCAAGAAGAAGAGGTTAAGCGTGTACATGACTGCTGGACCAACATACATTCTCACTTTGCTCACATCTTCGCTTATACGATTCATCAAATCACCCGTATTGTTTCTCTTGTAAAATGATACGTCCAGCTTTTGGTAATGATCGTAGACCTCATTTTTGAGATCAAATTCGATTAAACGAGACATGATGATGATCGTCTGCCTAGTCATAAACGAGAATATACCCTTGATCGCATAGATGACGATATAAAGCACTCCCAACAAGAGGGCTACCTTAACTATCGTGGCATAAAAACTACCTGAAGTGAGCGAATAAAACGTCTCATTTCCACCAGTCAATTTGGATAACCACAGCAGGCTGAATGGTAGGTCAACCTGAGCTACTTCATTTCCCGTGAGATCACCACCGGCATCCGCGGCATGCTTCAAAAAATCCACAGCCTCGCGAATCAACTGCGGCGTGTAAACGGCAAACACATTCGTTAGGATGATGAAAATCATCCCAAGACCAAAGCGCCAACGGTACTTCAGAAAATATTTATTGAGATGGGCTAGCGCTTTCAAAACTTGAAGTTCCAGGTGATCGAAGGTAAAATTGGGAAAAGACTGACCTGATACGCTTGAATCTGCAACGTTCCTTCAGCGATCTGACCTTCGTTGCCAAAGTAAATGAAGTATGGGTTCTGTCGGTTGTAAATATTGTAAATAGAAAATGCCCAACTCGAGAAGAACTTACGCTTGATCGCTTCCTTCTCCCCTGTCTCGCGGTTCTTTCTCATTTTCGTCTCCTTCGGATAATAAGTCACTGAAAAGTCGGCCCGATGGTAGGGCTCCATTCTGAAGCTGTTTCTTGGGCCGAACTGCTCGAGGACGAACCCATCGTAGAAATATCGTTCAAGAGGCAATGTGATAGCGTTTCCAGTAGCATAGACAAACGCCCCTCCAAAAGTAAACTGGGAATTGAGTTCGTATGTAAGAACGATTGACAAGTCGTGTCTTCGATCGAACTTTGCAGGATATTCCTCCCCGTTGTTGATCGACTCAAAAATTCGATTCGATTTACTCCATGTATAACCAACCCAACCGGTTAGATCTCCCGTGCGCTTCTTTATAAAGAGCTCAAGTCCATATGAGTAGCCACGACCAAAGGTCAGGTGATTATCAATGTTATCGTTGACATTGTCTTCCGGAAGTGTACCTTCTTTATACTCGACCAGATTATCCATTTCCTTGTAATAAGTCTCTACAGAGGTCTCAAATTTATTGTCAAAGAAATTTCTGAAGTATCCGACTGAGTATTGCGTTCCAAACTGCGGTTTCACGACATCGGTACTCGGCATCCAAACATCAGTTGGAAGTGATGTTGCTGAAAGTGAAGTCAGGTGGAGATACTGGTAGTTCTGAGTGAACCCAGCTTTCAATGATGAGTTGCGGTCAACCGTCCATCGCATATTAATTCTAGGCTCGACTTTGAAGTAATCTCCGATTAAATCTCCGCGCTGATACTCAACAACTGTGGGAGGGTTTGAAGGAGTAATGTTGTCTTGAACATCAGCCGGAATGTACTTGGTGTACGGTCCAACATGAGCGAAGTAAGATGCTCGCAGTCCGCCATTTACTCTAAGTTTCTCCGTTATATCCCATTCGTCTAAAAGGTAAGCGGCGCTCTCATGCGAATACAACTTGATAATCGATCCTGTATCAAAATCAGTATCCCCACTTCTAGCGGATACACTACTCGGGGTAAACTGATGGTATGTGTAATCGATTCCTGCGAGAATGCGGTGCCGCAAATTAGGATAGAAGGCAAGCTGCGACTTGGCAGACCAATCTTTGATGCCTGAAAACAACTTGAACTCAAACTCTTCTTGTTCTGCCTTAAACTCAAACTTGTAATCTGAGAACGTTACAATCGTATTCAAGAAAAGCTTCTCACTAAACAAATGATTCCAACGCGCCGATGCCATCGCATTTCCCCATGGAATTTCCGCTGCGAATCCGGCATTCTCGCTACTAAACCCAAAAACATCTCTACCAAAATATCCGCTCAGGAAGAGCTTGTCTTTATCTGATATCCTATAATTGACCTTAGTATTCAAATCATAAAAAAAGTACCCACTGCCACCAAAATTGGCTTCTGGGTTGATGAAGGGTTTCGTCAAAACATCTATGTAGGTTCTTCTTCCAGAAATGATGAACGACGACTTGTCTTTGATCAAAGGACCTTGAACTGTGAAGCGAGAAGATATGAGTCCAATCCCACCTTCAACTTGATACTTCTTGCTGTTACCTTCCTTAAGAGAAACATCAAGCACGGAGGCTAGTCGTCCGCCATAATTGGCTGGCATTCCACCTTTGATGACTTCAATATTCTTCACCGCATCTGCATTGAATATAGAGAAGAAGCCAAAGAGGTGGGAGGCGTTGTACACTACAGCATTATCAAGTAATATTAGGTTTTGATCTGGCCCACCACCACGGACATAAAACCCGCTACTGCCTTCGCTTGCAGACTGAATACCTGGAAGAAACTGGATAGTTTTCATGATGTCGACTTCACCCATAAAAGCTGGAAGAGTCTTGATCTTTTCCACCTCAAGTTCTACACGGCCCATGTCGGTGCTCTCGATGTTCTGTCCGCTTTCCGCCTCGACCACGGCCTCATCGGTTAAAACAGCACCTGCTACTAACTCCACGGTGATCGACTTGTTTTCATTCAGCGCTACTTCCTTCTCAATAGAATCGTATCCAATGAAAGAATAGACTATTGTGTACTCCCCTTCGGGCAATGTGATTGAGTAGAACCCATAGAGGTTTGTGGGCGCTCCTTTTCCGGTCGATTTCACGTAGACGTTTGCCCCTAAGATCGACTCTCCAGATTGGCCATCATTAACGAAACCACTGATTGTGTGCGATTCTTGTGAAGTGCCGTGTAGGACCATTCCAATCAAGAATGTCAGTCCTGCGATAAATCTCAATCTCATCTGCAACCTAAAGTGTTATTTAATAGTTCAAAGGCAAAGGTATTAAGCATTTTCATAGCCTCAATTAGGGCCGAAATTATTTAAACAAAATTTGACTTTTTCCGTACAACTCTAATATCTGATGACAAAACCAATGGAATTATTTATGCTCAGCATTATCGCCTGCCTCATGGGGACGGCTGGTTTAGCACAAAATGCTCCTGCAGATCGTGACTTCATGGACAAAGTATTTAAGTCTTCTGCTAAGGAAGAAGCTGTGTACTATCGTGAGCTCACTCCAACTGCGGAAGGCTTTAGTGGTTCTGTACATTGGATCAATGGGGATCTTCGCATGACTGGCTTTTACAAAGAAGAGAATGAAGGCGATCTTGTGATGCACGGAAACTTCGTATTCTATTACGATAACGGCAATATTGAATCATCGGGGTCTTACGAAAATGGCATCAAAGTAAGCGCTTGGAAGCGCTTCACAGCAGACGGAACAGCTCGCCCAGACCGTTATTACAAGCCCGAGTCAGCGGATTTTATCCGGGATGCAATGGCGGGCAAATAGAGCAGAGATCATTCGTTTCCATTATCAATTCTGATCACCTCCAAAGTATTTCGTCAAAGCCATACATTTACCCCGCTATGTTCAGCCGGGTATTTCCAATCTACATTCTTTCCTTATTCTTCCTTGTCGGCTGTTCGTCTACACCAAATGAACAAGACAAGCAGGTCTTTCGGTACAACGAAAGCGCCGGTATCACTTCGCTAGACCCTGCATTCACACGTAACTTAGAGAACATGTGGGCAGTCAATCAGGTCTTTGATGGTTTGGTTGAATTGGATAATGAAATGAACGTCATTCCTTCGATAGCGGATTCGTGGGAAATTCTTGACTCGGGCCTCACCTACCGATTTAAACTTCGTGATGATGTATTCTTCCACGATCATGAAATATTCGCAGGTAGTAAGGGACGAAAGGTAGTGGCTCAAGACTTCGTTTTTAGTTTCAATCGGCTCCTCGATTCTGAAATTGCAAGCCCTGGAAGCTGGGTACTCAATGTGCTGGACAAGAACAAAGGAGGTTTTAAAGCTGCGAATGACAGCACATTGGAAATCTATCTAACGGAACCCTTCTCGCCTTTTTTGGGAATGCTTTCTATGCAATACTGCACGGTCGTTCCAAAAGAAGTTGTTACGCATTATGGAAGAGATTTCAGGAGTCATCCTATAGGAACTGGCCCTTTCAAATTTGCATTTTGGTATGAGAATGTAGCTTTGGTATTCCATAAAAATGAAAACTATTGGATGACGGACAGCGAAGGGCAAAACCTGCCTTATCTCGACGCCGTGAAGATTGATTTCGTACGGGATATGTCTACCGAGTTTTACGGTCTTCTCAAGGGAGAATATGATTTCATGAGCGGGATTCATGCAGCCTATAAGGATGAACTTCTCGACCCTTATGGCAATCTGAATACCGCCTATAACGAACAGATAAAATTCCAGCGCACTTCATTTCTAAAAACAGATTATTTAGGAATATTGGCGGACCCCGAGCTGGAATTGAGCACAAGTCACCCACTTGCTGACGTTCGAATTCGTCAGGCTCTCAACTTCGGTTTGAATCGAAAGGAGATGGTCGCCTACCTTAGAAACAACTCCGTTTACCCAGCGAATATTGGGTTCATTCCAAGAGGCCTGCCAGGGTTTGATGAGAATGCCCAATATGGATATGATTACGATCCCAAACGTGCTCTAGAACTATTATCTGAAGCCGGTTACCCAAATGGTCAGGGACTGCCAACTATACCAATAAGCACCACTACAGATTACGTGGACCTCATCGAATATATACAGCACGAATGGGCGAAAATTGGAGTTGAGATCTCGGTTGATATTCTTCCCTCCTCTAGCCATCGAGAACAAGTGGCGTCGAGTAAGCTGGTGATGTTTAGAAAGAGTTGGCTGGCGGATTACGCTGATGCTGAGAATTTTCTCGGACTTTTCTATTCTGAGAATTTTTGTCCGAATGGTCCTAACTACACACACTTCAAAAATGCCGAATTTGACTCTCTATTCGTGTCAGCCAAGCGAAGTACCGAAGATTCCGAACGTCATCATCTGTATCGAAAAATGGACAGTCTCGTGATGGCCGAATCAACCGTTATTCCACTATTTTATGACCAAGTAAGCCACTTTGTAAGTCAGAAGATCGAAGGCTTACCTACGAATCCGATTAATATGTTGGATTTGAAAACAGTCCAGAAAACAGACTAAGGAATTACCCCTCATTCGGCGGAAACCAATAATTGATCTTCTCTTCAAGCTCGTCAGCATTCAGCGGCTTGTTTATGTAATCATCCATTCCACTGTTGAGACAGCTTTTAGCGTCTGAACCATCTTCTGCGCTGAACCCAATAATTACCGGAGCTTGATCTGAAGAGAATATTGACTTAATTTTCTCGGTTGCCTGGAGTCCACTCAACTCAGGCATTTGGGCATCCATGAGAATGAGATCGAAGTTTTGACGATTGATCTTTTCCATCACCTCAAGCCCTGTGAATGCTCGATCCGAAGTGTGGCCCATCAATTCCAACGTTTTCGCCGTTACGGCCTGGCTGATTTCGTTGTCCTCGGCAATGAGAATCTTTAGGCCGTTGTTAAAAACACTCGTCTCGACATTTCCTTGACTGATAGCATCTTTAACCAACTCATCTGCACTAACCCCCATCACTTTATTGATTGTAGAAAGTAGCTTGGATTGTTTAACCGGCTTTGTCAAATAGCTAGAATACAACCCTTCTTGGTCTTCGATAAGGGATTTACCAATGGAAGAAAGCACGATGATTGGAAGGTCCTTTTCTGAGTAATGCTCACGAATTCGCACCGTTAGGCCGTGACCATCGATATCCGGCATTTGCATGTCAATCACACACAAATCAAATTTCTTAAGATTGCTCATGATCTCCAATACGAGCTCGGGGCTATTGAACGGTGTAGCTTGAATCCCCCAAACCGAAAGCTGCTTTACTAAGATTTTGAGATTTGTGGTATTGTCGTCGACTACCAGAGCTTTCAGCCCTTTCAATGCCGTTATATCATAAGACTCATTGGTAATCGAATCGGAGGTCTCGGCTACAATGGTGAATTGAAAACTAGACCCCTTGCCAAGTGCGCTATCTACCCAAATTCTTCCACCCATCAAGTGAACTATATTCTTGCAAATCGCGAGTCCCAGTCCAGTACCTCCGTATTTGCGTGTGGTAGAGGAATCGGCTTGAGTAAAACTTGAGAATAGCGATTGGATTTGCTCTTGGGCTATGCCAATCCCAGTGTCTTTGACCAAGAATTTAAGTTGAAGAAAATTCTCTTGGCTATTGACCAATTCAATTTCCAAAAGCACCTCGCCTTGTGCGGTAAATTTGATCGCATTGTTGACCAAGTTAATCAGCACTTGCTTGAGTCGATGTGAATCTGCAACGATCTCGGCTGGAACGTCTGGATGCATGTAGGATATGAGCTCAAGCTGCTTTGAATAAGCCGATGGTTTGAGCATATCAATCACTTCCTCCACAGTATCCATGAGAGAGAATGATTCAGAATGAAGCTCAAGTTTTCCAGCTTCGATTTTCGAATAGTCTAGGATATCGTTGATGATTACCAATAGACTTTCGGCACTCGAGTTTATCGTTTGTACACATTCCTGTTGTTCCTCGTCCAGTTTCGTTCTTCTGAGAATAGAAGACATACCAATAACTCCATTCATCGGAGTACGAATCTCATGACTCATGTTGGCGAGGAAATCCGATTTCACCTGATTCGTTTTCTCAAGACTAATATTCAGTTTTTGGAGCTCTACATTTTGATTCTGCAGCCTTCTCAAAAGAGGCCTAATCACGAAAGAGAAAGACAGAATCATGACCAAAACTGTGAACACTGACAAGAGCCAACCAAGGAGTTTTGCATTCGAAACCTCATCACGGTTGCCCTCCATGTACTGATAAATTACGCGATTCATTGTCTCCCGATAAGGCTCTTCGTTGTTCCTGATGATTTGGATTTGGGCAGCTAGTACGGCCTCATTTGCGGAAGATTCATCCAAAGCAAGTACAGCCAGACTCGCTTTATTGAGTGCCACATAATACTGCAGACATTCATCGTATAGGACTGTCACTTCGGGTGGATTAATTCCCGACAGACCGTATTCAGCATTTCCACTGACGAGTCCTTTGTGAGAAGCAGTCCACTTCTGGTAGTGCTTTTGGTACTCTCGAACTTTCTCTTTTGGATTTTCGCTTTTGGCAACGCAATTCTCAATCTCCAAAACTGTCTTAGCCATTTGGCTGACCAATGATTTTTGGCGTGAAGCGATATTGATTTCAGTACCGCTGAGCTCATGAGCGCTGAGCGAAAAATGGACAACAACCTGAGATACGAGGATCAAGACTATGACCGTCGATATAAAAAGAATATAATATTTTAAATAATTTACCCGGTCTCCCATTCCACCTACTGTTCGGACGCAAATTTACTGTTGCGTCACAATCTAAAGTCAAAAAACTGTCTTATTTGCATGACGAGGAACGAATCTATCTCGTTGCTTTTCAAGGAGTTACCTGAATTACTCTTCGATTTCCTAAAAAATAAAGCTAGGATCGGAGAGAACTGAGCACAACTCAACTTTGAAATTTGGAAGGAGAAGTGGTTTAAAAACCACGCCACATTCTGTGCCGATGCTGGACAAAATCAAACTCGCAACTTGCTGATTTACAATATCATCCTCAGCCATGAGAACTTTCAACTTCGTCAAATCAAACAACCCATGCCGCATACCAACATCATCTTGTACAACACCTGCATCTTCAATTTCTTCCGTGGGAGATTCGAATAGAGCGATGTTAAATTTGAAAGCCAAGATCACTAGCGGAGAAAGCGATAGAATCCCTATCCTCTGGTCTTCTTCTTATCTGTCGAAACCATACCTTGCAACGAGGTACTCACAAGTACATTTTTATTGCTACGCTTGGGATATGGGCCTCTTCTGAAAAAGATTTAAATCGTATATATATTAAGCCAAAATCAGTAATAGCAAGACCACAAACGATCGGGAAGGTTCTGACTTTGGCGCTTCTCTTTTTTCTACACACGGTGTCGGTTTTAGCTCAGAACTCTTCAGAAGTAGGCTTGGAACCAACTGATAATCAGAAGTCTATATCTCGAAAGACCGCCGTCATTGGTAGCGGTGCAATCCTGTATGGCTCTTCAATGCTGATGTTCAACGAACTGTGGTACAAGGACTTCCCCCGATCTGAGTTTCATTCCTTCAACGACAACCAAGAATGGCTACAAATGGATAAGGTTGGCCATGCTATGTCGAGCTACTATGTAGGGCTGGTCGGAGACAACAGTTTGCGCTGGGCAGGAGTTGACAAAAATAAAGCCGCGATCTGGGGAGGAATGACAGGTCTGTTCTATTTGACGGGAATCGAAGTTCTAGATGGCTTTTCAACCGAATGGGGATTCTCCTGGGGAGATATGGGCGCAAATGCCGCAGGGGCAGGGATCTACATCGGACAACAACTCCAATGGGGAGAACAAAGGTTAAAACTCAAAGTAAGTTACCACCATACGGATTACGCTGCCATGCGGCCAGAAGTCTTGGGAATCACCTGGAACGAACGTATGCTAAAGGATTACAACGGCCAAACGTATTGGCTCAGTGGAAATGTTTATAGCTTTTTAGATGAAGAATCACGCTTTCCAAAATGGCTCAATCTTGCCTTGGGTTATGGCGTTGATGGATTGATCAACGGCTTTCCTGAACCAATGCATAACACAGATTTAGCTCGCGTGCGACAATACTACCTTTCATTTGATGTTGACCTGAGTCAACTCAACATAGAAAACCCTTTTCTCCGAGGTCTGACCAAGACGATTGGGTTTATAAAGTTTCCTGCGCCCACTTTGGAGTTTGGCAATGAAGGGGTGAAGGGGTATTGGGTTTATTTCTAAAAGACCAAGAAATTCACGAACGGTGTTAAATATCATTATTCATGTGCTAATGAAATCATGGCTCCATTATCACACGAAATATGAGCGTCTTCTACGCCTTAGTAGGAATGCGCTTAAGCGCCTCAAGCAGATATCCCCAGAATTTCTGCACTGAACTAATCTGACACTTCTCGTCTGGTGAGTGTGCACCTCGAATGTTTGGTCCGAATGAGATCATGTCCATGTCTGGGTAGTGAGTTCCCAAGATGCCACATTCCAATCCAGCGTGGCAAGCGTTTACATTAGGCTCTTCATTGAACTGCTCGCGGTATAAATCCGCCATCATGCTAACGATATCAGAGCCTGGCTTTGGCTCCCATCCTGGATACTCTCCAGAGAATGTGACTGTTGCACCGACTAGCTCAAACGTGCCTTGTATAGACTGTGCGACATCATCTCTTTCTGAGTTTACAGCACTACGAGAAAGGCACATCACGGTGTATTCGCCATTTTCAACTAGCACCCGAGCTACATTGTTTGAGGTCTGAACCAAGCCTTCAACATCTGGGCTCATTCTGTAAATCCCGTTAGGACAAGCATAAATCGCGTTAATCAAAGCGTCTTGCGATTCTTCATTCATCACGTTCGCTGGGGTGTCACATTTTTCCAAAACCACCTCCAGTTCTGGATCGGTTGTATTGTACTCTGCTGCGATTGTTGCCCCTAATGTCTTGATGTGCTGCTCAAAGTTGTCGTTGCTGTTTTCAGACACGGCTAAAACTGCAAACGATTCGCGTGGTATTGCGTTTCTTAGTCCACCACCGTTTATGCTGCTGACCCTAACTCCAAACTGCTCATAGCTCTTAAACATCATTCGGTTCATCAACTTATTTGCATTCGCTCTGCCTAAAATGATATCCATTCCTGAGTGACCTCCAGTCATGCCACGAAGCGTTAATTTATAGCCGACACTCCCTGATGGTGCGGATTCTTCTTTGTAGGTGCCATTGGCTGTAATGTCAGTTCCACCTGCACATCCGATCGTCAATTCATCGTCATCCTCGGTGTCGAGGTTTAACATAATCGTGGCATCGAGAAGACCGCCTTTGAATCCAATTGCACCGGTCATGCCCGTTTCTTCATCAATAGTGAAGAGCGCCTCAATTGCTGGGTGAGCAATATCGTCAGAAGACAAAACAGCCATAATAGCTGCAACTCCCATTCCGTTATCTGCCCCTAGAGTAGTGCCGTCTGCGTGAACCCAATCGCCTTTTACCAGCATCTTAATGCCTTCGTTATCAAAATCGAAATTAGTACCCGCATTCTGCTGGCAAACCATATCCAAATGCCCTTGCATAGCCACGATCTGACGATCTTCCATCCCTTGTGATGCAGGCTTTTTGATAATGACGTTTCCGACTTCATCAATCATAGTTGGCAGGCCGAGTGACTCGCCAAAGTTCTTGGCAAATTCGATCACACGCTCTTCCTTTTTAGACGGACGAGGTACGGCGTTCAAATCAGCAAAATGGTTCCAGACATTTTTGGGTTCGAGGTTTCTAACTTCTTGACTCATGGTTCAATTTTTTGGGGGACGAATCTAGGGAATTGGCCTCAATAAGTAGCGAGTTAGGGCGCTGGAGAGCAATTAGAATGGAGTTATAGAAAACTAAACCAATTCAAGGGCTCAAGAGTTCAAGACGCCAAATGAGGGATGGAGAAGAGATTGATTCGTTGATTTTACCATTGTAAAATAGTAATGTCAATTTCAACATTATGCGATTAACCAAGACCATGAAACGAAGAAATACATTAACATGCGAAGAATCATCGATTAGCTCCATCCACAAATCACATTGGGAAATTGTAACAGAACTGTCAACTGAATCGAACTATTGATGCCTATTTTTGGTGTCACCTTTGAGCGAAACTCAAATCATAGAAGAATTCTACCGTGCATTTCAGCGTCTTGATGCTGAAGCTATGGTTTCCCTGTACCACAACGAGATTGAATTTTCTGATCCCGTGTTCCGACATGTTAAGGGTGAAGACGCAAAGAATATGTGGAGGATGCTGATCAAGAAAAGCGACGGTAAACTTCAAATATACTTCCACGACATATTGGGAGGAGACGACAAAGGTGTTGCTCAATGGGAAGCCACGTACCCTTTCAAACCAACCGGCAACATTGTCCACAACAAGATCAACGCTACTTTCGAATTTAAAGATGGCAAGATCTATCGCCACGACGATTGTTTCGGACTATTGCGATGGTATACAATGGCTTACGGCATTCAAGGCTTTTTCATGGGAATCTTCCCTCCTGCTCGCACTAAGATGAGGAAAGTGGCAATGAAGCAACTAAAGAAATTCTCGGCAAAGGCAACAATCACAGTTTCTGATCAGGTGAACCCCGAATCGAAGTAATCCCCACTCATTTCTCCAATTTTCCTTGGCATGAAGGATTTCTTTCTTGCCTCATTCTTGCTCGAATTTGGCACTCTCAACGCGCAATCTGATTGTCCGAATCCTAGTCCAGTGACTTATAGCTATGACAAAGAAAATTCATGAATCCGCCCCCATTTGACCGTTTTTTTTATAAAACATTGAT
>Ga0206679_10002842_pt1 | contig 13547 bp, 11 predicted proteins | sample M110012015metaG_FD_155464 | JGI IMG/M metagenome (GOLD analysis project Ga0206679, IMG submission 155464) | Ammonia-oxidizing marine archaeal communities from Monterey Bay, California, United States - M1 100m 12015 | ecosystem: Environmental > Aquatic > Marine > Intertidal zone | place: USA... | reverse complement strand
CCGGCATTAAATTCGCTTCCAGGCATGCAACCAAAAACCATTTCCAGGCGGTAGCAATTAGCCAGGATCAGATCACCAGAGGTGGCGGTTCTACCTGGCAAGGGGTCATTCGAGGTAATGAATCCGTTGAGACACCGTTCCTGAACGGGGAAATCAGCTATCTCGGGCGAATCCACGGCATAGCCACCCCCGCAAATGACACAGTCACCGCTTTAGTCCACACCATGATCAAAGAAAATAGGCCTGCAGGGAGCTTCAGTCTCAACCAGATTGAAACCGCCATCGGCATAAGACAGTAACGATGTTTAAGACCTTGGCGCTGGTGGCTCAAACAACCGCCCATATAGATCAGCGCAGCTTCTGGTTCAACATGGCGGAAGCGGCATCAATCGCTTGCAACAAACCTGTTTCATCAGCCAGATTCTGACCGGCAATATCAAATGCAGTTCCATGATCCACCGAGGTACGGATAAACGGAATTCCCATGGTGGCGGTAATACTATCAGCAAAATTATGGACTTTAATGGCGATATGACCCTGGTCATGAAAAAGCGCCAGTACTGCATCAAACTCACCCTTGATAGCGCGATAGAAAACTGAATCTGCTGGATAGGGGCCTCGAATATCAAGACCAGCGGCACAAGCTTCGCTGACCGCAGGTGCAATCTCATCAATTTCTTCTCGACCCAGCATGCCACCTTCACCGCCATGCGGGTTTAGCGCTGCCACAGCGATAGTAGGTTGATGCACACCCCACTGCCGCAGGCTGGTATCTGTTAAATGCAGTTTCTCTACGATAACGGGCTTACGAACATATCTGACGGCATCAGCCAGTGATTTATGCGTTGACAAATGAGCGACCTTAAGCCCCTGTGTCATTAGCATCGTTGCCGTCAAAGTTGATCCGGTCATCCTGGCCAGAATTTCCTGATGACCTATGTCATTCAAATAACCAGCTAGATGCACAGCTTCTTTATGAATAGGGCAAGTAACAACCGCCTGCAGGCGTTTGCGTAGACACAGATCCACCGCTGTCTCAAAATAATTGACCGCCGCATGGCCGGCAGCAGCACTGACACGGCCTTGCTTTAAACCCTTCAGATTTAATTCAGGCGGAGTCAGCAATTGAATCCCGGGTTGCGCCTTGCACTGCTCAGGATTGGATATCGACTGGATCGGCAATTCTATTCCCGTTTGCTGCATCGCCTGCAGCAGCGGTTGCGGTGAGCCAACCACAAAAGGCAGGGCCGATTCGAAAATAACCGGATTATTAAAAGCGCGCACCACGATCTCAGGACCTATCCCGGCCGGATCACCCATGGTTACTGCTATGCTGGGCTTAGACAAAGGCATGCCTCAAGATATGAGCTGCGACCAGCTCAGGATCCTGCATGGGTATAAAATGGCTCAATTGTGGCAAATGAACATCCTTACCATTCTTGAAATGAGTCGCTAATTGTTCCCAAGTAGGCGAGAGACTGAAATCCATTTCTACCTGGTCTTTCCCTCTTGCCTTGGCACGCAGCACCTTGACAGGCATTTCAAGCTCTCCTATACGGTCAACTATATTATATCCGGAACTTCCCATATAAATAGAGGCTTCGATCGCAGGTGGGCAGGCCAGTCGATAACCGGCCCCATTTTCCACCGGTAACAACCCATAACGACAATAATCGTCCAGCACCTTGTCCTGCCAAAGTGCAAATGAGCCTCTACCATGGAAATTAAGATACATAGCGGCTGAATCTGCAAAGAAATTCTTTCGTCGAGCAACCGGGTGCTCACCGTTGCCATCTAACCAACTATGATGAGATGGTTTTACCTCCTCATAAGCTTCTGGCGGCATAATAACCGGGTCAACCAACACCAGCCGTGAGAATCTCGCAGGCTCATTAATGGCTGCCTGCAAGACCGAATGGCCACCCATCGAATGCCCGGTACCAACCAGGTTGTATAAATTCAGGTGTTCTATGAATCTGGTGACATCATCACCAAAAACCTGCCAGTTAAAAGGACTCAGATCTTCACTGCGACCATGTCCACGCATATCGACTGCAATCACATGCCGATTGGGCAAATGGGAGACTGTCTGATCCCAGCAACGAGCGTGAAACCCGGTGGCATGCACTAACAAAATGCTATCCTCGTTTGCTTTTGCTTGGCCCCATTCAAACCAGCACAAATCCAAATTATTAATACGCTCTCGAAATTCTACCGGTTCCTGATGGATCATTTTTCCCGCCAATTAAGGTTTATTTTGTTCGTTCTAATCAATTTTTAATTCAATAAAATTTGAAAATAATTCTCTATATAATTGATTTTTATTGCTTTTTAAAATTTTCATAATAGTGCCTGGCTAACACCCACCCGATGCCTGTCAATCACAAGCTTTGATCCGCCTTTAACCCAGGGATAACCCTGGTTTTCGTAATCAGGCTGATAACGACTGCCAGCCATATACCAACCGATGCCAAATAAAGAGAATTCATCGCACCAAATGCTGCTGCACTATAACCTAAGCCAACCGCCCCTACTGGTAAACCACCTAGATTCGCCAGGCTATAGACGGCCAGAACCCTTGCCCTGAATTGCTCCGGTGCTATCTGCTGAATAATGGTACGACTCATACTCATGGTCACTGCACCACTCAGACCCCAACAGAACAAGGTCATCAAGAATCCCCAGAAAGGTAGATTCTGGGCGGTAACCACCAGGAACAGCCCACCTATCACCAAAGCCCACTTCAAACCACTCAGGGGCGAAGCAAGGCCACCTGATTTAACCAGGTACGTGGTCATGGATAAGGTGCCGCAGACAAATACAACAAAGCTATAAGAAAGCTCCGCTGCACCGCCCTGATAAACGTCTCTTACAATCAGAGGAATCAGCACGACATAGGTCCCGCCATAAAAAAGGCTCATGGCAAAAGTCAGCAGGCTTACCTGTCGCATTACCGGTGAGGAAACAACCACCTTAAAGCCTGCTATCAGGGGGTTCTGGCCTGCCTCGACCGGATCGGGTTTTAGCCGCGGTACGGAATGAATTCGAGACACGAAAAAAATACCACACAACATACCCGTGGCCTGTGCCATCAATAATCGGACCACACCAATTTGTTCTGCATAGCCGCCTGCAAAAAAACCGATTACTTGGCCACCAAAGGTTAAACCCATGGCTACAGTGACCACCTTCTGCAATTCACCCCGGGCTATCTCGCTCAACATACCATCTCTGGCTGGCTGCGCGAAGGCGGTAACGGAACCGACCAGGAGACCATAGAAAATGACTCCAGCATAGCTCAGGGAGCCTGTATTAATCAGCCAGGCCAAACCCAGGGCTGGCATCGCTGCAAAAAAATGACAGATCATCAATATCGATCTGCGATCGACCCGATCAGCCAGCAAACCACCCATTACAATCAATACAATCGCCGGTAACTGCAGACACATCTGGGCTATCCCAAGCCGCTCGGGGGTCTCGCCAAGCTCCACAACAATCAACCAGGGATATAGAATGGTCTGCAATCCGGTGGGGCCTACAAAGCTAACCAGACCGGCCATGTACCAGAAATACTGTGAGAATTTAATCCCCATTTGGCCTGTGCTGCTCCAACCTGTTATGCCCATTATACAACATTGTCATATCACTCTTTCAGCTTCCAAACTTCACGAAAAAACCTCCCGACTGTGACGGTCAGGTAGCGACTGAACAAATAAGCTACCCAGATGGCTGACTAGCCCGTGAGACTCCTGTAGACCTTTGATAACTCATCAGGGAGCTGGCTTACATCCTGGATAACCATATACTGCCGATCAGGACACATCTGTCGCAGATAATCATGGCCAGAAGGATCGACTGTTAAACAATATGTCTGTACGCCCTGTTGCTTAGCCTCATGCAGCGCCTTCATAGTATCGTTAACACCATAGGATTTACTATTGCGATCACTGCCATAATCATGATCCTGGGGATACCCATCGCTGATGATGATCAAGGCTTTGATACGCGCCTCAGTGCGTGTCAGTCGCTGAATGGAGTGCCTGATTACCGGACCCATACGGGTGCTCCGGCAAGGTTTTATGCCACCGATCCTTGCCTTTGATCGATAGTCCAGCGGCTGATCAAAATCCTTGCAAAGGTAATATTCAACCTGATCACGACCATAGCCACTGAAACCACACACGGCATAGCTGTCACCCAGCGCTTCAAGTGCTTCGGCCATCAAAATAACGGCCTGTTTCTCTATGTCAATAATTCGCCGGCCCTGTTCTGGAACAATCACCGCCTGATCTGACCAGTCATACTGCTCTGGCTCCTCGGGGCTATAACTGACCGGCTCCGCATCGGGATCTTCGACACAATCATCTGTTGAAGCGCTCATATCAACTAGAAACAAAGCAGCAACATCTCGATCTTTTCGTTGTCGCTGGACATAAATCCGCTCACTGGGAGTATTACCTGTTAACCGATCAACGGTGGCTTCCACAGTACGTTCCAAGTCCATTTCATCGCCATCCGATACGCCTTTAATTTTGACCAGGAGCTCGGGTTTAAGACGGTCAAGCTGGCGCCGCACCCGCGCCAGCAGTACCCGATGATCACGCAGCGCGTCGTTAAAGTAATCAAGGTCCATATCCGCGTCTTTTATCTCATGGACTTTACACCAGCGCCGACGATAATCCTGAATTACAAAATCCCACTCATCGTACAGATAGGTCCGGTCCTGCTTGTTCTGCCGGGAAAGCCGCGCTACAGCCTCTTGCAGCTCAACTATTTTAGAGCCCTCTGACAAGGCGTCATCGCTGCTGGCAAGATCAGGCCTTTCTTCAAGGTCGGTCATCAGCATACCCTGCTGAGGATCAACATCACCTCTTTTCATTTCCTCAATTTCCAATCCAGCCGGATCAACTTTCAACGCCAGTTGAATTAGATCTTCGCCATCAGTCACCTCAACAGCCCCTTCTAATTCAAATAAAGGTAGATTCACCAGCGCTTCATCAATATCCAGGGTGCGACGATAATCAAGCACTGTATCCGGCTGCACTAAGGTAGAGACGCTTGCAGCGACTAAGGGATAAACATCAGCAAGCACAGCCAGCGTATCTATTGCCGTACTGCTGGGAACACGAAGGCTGTGCAGCCGACTTACCAAAAGCCGGCTTTCTGCCTGGGCACTAGTCACTTGTTCATCGAGCACTATCAGCAGCAGCTGTTCAAACAAGCCTATTGGTTCAAGCGAATCGACTTGCATTTTTTTTACCAGGGCTTGTTTCAGCAGGCCATACCCCTCAGCAGTTCCCGGGAATTCGGCTTCCCAACGCCAGTCTATCCTAGCCGCCTCAATCCTGATAAACAGGTCTGCGGCCCGACCCGGTTCAGGATAGTCTGCAATGGCCCGGCTAATCTCTGGCAGAGCCCTGAGCGTTCCCCATTGGTGGTAGCCTAGCTGATGCAATAATGCATGCTTATAAAACAGGAAATTTAACTCCTGAGAACTGAACTGATTAACCTGCTCCGGCAGAATGATGGTCAAGCCATCAAAACCGGATTGCAGGCGATAATCCGTTTCTTTCCCCAATGATTCATCAGAAGCACTCAGAATGGCCCAACGAAATCCGGCCATCGCTTCGGCATAAAGCTGGAAAATACGCTTACAATTATCAAAATTTACCTGGCCGCGCAGGGTTTCCAGATAATCAGTTGCTGAGGCCGATTCAAGATTGAAGTAAGCCTCAAGCACGGCTGTATCCCCGTTAAACAACTCATAGCCCTTACTTATCCAGTCTCTGATAACAGCCGGGTTGTCTACTGGTAAGCGCCTGTAGCTCGACAGGAAGCAGGAAGCCGTCTGCGTGTCGATGAATTCGCACATCAATGAACAAATACCTGGGTCTCTTATCGCCTGAACTGGTGCTACCGCTAAGGCCTGTAGCAGGGGTTTTAAGGACTGCTGTGAGCCTGCAAAGAAGTTAAAAACTGACTGCCATTGGCCTAAATCCGACCGTGTTAAATGTTTTTGTAAAAGCGGTAACTCATCCAGATAGTGGAACCAGCTTGCCTCTGATGCAGGGCTCATCTCATGTAACTTAATCAATGGCAGGTCACCAAGGTCTGTTTTCAGAAACCTCAGAAAGACTGAGCGACTTCGATTCAGGCTGAGACGCGCAAGCGCGCACCAGGCGGTAAACGTCTCCATATTGAGCTTGGCGGCCAGTTCCGAGGCCACCCTGAAAAAATCGGCAATTAGCTGGTTACCATGCGGATGGTTTAATTTTAGGTCCTGACCCAGCCGGTCCAGACAGGTGATTTTTTCACTACATTGCGGCTCCTTCATTAACCGCCCAACACCTTGCAAATAGCTAACGCCAGGGTCTGAACTGAATTCTGATAGTTGCAGGGCATAATCAGCTCGTTGCATAAGGCTGTCAAAGCTGTGTGATTCTAACCATGGCGCGGACATTGACATAAACGCACAGGCCGTTTCCCAGCCATGCCAACCCGCTTGAGCAAGCAATAGGGTCTGTTCATCCCAGAGGGTTAACTGTTCATTGCTCAAAGTGAGCAAACCGATGACTTCCTGGTAACACTGCCCTGCCTGGCGGTGAACTGAACGCAGAGCCTGCTCTATGGGTTGGCCTTCATCCACAGCATCAACTGCCGGATTCAGGGAATATTGAAGATACAACCTCATTCATCGCCGTCTGGACTTCAATATCATCAGACACGGCTCGACTTATCGCTACATCACAGGCTCGATCAGCTGCCACACCCTGACTGATCAACTGACCGGCATAGATCAGCAACCTCGTGCTGACACCTTCATCAAAGCCGTGTTGCCTGAGATTACGTATGCGTGCCCCAAGTGAAGCCAAAGCTCCGGCTGAATCAGCGTCTACTCCGCTCTCATGAGCAATGATGCTGGCTTCAGTTGACTCTTCCGGGTAGTCAAAATCAATGGCTATAAACCGCTGCCGGGTACTGGTTTTTAAATCTTTTAATAGATTCTGGTAACCCGGGTTATAGGAAATAATCAGCAGGAAATTTGCATGCGCATCAAGAATTAAACCTTGCTTTTCTACCGGCAAGATTCGACGATGATCGGTCAGCGAGTGGATGAGTACCGTTGAATCCTTACGAGCCTCGACTATTTCGTCGAGATAGCAAATAGCACCTTCTTTAACTGCCCGGGTCAAAGGACCATCCTGCCAAACTGTTTCGTTTCCCTGCAGCAGGAACCGACCCACCAAATCAGTGGCTGATAAATCCTCGTGGCAGGCAACCGTTTGCAGAGGATATTCCAACGCCTGACGGTCTATATCAGCCTCTTGACCACGGTAAATCCGATGCGTCATATATTCTACGAAGCGTGTTTTACCGCACCCAGTAGGACCTTTAAGGAGTACTGGCAAACGTTGCTGATACGCAGCAATAAACAATTCAACCTCATCTCCTACGGGTAAATAAAAAGGCGCTTCCTGTAACGAAGAGGATGTCGTCTGTAAATTATTCATACTTATTCTCCCTGCCATCTCGGCTTGCGTTTCTCGAGAAAAGCAGCAACACCCTCACTATAATCGGTCATCTGCGTCATTTCATTTAGCAGCTTCTCGCTTTCTATTACGGCCGCTGCCACATCTCGATGTTGATCATGATAAATCTGCCTTTTGGTCATCTTCAATGATGTTGGCGAATTTTCACGGATCATATCTAATAGGTATGTTCGCGTCTCGCTGGCAAGCAAATGAGGTTCAACCAGGCGGTTAATGAGCCCTAACTCCAGTGCTTCCTCAGAGGTAAACTTACGCGAAGATAGTAGCAGATCATTTGCTCGAGTCAGCCCAATGAGTCGCGGCAATAACCAGGATAGACCAAATTCAGCCGGCAGGTTCAACTTGCCATGGGCTGTGGTTAATTTCACACCGGGTATAGCAAAACGGATATCAGCATAACAGGCCAATACCAGCCCAACGCCCGCTGCCGGCCCATTTATCATGGCAACAACCGGTTTGGTTAAACCAAAATGGTACGAAAAATTCGCATCAAACTCAGGCCTAACACCAAAACCCGGCTTAGCTAAAGGGTCTGGTGTACCAGGGTCATAGCCACCCTTTTCGACATGCCCTTCCAGAGCACGGGCATCAGCGCCCACACAAAAACTATGCTCTGAGCCTGTGACGATAATAGCTCTGATATCGTCATCCTGTTCGGCCTGGAGCAATGCCCAACGATATTCGCTATGCATGCGCCCAGTCCAGGCGTTCATACGTTTTGGCCGGTTTAGCGTAATAGTCGCGATGTTGTCCTCTACCTCGTAGAGTAATACCTTAAGCTCCATCCATGTAGTCCTTGAGTAGGCGGGCTAAACTCTGTCGGTGCGCACTAAAAAAGTGGTCTGCTCCGGCAATCACCCTGATGTGTTTTGCTCCAAAAGTTCCGTTTAAGGCATTGATATCCATATAGCTATCCTGGTCACCAACCACGACCAGGGTCTCGGCTTGTTGCTGTGTTTCAGTCAGCACTATAGCCTCCCTCAGGGGCGGTGCGACTAATATCAAAGTCTGTACTGGAATAGTCGCTGCCGCTGCCAGGGCCATTTGAGCGCCAAAAGAATATCCGCACAGAATCGACACCCTAGAACCTTCCTGAGCGAGCCATGCCGAGGCACTGATCACGTCATCGGTTTCACCCTGCCCCGCATCGTGAAAGCCCTCCGACTCGCCGACACCACGAAAATTGAAGCGCAAGCACTGCTTACAATAAGGACTAACCGCAGTCACCAGCTCGGCAACGACAGGATCTGCCAAACTGCCGCCATAGAGAGGATGGGGGTGACAGCAAAGTGCAGCACCAACATCACGACCACCCTGGGTCAGCCTGCCTTCTAGTGTTCCAGCCTTGCCCTGGAAAAAAGTTTTGGTCATGGATCGATCCTTTAGTTGCCGGTTGGATCATAGCACTGGTTTTCCCGGGTGTGGGCAATGATTATTCAACTCAAAACGAATCTTTTCCAATACCCAGCCTAAAGAGGTTGCTTATCTCTGCCTGGCTGATCATTATTCGATCCATGAAACACCTTTTCTATTTTCTGATCGCTATACCAGTCATTGAAATACTGGTATTGGTTGAACTGGGTTCCTATTTGAGCACCTCCACGATAATCCTGCTTATAATTTGCACAGCAGCGATCGGTCTTTTCCTGGTGAGACGTGCTGGAATGCATACCCTGACCAAAGGACGTAATAAACTTCAAAATGGAGAACTTCCCCAGGTAGAGGTAGTTGAAGGCCTTTTACTTATGATCGCTGGAGCCCTTCTACTCACACCCGGTTTGATTACAGACAGTATTGGCTTCCTGATTCTGGTGCCGCTTTTCCGCAAAGCCATAGCAGGTTACTGCCTGAAGAAGATTATCCCGTCCATCATCAGCAAAAACCCATCCAGAGATGGAACGACCCAATGGCAAAGCAAGACAACCATTATTGAAGGAGAGTTTAAGGATTTAGACCCGCATGAGGTTGTTTTTCCAGACCAGATACAGGATAACAAAAAGTAATGCCTGACTCTCCAGAGCAGCAAAGCCTTGACACCGAATGGGTTCGAGATCAAACCGAACAATTCTGGGAAGAGCAGATTATTGATAGCCTGTGCGACTATATTGCTATTCCTAACTTATCGCCCACTTTTGATGAGCAATGGGACAGCCATGGATTCATGCACCAGGCCGTTGATCACGTCAAACACTGGATCGAAAAACAGCGCATTCCTGGCCTCGAGTTGACGATTCATGAAATTTCCGGGAAGACCCCGGCGCTGGTAGCCGAGTTACCCGGGCAATTAGACGACACTATCCTGATCTATGGACACTTGGACAAACAACCCGAGTTCCCGGGATGGCTGGAGGGTCTTTCACCCTGGAAGCCAGTGCTGCGGGGCAATAAATTATATGGCCGCGGGGGGGCCGATGATGGCTACGCTATTTACACGGCCATCTGTGCAGTAAAGACCCTGCTACAACTCAAACGTCCGCTGCCTCGGATAGTAATATTAATAGAATGCTCAGAAGAAAGTGGCAGCCCTGATTTGCTCGCCTACATGGATGCGTTGGAGGAAGTCATTGGCAATCCTAGCCTGGTATTTGCTTTAGACTCTACCTGCGGCAATTATGAGCAGCTGTGGGTCACTACCTCGCTAAGGGGTATGATCACTGGCGAACTCAATGTTTCCGTACTCAACCAGGCCGCTCATTCTGGCGCGGCCGGGGGGATTATTCCTTCTAGTTTTCGCATACTGCGGCAGGTTATATCCCGTCTTGAGGAGGAAGCGACTGGCCTGATCAAGCCCGACTTCCTTCAGGACCAGATACCGGCTCATCGCAGACAACAAGCAGAGCTGGCCGGGGCAGTGCTCAAAGACAATTTTTCACACTTGTTTGACCACATCGCGGAACCCCTATCAACCGATCCCACCGAATTAGTACTCAACAATACCTGGATTGCTGCCCTAGAAGTTACCGGTATGGACGGCCTTCCCGAAGTAAAAAAAGCAGGTAATGTGCTCAGGGCCTACACTAAGGCTAAACTAGCGCTGCGCTTGCCTCCGACAATCGACGCCACTGTCGCCCTTGGCAAACTATGCAAACTACTAGAATCAGAAGCACCGAATGCTGCCTCCATCAGCTTTAACTGTGACAGCCCCTGTCCTGGTTGGCATGCTCCGGCTGAGCACCCAGCATTAACAGTCGCCCTACAGCAGGCATCCAACTCATTTTTTGGCTTACCTGCAATGTCGATGGGATGCGGCGGCAGTATTCCCTTCATGGAGGCTCTGGCAACTAGATTACCCGATGCCCAGTACGTAGTAACAGGCGTGCTTGGTCCCATGTCTAATGCCCACGGCCCCAACGAGTTTCTGCATATTCCTACAGCAAAGAAAATTACCGCCTGCGTTGTATCCGTTATCTGCGCATGGGCAGAACGATAAACCAGCTTGCCTCAGCGCGACCACCTACTTGCATGAATTCACTATCGAAGGCCCGCCTGGTCAAATCTTGATTGGTTTACAATCCCAGAACCTGCTTAGCAATAATATTGTGCTGGACTTCACTGGTGCCACCGGCAATGGTATAGCCACGATGGTGAAACAACGCACTGGCTATCATATCGGAAGAAACAGACTGAACCGGCGAGGCATCACCAGACCTGGACACAGCATCTTCAGGCAATCCGTAATAACCAATCACTTCATACAACAAGCGGTCCAATTCTTGAACCAGTTGGCTCCCCAGCAGTTTTAACATGGATGGTTCAGCACCGATAGTCTGACCCATATCAAACCGGCTGAGCAGCCTGGAGGCGGTTGCTTCCAGACTACTTAGGCGAATTTCCAACTGCGCCAGGCGTTTGTAAAAAGAAGCCTCAAGATCATCGCCAAGATCATCCGACGCAGCCAACAGTTCATGCAGTCTTGACAAAATACGTTTGTTTTCAGCCACTCTGGAGACCATCAAACGCTCATTTCCCAGCAGGTTTTTAGCCACTGTCCAGCCCTGGTTCTCATCACCCAGGCGGTGATGCCTGGGTACCCGTACATCAGTGAAGAAAACCTGGTTCCATAACCGTTTACCATTGAAAGCCAGCAAAGGACGTACTTCAATTCCGGGTAGGGTCATGTCAATCAACAAAAAACTGATACCTAACTGCTTTTTGGCTGAGCGATCGGTTCGAACCAGCGCAAAAATATAATCGGCGTGCTCAGCTGCCGAAGTCCATATTTTTGACCCGTTAATGAGGTAGTCATCGCCTTCGATGGCCGCCAGCGTTCTCAAAGACGCCAGGTCAGATCCAGATTGGGGTTCGGAATAACCCTGGCACCAGTTAATTTCTGCATTGAGTATTTTTGGCAAGAAGAAGTCTTTCTGTTCCGCGCTCCCATAACGGATTATCGCAGGGCCGACCATATTGAAGCCGAAACCTTCCAGTTCAGGTGCATTATGCGTTCTCATTTCCACTTCAAACAATTGTCTCCGGGCCATTGTCCAACCCGTTCCACCGTATTCAACCGGCCAATTCGGTGCCGCCCAGCCCTGCTGATGGAGCTTACGGGTCCAGTCTTTTCGAATCTGCTTAGATACGGGCTGAGAGTAACGCACCAGGTCGCTTATGGCTGGAGGTAATTCCCGGGCCAGGAAGCCACGCACTTCATCCCGAAATCGAATATCGGAGTCAGAAAGTTGATATTGCATGAAAGTCTCTTCGATCTTTATAGCGAAACATAACCAACTCAAGCGCAAAGGGCAAACAGGGTCAAAAGGCTATTGGAATGGCAATAAGTGGACAGGACAGGGTAAATCCAACTGGGCTACTGGGCTCACGCTCAAAAGACCAGACTCATGATCCCTTGTCAGCAATATCAGACGATTATCGTCCCGACAGGCCACCAGCAAATACCCTGGCAGCAATAGGAAATGTCTGGGATGCCGGCCATGAGTCGATACTAACTGCTGCAGAGACACCCGATCTTGACTGACCGAGACGACTGCAATGCTATCTGCGCCCCTGTTCGAGATATAGAGAAATCGACCATCTGCACTCATCTGGACCTCAGCGGCCTCGCTGAAACCCTCATAATCACCCAGGCAATACTCCTGATGCCTGATTTCTGCCTGCCCATCCATCATCTTAATGGTCACCAGGGTGTTAGATAATTCCGTTAGAACGTAGGCAAATTTTTCGTCCTCGGATAAACAAAAATGTCTTGGCCCAGAAGCACCAGCAAATGCAACCTCTAGCATTGGGGCGAGAAGCTTGGCTTTGCTATCCATCTCCTGGCACAACCACTCATCACTGCCCAAATCGGCAATAAACAACCTTTGCCCATCATGGGAGAATTGACTGGAATGGACGTGCGCTGCTGCCTGGCGATCCTGACTTCGGCCCAGGCGGCTTTTTCTTTTTAACCAGCGATCTGCGTGGCTCTGGCACTGCACCTGTCTAGCGAGGCTACCATCGCTATTCACGGATACCAGCGTTAAAGAGCCACTGGAATAGTTTGAAACAGCTAACAGGCTGGCAGCGCCATTCATCGCCAAATGGCATGGATCCTGCCCACCTGAGCTTATCTGGCCCGCAAAAATACAGGATCCGTCTATATGCACATGAAACCAGGACACCCGTCCGGCAGTATCATCTCCAGACATCTCATTTACGCAGTAGAGAACCGGCAAATGCGGGTGCTTGAGCAGAAACGACGGATTTACCGTCGCCGACGCTAACATTGGCGCACTCAGGCTGCCAAGATTCAGATCGAGGTCTACTGTATAGATACCTTCTGAATCACTACCCTGAGTATAACTTCCAACTAACAATTTCATCACCAGATAGTGGCCTGGCAGCAGTCAAACTGCAATAAAACAAGGCAAATAATAGATCGGCAATAGGCGGCACAGAAGCATCAGAAGCAAGTCGTGCACATCGACTGCCTACTCAGCATCGATTACCACCAGCGGACCAGCAGCCATAAGCCCGGTACACGGCTGCAAAAGCGCATTT
>Ga0206679_10002840_pt1 | contig 13552 bp, 14 predicted proteins | sample M110012015metaG_FD_155464 | JGI IMG/M metagenome (GOLD analysis project Ga0206679, IMG submission 155464) | Ammonia-oxidizing marine archaeal communities from Monterey Bay, California, United States - M1 100m 12015 | ecosystem: Environmental > Aquatic > Marine > Intertidal zone | place: USA... | reverse complement strand
CCAACGCGGCGCACGTGCAGTTTTCATGCCCAACAAGTTCGTTTTTCCAGGCGGTGCCGTAGATATCTCTGATCACAATGTGCCGCTGGCTAGCCCGCTGACCGCCCCCAATGACACGCGCCTGGATGAGGACAGCACTCCAGGCCTTGGCCCTGCACTGGCCGCCGCCGCAATTCGCGAATTGTTCGAAGAAACCGGTCAGGTCTTGGGACAACCCGGCGGCTGGCCAGACGCCCCCACCGACTGGAAGGATTTCGCAGCCACCGGCCACCGCCCGCATGCAGGACCACTGCAATTTGTGTTTCGCGCGCTGACACCGCCGGGTCGCCCCCGTCGCTTTGACGCCCGATTTTTTATGATAGATGCTGATGATCTGACATCAGACCCGGACGATTTCAGCCGCGCCTCGGACGAGCTGTCTCACTTGCAGTGGGTTCCCTTGGACAAGGCACGCAGCTTTGATATGCCCTTTATCACCGAAGTTGTCTTAAGCGAGATTAATGCTCGCATCACAGACCGCGCCCCTCCGCCAAGTGTCCCTTATTTCAGGAACAACGACGAAGAGAGCCTTTTTCTGCGCCTGCGCGGACGCCCAATGTAGATATATACGGGCTCCCAAGACACTCCCTGTAAATTTTTTGATTTGGGATGGAGGACGTATTCATGACGAGCGAAGAATGCGACGTTTAACGCAAACTTAAAGTGCTCCAGCACGCCGAGAAGATTGGCGATACCTGCAAAGCCTGTCGATATTTTGGGATCGGCAGGTCCAGTTTCTATAGATGGCGTGATGCATACCAAAAGCATGGTGTGTCAACGGGGGCGTAAAAACCTGCCAGCGTAGCGGAGCAAAAGTAGGCCACTTGGCATGACTTTGGCTTAGGCGTTTTATGAGCAAGCCCGTAATCGGAACACCGCTTACTCACGGCTCATACGGTTTGACATGATCTGTGCGCCAAATGGCATTGAACATCGCTTGACCAAGCTAAACAATCCTTGAACAAACGGTCAGGTCAAGCGCATGAACCGCACAATTAAGGACGCGACCGTCAAGCGATACCAATACGATAGCCACGACTAACTCTGCCCGCATCTCAGCGAGTTCTTGGATGCCTACAATTACGCGCGTGTCGTCTCAAATCGCTCAGCGGTCTCACACCTTATGAATACATCTGCAAAATCTGGACTTCTGACCGAGATCAGTTCGTTTTAAATCCAATCCACCAGATGCCGGGACCTAAAAACTAGCAGGACAGCAAACTTGATCAGCGATCGCGGGTCAATGTGCTGGCCTCGGCCTTGCTAAGCGAAACAAGTATTTCTTCGATTGTCAGCCCCTTGGCCAGGGATTTGGACCAGATGCGTCTTGCGGATACGGGCGACCAAGGGAGTGTCGCCTGTGACAGCCAATTTCTCAAGGGCGCAGGCAAAGCGTCATATGCGGCCATTGGGTCGTTTGACCGGCGTTTGTGACGCAGACGACATTTCCCCAAATTGCTTTTCACACTGCGACCTTAGGATCAAATATTGGGTCCACGACAAGAACAAGCCTGCTCTCACCAGTCCCCTCAATTGGGGGCGATCTATGCAGTAATCCCGATGATGGCTGGGCCGGCCAAAGCGTCCCGCGCAACAACACCGGCGCACCCGTTTGAACCGTAAACACGCGGGTTGGGTTTTCCCCGCTCATAGACATTCCGTATTGTGTACCTGTTCCTCTGTAGGTGCAAAGCAACCGCGACGTTATGGCGTCGACGTGGAATTTCCGGCACGCGTTTGTTGTTACGACGGACAACCTAAGCCTGAGATGCGTGACGCCCATCAAATCACAGAACATCTGCGAAAGCGAAACGATGTCCGCCACTAACCAATCGCGATTTGTTCCTACTGGAAGACCGGACGCATCACACAGCTTATTTATTGCACCAGAAACATCTTCTGGGCGCAGTACAATTCGACCACTTGGCAAAACGTCTGAATCGAGTGAATTAAGCCAAGTTTGGTTAATTTGTGGGATTTTCCGCTTCCAAATCGCAGCAGCATATTCCGGTTCCAGAAATGCCTGAATGGATGACGGGTCATCTGCAACAGCTACACCAATGGCCGCATGATGGAGGGCTTCAGAGACAACGTTCATGCAGCGTCTTCTGTTCGACGCCAAAGTGGAAATGGATCATTGTATTCGGGGATATCTTCGGGACGCGTCGCCTCAGCTGCGGGCACCAAGCAGGCATCCAATCGCGACTTTAAAACGGGCCAGTCTATACCTGCCCCGATAAAGACGATCTCTTGGCGGCGATCGCCCCAAGGCTCTTGCCAGTGGGCATTCATATAGGCCACGGCGCTATCATGGGTTGGTCTGCGTTCTTTGGGTACGGATGCCCACCACGTGCCCAGTGGCTTTACCGAAGACAACGCACCAGCCAGCGAAAACTCGGCCACCCAATCGGGACGCGTCGATATCCAAAAATGCCCCTTGGCTCTTATAACACCCGGCAGATCACCGTTGAGGACCTCTAAGATATGATCGGGGACGAATGGCAGCCGCGCCCGGTAGACATAAGACGTAACCCCATACTCTTCCGTCTCAGGCGTGTGGTCAGCAAAGCCATAGAGCTCTTTTGCCCACATCGGGTGTTCATGCGCCTGTTCAAAATCAAAAAGGCCGGTGTCCAGAATTTTATCGGTGGCGACAGAAGATTGATTGGTCTCGATAATTTCAGCATCCGCATTCAAGCTGCGAATAATCTTGCGAGCGGCATCGACCTTGGCTGCGCCGGCATCATCCACCTTGTTCAAGATAACCACATCAGCAAATTCGATCTGGTCGGTCAAAAGGTGAACAAGCGTGCGCTCATCTTCCTCACCCATTGTCTCACCACGATCACTCAGGAAATCGTGCGAAGAAAAATCATTCATCAAATTCACCGCATCCACAACCGTGACCATCGTGTCCAGCCGCGCTAAATCTGACAAGCTATCTCCGCCTTCATCCCGAAAATCAAAAGTTGCCGCAACAGGCAAAGGTTCGGAAATCCCAGTTGATTCAATCAAAAGATAGTCAAAGCGTCCTGCAGCGGCCAAGCGGCGCACCTCATCCAACAGGTCATCGCGTAACGTGCAGCAGATACACCCATTCGACATTTCGACAAGCGTTTCATCCGTCCGGCTAAGTTCGGTGTCAGCCCGCACAAGGTCGGCATCTATGTTCACTTCGGACATGTCGTTGACGATGACCGCAACGCGACGGCCCTCACGATTGTTCAGAATTTTGTTGAGGAGTGTGGTCTTTCCTGCTCCAAGAAAACCAGAGAGAACAGTGACTGGAAGGCGTGTATCTGACATGAGAGAACTCCGTTGGACGCTTTGCGTCACGCTACTTAAGCAGTTACTAGACAAATGCAACCGTATTTGTTACGTGGTTAAAAATTCAAAGGGCTTTTTCAAATGAAGCGCAATAGTCGCCTATCGCTTGCTCTGCACACGCTCAGTCATATGGCAAATGATCCGAACCAAATCCGTACATCAGCAGTTATAGCCGATCATGCAGGCACAAATCCCGTTGTTGTGCGTCGAGTATTAGGCAAGCTGCGCAAGGCTGGCTTGCTCACCTCGGAAAAAGGTCATTCAGGGGGCTGGAAACTCGCCAAATCGGCAGAAGACATCACTTTGGCTGACGTTTATCTGGCATTAGACGAGCGCCTGATTGCAACCGAGACCAATGATCCTATTCCAGCATGCTCTGTTGAACGTGCGCTACACACACGGGTTTCAGGTGTCATGAAAGATATCGAGCAAAGCTTGATAGAGCGCCTAGCAGAGACCACCATATCCAAAGTGCGGGGGCATTAAAATATTGTGCGAGAATCTTGAATTATTACCTTCTGCATGAAACCAAATATTTCAATGCATTGCGTAACATTTGATAGTTCAACTATTTCGGCAACCGCTGTGGTAGCGAACCTGACTTAGCAAACGCATTCTCGGAAATTTGTTCCAAACCAGCAGATAGCTCCCAACTACTTTAAACAACCGTCTCAGCCGACCGGCGTAAAAAACTTACAGATAGCCACCCCATGGCTGCCGCATCGTGGCCGTGACGCTTTGAACGCTTCCGTTCTCGCATCAGTCATAGACATCAAAAGCAGATCAGCAGCCCAACGCATAAACAAATCTAATCTGACAAAATTTGTCAGGTTGACATAACTGACAAAATCACTCAACTTTATAAAAGGTCCAGCCACCCACAGATCCATAGGGAAGCCCGACTGAACGGAACGCATTCAGCGAGACAGGGCATCAAATGAGACATTTACAGAGCAAAGAAGATCTACGTCCGAAGCAATCACCGCGCACACGGCAAAACGACCTGCTTGAAGCCATCAACACCTGGGGCGAGGCTGATAATACGGACGCTATCTGGCTCGCTCATCGCGAGATGGACAGGTTAGGTGACGACAAATGACCCTTCACGCTGTTCCTCATTCGCAGATGACGCCATCGCGCATCCCAATCTATTCTGCCGAAGATTTGACCAAAGGGGGCACTGTTGCTCAGATCGTTTTAGGCGATCAAACCTACACCCTACGCGTCACGCGGGCCGGCAAACTGATCCTGACCAAATGACAGATGTCCAACAAAACCGAGGTGGAGCACCCGTTGGGTATTTAACTGAACTCGACAGCATCGAAGCTGCGTCCGTCATTTATCTTCGTCTTTGGTGTGCGGGACCAGATGCACAGTCGCAGGTCTCTAACGATCTTGTGACCTGTCTTGGCCCAGAGAAAGGGCAAAAATCCCTCGAGTCGTTTCAAACACTCTGCTCTCTGTGCGCTAGACATGGGCGCAGACCGCTGATGCGGCACGCGGTGCACTGTAAATACCTCGGAGCAGATGAAGCCTGCTTTGCCAATTTCATCTCGACCGCTGCGACCGGCGATCGGGATGATGCGATGTTGATCGCAACGCTGATTGTCAGAGCCGACGTGGCGCCATTACTCACTTCGGTGGCTGCAGATTTTGGGCTTGCCCTCCGAAGAATGCGGCTCTCTGCCCCCAGAGAACTGGCGGACGATACTCAAGTTCATACACTGCACTGAAGGAATAATACCATTGAAAACACATACCTCTCACAGCCATTGCGCTGATCATGGCAACACAAGTCTTGTCTGCCACCTCAGAAGGCGTACTACAGACCTATTCGAACATCGCGGCTGCCAAATATGAAGATAGCCTGATCACAGCCCAACGGCTCCGGGATGCTGTAAACGCCCTGAGCAATACGCCATCTGCCGAAGCGTTGCAGCACGCACGTGCGGCATGGCTGGCAGCCCGCGTGCCCTATCAACAGACCGAAGTGTATCGCTTGTTGAATGTCGTTGAGAACTGACCATGTATTGTCACTGAGATTTGGCCCTCATTTATTGTTTATCCGCAATTACGCTTTGGTCAATATTGCGGTCTGCTTCGCGGTTTGTGAGCTGGCTTTGAAGCGGTAGCTGTCGGTTTCCAAGGTGTGTCAGCGGTGAGTAAGCAGTTTAAGGAGTGCTGTTATCAGCTTTGCATTACCAAAGACCTGCGTCCATTCATCAAAGTTGGGGTTGGTTGTGATGACGACGCTGGTACGATCATAAAGCTTGTTGAGCAGGTAAAAGAGCAGCGCACCACCAGACGGACTGAACGGCCGATAGCCGAACTTCGTCGAGTGATGGGACAAACATCTTGTGAGAGTTTGAATAAGGCGGGAATGCAGCTTGCTTTTGACACAATTCAGTCGTCACAACAATATACACCATGAGCGACATTTTTGGCGCGCTTACTGCGAGGAACCGACCTAGCTGTGTTCGAACAGCTGACTAGGACCATAAGGGCACTCGTTCTGTGGACATGTCGGCAAAAGCCATGCAACCAAAGATCCAGAAATAAACTTGGACAAGCGAAATATTTTGCCAAACCGTGACTGCTCATATAGCGAGCGCACATGGGTATTTGACTAGGTTAAATGATAAAAAGGTGGCAAATTCGTCGAAGTATAACGTCGTAATTGTTGGCCAGTCGGGCAGACTGGGCTACGAGGCGCTGCTTTTTGCAGCGTCGTTGCGGCATCATAATCCGGGGTTCGCAGGCAAGCTGCTGGTGGCAGAACCCCAGCCCGGACCGTTGTGGAAAAAAGACCCGCGCATCACAGATAGTGACATCCGTGTGGCACTGGCCGATCTGGGTGCGCAAATCGTGCCTTTCGCAACAACGCACTTTGGCGACACTTATCCCTATGGAAACAAGATCGAAATGCTCTCGGCACTGCCAAAGGGTGAACCATTTGTATTTTTTGATACCGACACGCTAATCACGGGCGACATCAGCACTGTGCCTTTTGACTTTAACCGTCCAAGCGCATCGATGCGCCGAGAAGGCACTTGGCCCAAGATCGCTCTCTACGGGCCGGGTTATACTGAAATATGGAAGTCGCTTTATACCCTGTTTGGACTGGACTTCGAAACCAGCCTCGATCTGAGCGAACCTGACGAATATTGGGCGCGCTACCTGTATTTTAATGCCGGCTATTTCTTTGGGAAATGCCCACACGAATTCGGCAATCTATTTCTGAATTACGCTTTGCGTATTCGAAACGACCCACCCACCGCACTTGCGTCCCAAATACTTGATCCATGGCTTGACCAAGTGGCGTTGCCACTCGTGATCCACGCTTTGGGCGGCGGTAGGAAAAGTGACGCTCATAACTTTCTCGACGGTCCGGTCAGCTGCCACTACAGATTTCTCCCGCTTCTATACGCCCGCGAAAGTGACGCTGTGATCGAGACGCTTGAGGCCATCTCGCGGCCCAACAAGCTCAAAAAAGTGCTAAAGGGTTATGATCCAATCAAACGCATGGTCTATCAGGGCCGTGGTCAAAAAGTGCGCGCGCTGTTTGACCAGAACGACTTACCGCGCAAGGAGCAAGCGATCAGAAACAGGATAAAATCCAATGGCTTTTGGATGCGCTGACAGCACAGAACATAGTACTGCACCAACCACTCCATATTTTCAAAACACTAATTCCTACTGCCTATCGCATCTGACGAAATGCCTGAAACATGATGCACAACCAACTTTTCGCCCAACCCACCCATGGGAAGCGCGTTTGTAATCTTTCAAAGTATTGAAATCTTAACAGCGTTGTTGACCGCTGAAAGTAGCATTGCTTCACCATGCGCCCATTAAGGGGCGGGCGCTGCCTTTCGTGATCCGTTGCAGAGGTCTGTGGGATATATCGGTTCTGCTTTTTCCGAGATCGAACAAAACGGATCAGTCTCGCAGCTAGGCTGATTGGTTGGTCGCAAAGCGTCTCACCAAAGCAGATTCAGCAACCTGCCCTTGCCGCCGGTCGCCACATTGCTTAACCATGCCGCGAAATCGCACCGTTTTTCCACAAAAGGATACGCTCCATGACCGATGGCCCGACTTACGGCTTTGACACCCTTCAAATCCACGCAGGCGCACGGCCTGACCCAGCAACCGGTGCCCGGCAAACGCCGATCTACCAAACCACGGCCTATGTCTTTCGTGATGCAGAACACGCCGCGGCACTTTTTAACCTGCAAGAGGTTGGCTATATCTATTCACGGCTGACCAACCCGACCGTTGCTGTCCTGCAAGAACGCATTGCAACGCTTGAGGGCGGCGTCGGCGGCACCTGCTGTTCGTCAGGCCACGCAGCACAGATCATGGCGCTGTTTCCACTCATGTCTCCGGGCATGAACGTGGTTGTCTCGACCCGGCTTTACGGGGGCACTGTCACGCAGTTTAGCCAGACCATCAAACGATTTGGCTGGGAGGCGACATTTGTCGACTTCGACGACTTGGACGCAGTAAAGGCTGCGATCAACGACAAGACCCGCGCTGTGTTCTGCGAATCCATTGCCAACCCGGGCGGTTATATCACCGACCTCGACGCAATTTCCAAAATAGCCGATGACGCCGAAATCCCACTGATCGTGGATAACACATCTGCCACGCCGTACCTGTGCCGTCCGATCGAACATGGGGCAACACTGGTGGTGCACTCCACCACCAAGTACCTCACAGGCAACGGTACCGTTACTGGCGGCTGCGTTGTGGATTCAGGCAAGTTTGACTGGTCAGCCAATGACAAGTTTCCATCGCTCTCTGCGCCAGAGCCAGCCTATCACGGCATGAAGTTTCACGAGACGTTTGGCCCGCTCGCCTTTACCTTTCACTCCATCGCCATTGGCCTGCGTGACCTAGGCATGACAATGAACCCGCAAGCTGCACACTACACACTTATGGGCACCGAAACGCTGTCATTGCGGATGGAACGGCACGTGGAAAATGCAGTCAAAATTGCGCAATGGCTCGAGGCAGACGACCGCGTCGACTATGTCACTTATGCGGGTCTGCCCAGTTCGCCCTATTACGAACGCGTGGCCAAGATTTGCCCACGCGGTGCAGGCGGGCTGTTCACCTTTGCAGTCAAGGGTGGCTATGATGCGTGTGTCAAATTGGTGAATGCGCTTGAGATCTTTAGCCATGTGGCCAACCTTGGTGATACGCGGTCCCTGATTATCCATTCGGCGTCGACAACGCACCGACAGCTGACAGCGGAACAGCAACGCGCCGCTGGAGCCGCCCCCGAAGTGGTGCGTGTTTCCATCGGAACAGAAGATGCCAACGATCTGATCGCAGATTTGGACCAAGCCTTGTCAAAGGCCGCCAGCTGAAGCGTTATGCGGAAAAAGTGCATCATCTAAGGCCGTCTGAGATCATGGATTTCAACGCGTTAGATGATGCACGAAATTTCGGGGCTGTCATTAACCGCTATAAAGCGGCCTATCAGCGCTCAGGGGATCAGATCGAACGTGATCGAGACCCGAGCGCTGACAGACACCTCGCCAGTTGCGATCGCCATGCTGTCGCGGCGGGCCGTTGCCATCATCATCTCAGGCTGCCCAACGCCGCCCTGTTCGCTTAGCGTGATGATCTGGCCAAGGGTCGCATTCGCGGCTTGTGCCAGTTGCGCAGCTTTAGCCATGCCATCGCGCACCGCATCCGCCCGCGCCTGTGCTTCCTGCTCAGACGGGTCTTGCAAGGTAAATTGCACTCCGTTGAAAGTATTAGATCCGGCGGCCAATGCTGCATCGAGGACCGGGCCAAGTTTATCGAGGTTGCGCACCCGCACGGACAATGTGTTGCGCGCAACAAATCCGATAATCCGTCGCGAGGATACGCTGTCACTCCAGATCGGAGAAACGCTCAACTGATTGGTCTGCACGTCGCGCGCGTCAACCTTCAGCCCCGCAAGTGCGGTGAGCAATGCGGCGACATCAATATTTACTTGCTCCATTGCCGTTTGGGCCGTTTTGGCGTCGTGTGTCACGCCGAGCGAGATGATTGCCATGTCAGGCACCGCAGCCACCTGCCCTTCGCCAACAACGGACACGACGCGCATGGGCGCTTCTGCCACAGCCTGAACAGCCAACCCCAATAGCATCGCCAAACTCACGATAATCATTCGCATTATTAATTATCCCATACTAAATCTGTTTACCCACTGTATCTTGCGCTTGCATTGCGCTTTAGCACAAGACGACTGTAGCCTTTTGCTTTTCATGAGCAAAGACCTGCTCTATCTTGTGATGGAATGCGTCTCTCGTGTTCCTCACGACGCACAACTGCTACAGGCCCAGTATGAAGCCACAGTTCGCGCTGTCCTTGTCCTTAGACGGGATCCGTTTGCTCCTTCGCGCGGCAGGGGGCTGGCAAAGCGTGGGCGATGTAAATTTGCAGACCCCTAAACTTGCAGCTGAGCTGTCGGCGCTGCGGGCCATTGCCAAAAAGCTTACCCCACACCGCTTGCAAACGAAGCTGATCATACCCAATGATCAAATCCGCTACCTTAGCATCGAAACCGGCGACTTGGATGAAGCCAGCCGCCAGTCAGCAGCCCGCAAAGCGCTGGTCGGTGCAACGCCCTATCCAGTTGATGAATTAGCCTATGATATTTGCGCCGAGGGCGGCACCACACATATCGCCGCCGTAGCATCTGACACCCTCAAGGAGGCCGAAGCCTTTGCGGTCGAGCACCAATTTAACCCGGTCAGTTTTGTCGCTGCCCCCGAGGACCAGAGATTTTTGGGCGAGCCGTTTTTTGGGGTCACCGCCATTTACAAATCGCTTAACCAGAAAAATGGCAAGGTTGAACCAGACGGTATTCGGGTCGTGGTCACCGGTTCAGTCGATATTAAGTCACAGACCGATGACACACCGAAGAGTGCAGAAGCAAAGCAAGACGACCTCGCGCTGGATGAAAGCGGATCGCAACCCGATAGTGGAAAAGATATCGGCCTGGACAATATTACGCTTCAAAACGCAAACATTCCGGAAAATGCCATCGCCCAAGCCGATGACGATGCCAGATCCTCGCCGCATTCGGCGGCTGTCGCAGCGCTTGGGTTTGCCAGCCGCCGCGGGTCACCAATCGCAAAAGTCGCTCCGGTGGGTGGGTTCACGCGCGGCGAACCACCCAAAAGATCTACAAGAGCGGTTGCAGCTCAAGTGTCGCTGCCGCCCATCACACCGCCCAAGTCAGCCACTGACAGCCTTCGCCAGATGGCGGCGCCTGCGCCAGATCCCCCGTCAAAAAAACCATCCGAACCGTTAATCGAGCGCTTTATGTCACGGCGCAAAACACCTGCAGTGATATCGACGACCAAGGTTCCAGCAAAACCCTTAGTCACCCCCACCATGACGGCTGAGCTGGAAGCCAGTCGCATGACCATATTCGGGGCGCGCGAAACGGATGGGGGCGGCAAACCGCGCAATCCTAACCTGATCTTGATGGCGATTTTGCTGATATTTTTAGCAAGCGTAGCTGCATGGGCGACAGTGTTTTTTGACGATGGACTGGCGCGACTGTTTCAGGGACGTGAACGTACACTCGCATCCACATTACCCAAAGAAACGCCCGCGATCATCGCAAAAGACGTTGGAGCAACAACAATAACCCCAGAGGAAGCCGCCGAAACAGACATCGAATTGGTGGCAATAGATGCCGTTGGCCTGACTGCCAAAGAATCCGCCTTGCTGGACGCGCTGCGCGATCCCTTGCCGAACACCTTGCGCAACCCTCCGAGCAGAGCAGCGCTGGATGCAGCTGCGCTGAACGCGCGCTATGCTGTTACCGGCATCTGGCCAAAATCACCCGAACCCACTCTTCTGATCGAAGCAATCTTGCTTGACGATCTTTATATCCCCAGCATCGATCCGATCAGTCCGGCACTCGATGCTGTTGCGCTGCCTACCCAGACCTTGTTCGAGACCGATGTGCAGCTTGCAGTCGTAACTTCACCAGCTGCGGCAGGCACAAATTTTACGATTGGAGACGACGGGCGCGTGATCCCAACCACTTCGGGCGCACTTAGCCCCGATGGCTTCACCGTGTATCTTGGTCGCCCGCAAGTCGTACCGCCGGCGACACCTGTGCGCTTTGCCAACGATCCAACAGCGTCCAACACTTTGACCCAAATCAGACCCCGCGCCCGGCCACGCGACCTCGTTGCACAAAATGAACGGGCCACTTTGGGCGGTTTGCTAAGATCAGAACTAGCGGGCCTGAGGCCAAGACTACGCCCCGCCTCGGTCCAGCAGAAAGCCGAAGAGCAATCCCTGACAGATGAAGCGGACGGCCTAGCCAGCCCGCGGGCCACCGCTCAATCTGCACGCCCCAACCTGCGTCCTCGAAATTTTGAGCGCATTGTGGCTCGCGCGACCCAATCTCCGAATAGGGGATCCACCGCGGCGGCGGCCACTGCCAGAGTCGCCGCTGGAACGGTCACACCACCGATACCATCATCGGCATCAGTGTCGCGCGAGGCCACTGTACGCAACGCCATCAAACTCAATCGAATTAACCTTATCGGCGTATATGGAACACCTACGGACCGTCGGGCACTTGTGCGACTGTCAAGCGGACGCTACCGCAAAATTCAGGTAGGCGACAGAATTGATGGTGGGCGTGTCTCGGCTATCGGAGACGACGAATTACGCTATCAAAAGGGCTCACGGAACTTAGTTCTTAAAATACCAAAGGGCTAACTGGCGCATTCTAGACTGTCGTATTGCTATTTCCTAAACCACTCAGGTTTGAGCCCACATCCGTGCTTCGTACATAGGTTTTTAATCCCATGGTTTGATGGTGCGATCTATTGTTTGGAATGGAAGGAAGCATTCTTAAACAAGTACGTCACGGCTGCGCCACGACTGGGCACGCAGTCAGAGCAGAAATACAGCGATTGCAAGCTACAAACCCAGAATCAATATCAAAACGGTTGCCAAATGGCGCAAGCGTGAGGCAATTGAAGATAGCAAGACTGGCCCAACCGAATCTAGCTCTACAATTTGAGCGCCGATAAGGACGCGATGTTCGTGGCTTTCAGGCGTTATACGCTGTTTTGCCACTGGACGACTGCCGCTACGTCTTAAACCTTCGATCCCGCATCTGACGCGGTCGTCTTTGTATCGGTGTCTGCAACCTAACCGTACATCCAGATTACCACTTATGGAGGACGAAAAGCCCAAATAGTAAAATTTTAACGAATAAAATATGGATTAATCTGCCTGAAAGGCAACGTCAGGTAAATGCCGAAAAGTAGGGTTTAACACGCGGCAATTAACATCTTTGGATAGAAATAGTTTCCCTTTATAAGATTTACCAAAAGGGCGCCGCACAATCAGCGCGATCTTGCCGCTGCACTGCCATTTTTGTGTCCAAATTTCCGGTCAAAGCAGCTTCTGAAACTACGTTTAGATTGTTTATGATGGCACTTGCAGAACGCATTCTTGTCCCCTGGACGCAAATTCGCAGAAAATTTTGAGGGCCAACGAAGAGCATGGCACATGACGGAATTTTACATTCTCAGACAATACTCAAGGTACCTACTAAGCAAGTCACACTCGCAATGGAACATGCCCTGTCCATCCCCTGCCCCGATCTAACGGACGAAGACCGCGATCACGATTTCCACCAGAAACATGGACTGGGGTTCGCACGCCAAGAGGACTGGGCCGGATTGCCCCAAGCAATTGCTTCCGCCGAAGAAACACGTGCAAAAACCACTGGCGGCATGCCGGTCGCTGAATTGCTAGCACTTGGTGCGCGCACGGATGTGGTCAGCCTTGTTGAACATGCCCTTATTACCGGCAAACCAGATCGCGACGCCCCGATCATGGAGGGCATCGAAGCCCTCGAAGACGTACTGTCCGACCATTCCGACGACGCAATAATCGCATCAATTATTGCACAGGCGCATATGGACATTGGATGGGCGTGGCGCGGCACTGGCGCAGATATTCTCGTTCCAGCGCACAATCGCGAAGCTTTTGATGCGCATTTCGAACGGGCGGCTGATATCCTTGCTGGGTTTGATCAAAACAACATCAAAATCCCTCTTTTCGCAGCAACGCGCTGCGCACTCAACGCAGGTTTGAGTGCGGCAGTCGAAAAGATTGTTGCCGACTATGAAACCTGGCTAAACTT
>Ga0206679_10002839_pt1 | contig 13556 bp, 10 predicted proteins | sample M110012015metaG_FD_155464 | JGI IMG/M metagenome (GOLD analysis project Ga0206679, IMG submission 155464) | Ammonia-oxidizing marine archaeal communities from Monterey Bay, California, United States - M1 100m 12015 | ecosystem: Environmental > Aquatic > Marine > Intertidal zone | place: USA... | reverse complement strand
AGATCAGCAGCAAATTCTCCAATCACTAGCTCACCCGAGCTGGAATCGCTTATTCCATATTTACGATGCGATTAAGCTAGGAATTCCGTTCTCAACCATTCACGAAAAGACGAAAATTGATCTCTGGTTCCTCAAGCAGATTGAGGACTTGATTCTCCTTGAGAATAAAATTGAAAAGCATCGCATCGACGATATTCCGAAGCCGATGTTGTTCGAAGCCAAGCAAAAAGGTTATGCTGATCGTCAAATCGCGCATCTTCTTGGTTGTATGGAAAGTAAAGTTCGAGACAAGCGTGTTGAAATGGGCATCGAGCGAGTGTACAAGCTCGTGGATACCTGTGCGGCTGAATTTGAGGCGAAGACTCCTTACTACTATAGCACATTTGAGGAGGAAAATGAATCAGAGCGAAGCGACAAGAAGAAAATTGTCGTTCTCGGTTCTGGACCAAATCGAATTGGTCAGGGAATTGAGTTTGACTACTGCTGTGTTCATGGAATTCTCGCCGCAAAAGAATGTGGCTATGAGACCATTATGATCAACTGCAATCCAGAGACGGTCAGTACGGATTTTGATACTGCGGACAAGCTGTACTTCGAGCCAGTTTTCTGGGAACACATTTATGATATCATTCTTCACGAAAATCCGGTTGGCGTCATCGTTCAGCTTGGTGGTCAGACTGCCTTGAAATTGGCTGAGAAGCTGGCTAGGTATGATATTCCAGTGCTAGGCACAACGTATGAAGCTCTCGATTTGGCTGAGGACAGGGGTAGTTTCTCAAGTCTATTGAAAGCCAACGACATCCCTTATCCAAAATTTGGAGTGGTTGAAAGCGCCGAACAAGCTCTTGAACTGGCAGCCCAATTAGGATATCCATTGTTGGTTCGTCCATCGTATGTTCTAGGTGGTCAGAAGATGAAGATTGTGATCAACGATCAAGATCTTGAGCATCATGTGGTAGACATTCTGCGCGATATGCCAGGAAATAAAATTCTTCTAGATCATTATTTGGATGGCGCAACTGAGGCGGAAGCGGATGCTATTTGTGATGGCGAAGACGTATATATTATCGGGATCATGGAGCACGTAGAACCAGCGGGTATTCACTCGGGAGATTCTTACGCTCTGCTGCCACCGTTTAACCTAGGTGATTTAGTCATCCAAAAGATCGAAGAGTACACGCGAAAAATTGCTTTGGAGCTCCGGACCGTTGGATTGATCAATATCCAATTTGCGATCAAGAACGACGAGGTATTCATCATTGAGGCCAATCCGCGAGCATCGAGAACAGTTCCATTCATTGCTAAAGCATACGACGAACCGTATGTCAACTATGCGACAAAAGTGATGTTGGGAGAGAAAAAGGTGAAAGATTTTGATTTCAAACCACGCAAGAAGGGGTATGCGATCAAGATTCCTGTATTCTCATATGAGAAGTTCCCTAACGTAAACAAGGAGCTTGGACCTGAGATGAAGTCTACTGGTGAAGCTATTCGATTTATTGATGACCTCAAAGATCCTTTCTTTAGAGAAGTCTACGCTCAGCGTAATCTTTACTTGAGTAAGTAAGTCGATCTTCTTTGGCAGTGTACGAGAATGGTAATCTGTAAATTCGCGACGTGATTTTATTTGAAACACAAGTTGCAGGAATTCCAAGCGTCTTACGTACGATCTTTATCATCATCGTCGTATGGTACGCTTTGCGTATAATTTTCCGCTACGTTGGTCCATGGTTGATGAAGAAGGGCGTTCAGAAAATGCAGCAGAAGGCAGAAGATCAAATGCGGAGCCAATTCGGCCAACAGCCTCGCTCATCTCAAGAAGAGGGTAAAGTAACCGTGGAAAAGCCTCGGGATTCGTCTGGCCGCTCGGGAGCTGACGATGGTGAGTACGTCGAGTTTGAGGAAGTTGAATAACAAGTTGAAAATTTCGTTTTAGAAGGATTGAAAAGTGCTCTCTTCGAGGGCCTGTTTCCTATCTTGGCTGCTTAATTCATTTCCTTTTTAGCATGAAGCACATCCTGCTTAAATCTATTCCGCACGTCGCTGCGGTAGTTGTTTACACTCTTGTTGCTCTTTGGTATTTCAGCCCCTACATGGATGGCTATGAACTGGAGCAAAGCGATATCAATCATTTCCTTGGAATGTCGAAGGAGATTAAGGATTACGAGCATTTGACAGGCGATCATGCGGATTGGACCAATCAGATTTTTGGCGGAATGCCGGGCACTCAAATTTCCCCAGATGGCCAAGGCAACTGGATGAAGTTTGTAGATAACGTCCTCAAACTCGGGATGAACCGTCCGAGTGGGATCATTTTCATGTGCATGCTAGGGCTGTATATTCTAGGACTTTGCATGAAAATAAACCCCTGGGTATGTTTAATTGGTGGTGTCGCTTTTGGTCTTGCGAGTTTTAACTTTCTGTACATTCAGGCGGGTCACATGTCTAAGGTTAATGCCTTGGCTTATATGGCTCCAGTGCTGGGAGGAGTCTTGCTTACCATGCGGGGGAAATATTGGCTAGGAGGGGCGGTAACAGCGCTGTTCTTGGCTTTGCATTTGACGGCCAATCACCTGCAGATGACCTATTATTTGATCTTTCTGCTCTTGTTTGCAGGAGTCGCCGAAGCCATCAAAATGATCTTGGCTAAGCAGTATCAGCAGCTCGTTCGAGCGACCTTAGTGCTGATTGGAGCAGCATTTCTTGCCTTCCTGCCATCATCTTCTACCATCATTAACACCTACAATTACAGTGAGCATACTACACGTGGCACGAGCGAGTTGACATTCAACCCGGGCGGCGCAGAAAAGGAAGAAGCTGAAGAAGGACTCGACCCAGATTACATTTTGGAGTATAGCATGGGTCGTGGTGAGGTATGGTCCATCATGATTCCAAATGTAAAGGGTGGTCAGACGAATTATGTAGGAGAGAAAGCGAAGGACCTTAACATAGGAAATAAGTTTATCGAGCAGATAATGTCTCGTGCACCAACCTATTGGGGTAGACAGAGCTTCACTGGCGGCGCATTCTATTATGGATGTATAATTGTAATGCTGTTTGCTTTAGGCATGGTCATTTCTAAAGACAGAATGAAGTGGGGGTTGCTGGCCTTGGTTTTTGTCGCTATTGTCTTGAGCTGGAGAGACCCGACTTCGTTGACGGATTTCTTCATCAATTCTGTCCCCGGCTTTGCGAAATTTAGAGATACCAAAATGATGCTGGTTGTGGTGCAGATAATAATGCCCATGGTAGCCATGATGGGAATCGATCGCATTGTCCGCGAGCGGGGAAACTTGCAGCCTCTGTTCAAGCCGGTGATGATTAGTGTAGGTGCCATAGGTGCGATTTTAGTCTTCTTCACTGCTTCTCCAGATACTTTCTTTTCGTTTGAAAGAGATGAGGATCAAGCGCATTTTGAGTCTATTTTTGGCAGCGATAGTGGTTTCTCCCAAGACCAAATTCGCATTGCATCGATGGACGCGGTGGATGAGTTGGTCCCGTATAGAATTGGAGTGTTCAAGGCAGATGCTTTACGCTCGCTGTTGTTTTGTTTAGTAGGCATCGCTCTGCTTTTTGCCACGATGAAGAAATGGCTTGATTACCGATTGTTAATTGCCGGTCTTGGTCTGCTTATGATCTGGGATCTCGTTTCGGTCGATTTGAGGTATTTGAATAAGGACAAGATTGATCGCAAGCAAGCAGAGCTTCGTCCAGATAAAAAGGCGGGAGATTATCTTTCCTTTACTAAAGCCTACAAAAAGTATTACCCACATGCACCAGGGATTGCTGATCAGCAGATTTTGGATAAGGAGAAAGTACGGTTTGACAATTTTGAGGACGTCTCTGAGAAGATCTATGAGTCACGATTGTCATCCTTTGAAGATGTCCCTCGAAACAAGGAGTTAATAGCCACTATTTCTGATTATGGGGCTCTTGGATTACTCTCTGATTACCGAGTGTACACAATTGGGTCTGGCGGTTCTCCAATGAATCCAACACAAGACGCGCGCACGCCATTTTTCCATAAATCAGTTGGTGGATATCATGGCGCGAAGCTCATGCGCTTCCAAGATCTGTTAAGCTATCATATCAGTTTTGAGACCAACAATTTTATCTCCAATTTCAATACTCTCGGCCCTTATGCCGCTTTCGATAGTACGCAGGTGATGAATATGCTGAACGTTCGATACATCATTGCTGATGAGTCGAGACCAGCGATTTTCAATTCGTCTTCAAACGGAAATGCGTGGTTTGTCAACGACGTGGTTTCTGCTTCAACTTCAGACGAAGAGATTTCATCTCTTGGAGACATTAATACCAAGACACAAGCCGTGGTTCATGATGACTTCGCGGACCTTCTGCCGTCGAGAATTCAGGCTGATAGTTCGGGGTATATCGCTCTTGAAAATTACTCCCCACAACGGATTACCTACCTAAGTTCGGCAAGTTCAGAACAGCTCGCGGTATTTTCTGAAATGTGGTATCCAGAAGGCTGGGAGGCGTATATCGATGGAAAAGAGGTTGACCATTACAGAGCGAATTACGCTTTACGAGCATTGACGATTCCGGAAGGAGAACATGAGATTGAGTTCGTCTACAAGCCAACCGATTTGGCGGCGATAGGTGTCCTTGGATCTGTTTTACTCCTTATGGTTGTCCTGGGTGGATTATACCGTGAGGTGTTGATGATCAAAGAAGAAGAAACGGCGTGATCCACGTCCTGCTGACGGCCCTATACTTGGTGATCATCCTTTGGGTGATCGGTCACAGCAAGTTTTTTCGAATCGAAGGCATTTCAATTAGGTGGATACAACTAGCAATGCTGCTTAAAGTGGCGGCAGGAATTGGTTTATGGGCTATCTACACGTATCACTATACGTATCGCAACACGAGTGATGCTTTCCGGTATTTCGACGATGCTCGAGTAGTGTTTGGAATGCTTGGTGAGGACCCAAGCATGTTTTTTAGATTCCTCTTCGGGATCAACCTCGACGCCCCAGAAACTCAAGTTTACTTTGACCAAATGCGAGGTTGGACGAGTTCCTATTCATACGGCATTATCAATGACAACCCGACTATCATTCGGCTTAACGTGCTCATCAATTTTTTATCCCTTGGACATTACCACGTTCATACTGTAATCATGAGTTTCTTGTCGCTTATTGGTGGAGTGTCGATGATCAAGGGATTCTCGAGAATGACTCGCATAAACCCAGCAGTGCTGTTGATCGTGAGCCTTCTTCTGCCGTCTCTCATGCTTTGGACATCAGGGGTGTTGAAAGAAGCGCCGATGATGCTTGCATTGGGATTGCTCACTTATAAGGCCATATGTTGGTATCGAGACGGGAAATTAAAGAGCCTGCTGCTAGTTCTTGGCCTCGTTGTGGCGTTGTTTTTTATCAAAGGCTATGTGATTTTGGTTTTTATCCCAGCGTTGTTATTTCTGATTCTCGCTCGATACGCTAGAGGGAGGGTTCTGTATCTTTTTGCAATCAGTCACCTGGTTGTTTTCTGCTTCGCGATAGGAGGGGTGTATCAGGCTGGAAACCTTGACTACGTGCTTCAAAAGAAGCAAGCTGATTTTGTAAATGTCGGAGTAGATCAAGACGCAGGAAGCCTTGTCGAGCCACTGGACATCAGTTCCACCTCAGCCCAGATTTCGGCCATTCCTCGAGCTTGGTATCGAGCTTATCTACGACCTGATTTCAGAGATATGGGTTCACTATTTCACCTAGGCTTGGGAGTTGAGGCTTGGATGTTCGTTGTACTCGCAATCGTGGTGTTGATTTTTAGGAGAAAGTCGCTCATCAAAAGCGAAAAAGTCACGTTGTTGTTCTGTTGGAGTTTTGTGCTCAGTCTGGGTTTGGTGATAGGGGTTTGTGTACCAATACTTGGGGCTATCGTGCGTTACAAAGTGCCGGCATTGCCATTTTTGGCGGTCGGCCTCCTAACACTTCTAGACTTTGACCTTTTTAAAAGTAAAATCAGGGCAATTCGGAAGCTCGTTGATTAAGGTAGTAATCGACCCCGCTCTTCAGGAGTTGGCATACGGCAAGTTTCGTGCTTTTCAAACCATTTGTATCTGTTCTTAGCAACGATTTTATAGATCCAGTCACGCAATGGCCTTGGAATGATAATGCCAACGTAAAACATTCCGTAAAACCCACCGATCGCTTTGAGTGCGCGCAAGACTGCCGTGGAGCGGTTGGTTAGCTCGCCATCTTCGTAAAAAACAAGTGTGTTAAGGTCTTCGATGATTTCTGCTGGAAGATGGTTTTTGGCGGTATCGCCCTGGAGTGGTGCGAATCGGAGATTCTGCCGCTTATCTACACTCATAAGAAAGTTAACGGTCTTATTACAAAGTCCGCAAACCCCATCGAAGAATATGATCTTTTTACACGTCATACCTTTTTTTAAACCAAAGGAGGAAACCAATGTTCCGTTTTTGATCGGTTAAATATCGCTAATTCGAAGCCCTAACTGGTGTTCAGTAGTATCTTTGCACACTTATGCGCTGTCGAAATTTCGAAGAATTCAGAACCCAGCTGGAGCACCGGCATACTCGGGCGCCTTTTAAGAAGGCCGCATGCGGTTTGGAGATTCTCGTATATAAGACCCTTAGCGAGTTTGATTTAGAGGAGTGGAATGGTGTTGTCAACGACGACAGTATCTTCCTCCATACTGATTACATCGAGGCTATGATTAAAAGCTACGATGGAGGGCTAGAATATCGCTTTGTGCGTTTTCTTGATCGCGGTGAATTAGTTGGCGTAGCTGCATTGCAGATTACACATTTCGAAACGGCAGATTTGAGCCGAAACATGAAAAGTGGTTCCTTATTAGGGTTCTTCTCGAGAAAAATATCTAGCGGCTCTAACACGCTGAAATACAATGTGTTAATTTGTGGAAATGCGTTTGCTTCTGGCGAGCACGGCTTCAAGTTTGAAGCTAAAATTTCTGAAGCACAAACGTTTTCTGCCATCCTTGAGGCAGTCGACATTATCAAGGAAGAGGATAATGATGGGGACAAGAAGATTAGTGCCTGTCTGCTAAAGGATTATTATCCTGAATCTTTCAAGAATACCTACATGTTTGTAGACGAGAAGTACAGCGAATTTCTCGTAGATCCGAACATGATCATGCCAGTACGACCGGAGTGGAATAGTTTTGATGATTACCTGAATTCGCTCACATCGAAGTATCGCACGAAGGCTAAGGCTGCATACAAAAGAGCGAAAGAGATCGACTTGCAAACGATGACTGCAGAAGACATGGAAAATCATCGCGAGGATTTCATGAAACTGTACAATCAAGTACATTACAAGGCTGATTTTCGTATTGGCACCTTGAATTTTGATGCCTTCTTGAATTATCGAAAGACGTTAGGAGATCGATTTTTACTAAAAGGTCTTTTCCTGAATGGGAAATTGGTCGCATTCATGACAGGATTCAAGTACGACTCGATGTTAGACGCTCACTTTGTGGGTATCGATTATAAGCACAATTATGAATATGCCTTGTATTCTAGAATGCTCTATGAATATATCGATGAAGCGATTCAGCGCGGTGTGTCTAAGATTTCGTTTGGGCGAACAGCTATGGAGATCAAGAGTACTGTTGGCGCTTTTCCAGTTGACCTCAAGATCTTTATCAAGCATCGGAGTAAAACTCCAAATAATCTTTTGCGCGTTCTGTTCAGCTATGTGAAGCCGGCGGAGTTTGATCAACGCGTCCCGTACAAAAAAACGATCCTGCAGGATATGCGGACATTGATTTAATTCAAATTGATGAATGGTCTTAGGCTAGTTCGTGGCATTTGGACGATCACCAATAGTGCTGGTTCGGTGGATTAAAAAGAAGCTATGACTGAAATGATCAGTTGTCGATGGTTTTTGTGGAGTCTTCCAACAATCTGTTCAACTCATTTAGTTCAGCATCAGACAGATACCTCCATTTTCCGACAGGCTGATCCAAAACGATATTCATGATGCGTACCCTTCGGAGTTTTCGTACTCGGTACCCGAAGTGTTCGCACATGCGTCGAATCTGGCGATTCAGGCCTTGAGTAAGTACGATTGTGAATGAATTGGGACCCGATTGCTTGACGTCACATTTTCGAGTTACAGTATCTAGAATAGGCACTCCATTCGCCATGCCACGGAGAAAGTCTTCGTCGATGGGTTTGTTGACCGTCACGTTGTACTCCTTCTCGTGGTTGTTTCTCGCCCGTAATACTTTGTTGACTATATCACCGTCGTTAGTGAGCAAGATGAGTCCTTCGCTGGGCTTGTCCAGTCGGCCTATGGGGAAGATGCGACTCGGGTAATTCATGAAGTCGATGATATTGTCTGGTTCAATGCGAGTGTCAGTGGTGCAGACAATACCAACCGGTTTATTCAGAGCGATGTAAACGTTTTTTTTCTTGGGCGCTTTGAGCAGTTGTCCGTCTACAGCAATTTCATCCCCGGGAACAATCTTAGTCCCCATCTCAGGTACAGCTCCGTTGATTGTCACTCGACCCTGTTCGATAAGTTTATCAGCCGCTCGACGAGAACAGTAGCCGATTTCGCTGAGGTATTTATTGATACGAGTTGACTGAATTTCTTCGCTCATGAGTTGTAAAAATAAGGGAACATAAAAAAGCCCTCATCCGCCTGAGGTGGAGAGGGCCTTAATTAAAAGAAGTGTCTTCTATTAAACGACTTTCACGTTTACCGCATTCATTCCTTTCTTACCTTCTTTAAGCTCAAACTCGACTGCGTCACCCTCACGAATTTCATCAATCAGTCCTGATACGTGAACGAAATGTTCCTGGTTTGAACCTTCTTCTGTAATGAAACCAAATCCTTTGGAATCATTGAAGAACTTTACTGTTCCTTTATTCATTGCAATAATTTAAAAATGTAAGCGGCGAAAGTACTCTTAACTATCGACGCGCCAACGGTTTATGTAAAAAAATTAATCTATGGTCTTCTTGTTTCGCTTTCTATCGTGCTCATCAAGAAATATTTTTCTCAGTCTCATAGACTTAGGCGTAATCTCTAAATATTCGTCATCTCCCAAATACTCCATAGCTTCCTCTAGTGAGAATTTAATTGCTGGGGGAATAGTCACCTTATCATCAGCACCCGAAGAACGCATGTTCGTCAACTTCTTCGTCTTGATGACGTTGATGATGAGATCGTCTTGGCGTGTACTTTCTCCAATAACTTGACCTGCGTATACATTTTCACCTGGATCGATGAAGAAAGAACCACGGTCGGTTAACTTGTTGATAGAGAAAGGGATGGCTGTTCCAGTTTCCAAGGCGATGAGTGCACCGTTCTTCTTCAAAGGAAGATCTCCTTTCCAAGGCTCATAGCCACTGAAACGGTGCGAGATAACTGCTTCACCACCGGTAGCGGTGAGAATAGGATTGGTCAATCCGATCAGGCCCCGAGCTGAAATTTTAAACTCCAAATTTACACGGTCGTCTTTCTTTTCAATGTTGACGATGTCGCCTCGACGCTTAGTTACCAGCTCGATCACTTTTCCAGAAATCTCGTCTGGAACGTTGACATTTAGTAGCTCAACAGGCTCATGCTTATGACCGTCAATTTCTTTGATAACCACTTTTGGCTGGCCTAATTGTAGCTCATAACCTTCACGACGCATCGTTTCCACCAAAATTGACAAGTGAAGAATTCCACGTCCATATACGTTCAATTTGTCTGGAGAATCAGTGTCCTCAACCTTCAAGGCAAGGTTCTTTTCAGTTTCTTTTATCAAGCGATCACGAAGGTGACGTGACGTGACGAATTTACCTTCTTGCCCAAAGAATGGTGAGTTGTTGATTGTAAACAACATACTCATCGACGGCTCGTCGACGGCGATTGGCTTGAGCGGCTCTGGTTCCTCGGCATCGCAAATAGTATCTCCAATATCGAAGTTCTCAAGCCCCATGATCGCTACAATCTCTCCTGACTTGACTTCTTCTTTCGTCTTTTCTTTTCCTAGACCTTCGAAACGGTAAAGCTCCTTGATCGTTGATTTGTGCGATTCTCCGTTTCGCTGTACGATCGAAATCCGATCTCCCGCTTTCATCGTTCCGCGATGAATTCTTCCCACTGCGATTCTACCCGTAAATGAAGAATAATCCAATGAGCTGATCTGCATTTGCAGCGTTCCAGGGTTAAATTTAGGAGTAGGAATGTGATCTAGAATCTTGTCTAGTAGGTAAGAGATGTCCTCCGCTGGCGTTTGCCAGTCAGCTCCCATCCAACCCATTTTAGAAGAGCCATAAACTACTGGGTATTCCAGTTGCTCTTCTGTCGCATCAAGCGAGAACATAAGGTCAAAAACTTTCTCATTCGCCTCTTCCGGTGTGCAGTTGGGCTTGTCTACCTTGTTTACAACAACCATTGGGTGAAGCCCCATTTCAAGTGCCTTCTGTAATACAAAGCGGGTTTGCGGCATCGGGCCTTCAAAGGCATCCACCAAGAGCAAGACGCCATCAGCCATGTTTAGTACACGCTCAACTTCACCGCCAAAGTCGGAGTGACCAGGAGTGTCGATGATGTTGATCTTGGTGTCCTTGTATCGCACCGAAACGTTCTTAGAAAGAATGGTGATACCACGTTCTCGCTCGAGATCGTTAGAGTCGAGAATGAGTTCGCCTACTTCTTTGTGTTCGCTAAACAGCTGCACTTGCTGAAGGATCTTGTCTACCAAGGTGGTTTTACCGTGGTCGACGTGGGCGATAATTGCGATATTACGAATGTCCATGCGGAGCGCTTTTTTAAACGAGCGCGCAAAAGTAGTCTTTATAAAGGGTTGGTTAGCATAAGTCGTTGGGTTTGTGGGGATAGCGCGTTTGAAAAGATCAATATCCACTTGAATTCGAACTACACCTCTCACTTCTCTGATATCCCGATTTCCCAACACTTCTAACTCATGCCCGTCCGGGCCAGTTTTCAACATGGATACTGCCAAATGATCTGAACTCACAACAGAATTGGGCGTCTGTTCTCAAATCATGGGCTAGGTGCTGAAAAAAAGGCAAAAGGGAATTAGCTTTGTGAAGTGAGCAATCATAACCACAGCCACCACAATCATTCGCACCACCATTCTGCAGAGAATATCAAGGTGGCGTTTTTCCTCAATCTGTTTTTCTCCATAATCGAGATCATAGGAGGAATCATGACCAACAGTGTTGCGATACTTTCTGATGCAGTCCATGATTTTGGAGATTCGATCAGCATTGGCATGGCTTGGTATTTCCAGAAGGTCAGCCAGAAAGAGCGTGATAGCGAGTATTCTTACGGTTATGGAAGGTACTCGATCATGGGGGCTGTCATCATCGCGATCATCTTGGTGGTAGGTTCGATCTTCATTATCTCTGAGGCGATACCTCGACTTGTGCAACCAGAACAACCTGAAACGAGCGGGATGATTCCTTTGGCGATTTTGGGAATTGTCATCAACGGGGCGGCGGTCTTGAGACTGCGGAAGGGTAAATCACTCAACGAAGAGGTAATTTCACTTCACCTGTTGGAAGACGTCCTGGGCTGGATCGCCGTACTCATCGGAGCGATCGTTATGCACTTGTATGACATCCCAATCCTGGATCCGATTTTATCCATGGCAATAGCTGCATGGGTGTTGTTTAACGTATACAGAAATCTAAAAAAGGCCTTCTCAATTTTGCTTCAGGGCACTCCCACAAACGTGGATATTCCGTCTATTACGGCTGCTATCGAAAAGCTCGATCTGGTAAAAAGCGTTCACGATTGTCATGTCTGGACGATGGACGGAGAATTCAATATTCTCACCGTTGACGTCGTTGTTCCTTCCGAAGTGAAAATAGCAGATCTAGAGGCTGTCAAGGTTGAAATCTGGAAGGTGTTTGATGCGAATAATATCGAACACGCTACGATTGAGTTTGATTCGAGTGCCCCAGATATTTCTACAGGTAGGAATAAGAATTGTCACTAGGGTTAATCCCACTTTAATTTCTGGATTATCGGAGTAGATTATGATTCCTGTTTTCATGGTCTACAGCTAGGAAAGCTTGAGCGAAGTTGGTGGCTATTGTATGCTGCTAAAATGAAGCGATCCACGAGACGAAAATAAACCACTAGCTACTCAACTTCCCAGCGACAAAACCTGTCGTCCATGCCGCTTGAAAGTTGAATCCGCCTGTAACGCCATCAACATCCAAGACTTCTCCAGAGAAATAAAGGCCAGGAAGAACCCGACTCTCCATTGTTTTTGGATTGACACTGACCCAGCTTACACCACCACAAGTGACGAATTCTTCCTTGAAAGTGGTCTTGCCCTTCACTTCGTAAACGTCGTTGGTCATCGCATTGACGAGCTTGTTTCGATTCTTTCTGCCCAATTCTCTCATAGGCTTATTGCCATCGAGGTCTGCACGATTAAGTAGATATAGCCACAGTCTTTCGGGCAAGGCGAATGGCCTCATGTTAACGAGCATTTTGCCGCCATGGATCTTTTCGAGGCTCATCAGATCTTCATGAACTTCGTCGTGATTCTGAATTCCCGTCCAGTTTACTTGAACTTTAAACTCATAATTGAGATCTGCCAATTCACGAGCACCAAAAGACGAGAGTTTCAAAACGGCCGGTCCGCTCATTCCCCAGTGGGTCACAAGCAGAGGCCCGAAGGAGTTTAATTTTGATCCTTGAACATGAACGAGAGCGGTTTCGACCGAAAGACCCATCATGGCAGTGATCTTTTCCGAAGGCATATTGAAGGTGAATAGCGACGGTACGGAAGGTTCTATTTTGTGTCCGAGATCAGCTAGCCAGTCCAACCCACTTGTCTTGGGTGACCCGCCACTGGCGATGATCACCTTGTCAAAAGACATGGTTTGTCCACCTTTTATTTGAAGCGTGAATCCACTTTCTACTGGATCAATTGTGGCTACATCGCAGCCCATCTTAATTGCGACACCTAGTTTTTCGCATTCAGTCAATAGTACATCGATTATGCTCTGAGAATTGTCGCTTTTCGGAAAAACACGCGTGTCTTCTTGGCCGTAAAGAGGCACTCCACGTGATTCAAACCATTCCGTCGTTTCCTTAGTGCCAAACGTTGGTAGAAGCTTTTTCATGGCTTTTGTGCCACGTGGATATCCAGCACAAAGTTCTTTTATAGAAGTAGCCGAGTTCGTCACATTGCAACGTCCACCTCCGCTTATTTTCACTTTTGCGAGAATTTTCTGGCTCTTTTCCAAAATACTCACCTCAGCATCAGGGAAATTTTCTTTCGCATTTATCGCCGAGAAGAATCCCGCAGCTCCGCCTCCTATGACCGCCACCTTCATGCGCTATGTGAGAATGGATTAGTCAATCCCAATTTCTCCGTCTTCGCCTCCAAAATCGCCTCCTCCGCCACGTCCGCCACGGCCTCTACCGGGTTTTTCTTCGAGCTTTCCGAAACGGTAGTTAAACGTCACATAAACGAACTGCGATTGTCGTTTTCTCTCTGATGATTGCGAAAAGTCACGTCCTTCGGTGTAGAAATTAAACTCTCGCGAATTGAGCACGTCGCTC
>Ga0206679_10002837_pt1 | contig 13558 bp, 14 predicted proteins | sample M110012015metaG_FD_155464 | JGI IMG/M metagenome (GOLD analysis project Ga0206679, IMG submission 155464) | Ammonia-oxidizing marine archaeal communities from Monterey Bay, California, United States - M1 100m 12015 | ecosystem: Environmental > Aquatic > Marine > Intertidal zone | place: USA... | reverse complement strand
AATTCGTCCAACCTTTAAGTTATTTTCCCAGTTTATTAGCAATTGTCTCAATACGATACATTTCGCGCATTACCGGTTTTTCAATTAATTTCCCATCTATGACAACAAGCCCAGTATCAGCATCTTCAAACGTCTTAATTATTCTCCGAGCCCTTGCTATATCCTCATCAGAGGGAGTAAAAATGGCATTCAACAGTCCAATCTGTTTTGGATGCACAGAGCCTTTACCTGCAAATCCCAGATTTTTTGCTTTTTGCGCTTCATCACACATACCATCAAGATCTTGTAAATTTAAATAAGGTACATCAATAACATCCAAACCGGCTGAAGCTGCGGCATGGACGACTCGAGAACGCGCATAAAACAATTGTTCCCAACTATTTTCACAACGAAGTTCAGCTGCCATATCTACGCCACCAAAAAACATAGCCTCTATTCTATTACTGCAATTGGCGATCTCATATGCTGCCTCTAGCCCAGCATTTGTTTCTATTATTACATGTAATCGTGTATTGTGACCTCGTTCTGTCAAAAGTTGGTCTAGCATGACTATCTCATCTGGACAGCGTACCTTTGGCATCATTAAACTTGGAGGGGGATGATCTGTTTCCAAAATTGCCAAGACATCTTCAATTCCAAATCTTTCACGCATTGAGTTTATTCTTACAATTCTTTCAACTCCATCACTGGCTTGAGGAACTTCAAATAGTTTCAGTGCTTGTTTTCGGGCTTCTTTTTTATCTTTTGGCGCTATTCCATCCTCTAATTCAATACATACCATATCAGCCCCTGAAGCTAGCGCTTTTGGAAACATTTCTGGTTTCAAACCAGGTGTAAAAATAAAACTTCGACGGGGCCTCGGCGTACGTTCACTCATTATATATTTTCTCCAGCTTTTCTATTCTGTAAAGTTGATTATTTTATTATTTTTCGCGCCCTGCTCTTTACCCAAAAATAAACTACAATAGAGTAAAACTCCGAAAATACCGGATAGTACACAGATTTTTTTTGTAACAACTCGTTTATATATTCCAAACTTAAATTATTTTCCTTCGCAGCTGTTACAATTAACCTCAAATAACGACGGGAAGTCCGCAATTCTTTAATATTTGATTTATAAATCAGTGTTTTTGATAATTGTGGCCCAGCATCTGTATCAATTGAGACATCTTCTACTAAATAATCTTCCCCTTCGGAGGCCACGATACGTTTGAATTCATCATCTGAAATTTCATGCAACATACCCTCCACATATGAATCCTTTTTGTGAACAATATTCCCAAACCCTGGCTCTATAAAATTAGGCCCAGGCATATTCATCACAAATTGATAATCTATTAATTTTGCAACCGAGCTCCAAGTAGCTTCAACATTTCGAAATTTTTTCAAATAGGAGGCTGACATATTAGAACCATAGCTAAAATATTTGATTGGCATTTTTGTCCTCCCAGATGTTATTATGCTTGTGAATTGATAATATTGATAGAAATGGCTCTATACAACTCTATAATTTTTGATACTTTAAAAAAACTGAACTGGAGATTTTTTGATGAAAACGCCCGAGGAAAGATTAAATGAACTAGGCTTTAGCTTACCTCCACCGATCACTCTTCCAGAAGGGCTACATCTACCCTTTTCATTTGTAAATATTAGAGGAAATCGAGCTTTTATTTCTGGTCATCCACGACAGTCCGGAGAGGGGGCTATTGATGGGCCATATGGAAAGTTAGGAAAAGATTTAACCACGGATCAAGGGAATGCTGCTTCTAGAGAAATAGCATTATCAGTTCTTTCCAATTTAAAAAAAGAGATTGGGGAGCTTTCCCGCGTCACTGGCTGGTGCCGGGTATTTGGTATGGTTAATTCAACCCCAGATTTTGATGAGCAACACTTTGTAATTAATGGTTTTAGTGATCTAATAATTGACATTTTTGGCCAAGGTATTGGCAACCATGCACGCTCTGCTATCGGCGTATCAGGGTTACCAATGAATTTTGCTATAGAAATCGAAGGAGAGCTTGAAATAGATTAAATTTATTTCAAAGATTCTATTAAGCTTTTCACCTTTTTCTTTGTTTTACCAAAAGCCTTTACCTTAGAAATTTTCTTTATATTTGACGTATCGTTACCCTCAAGAACCAAACCAATCATACCCATCCCTTTGTGAGGTGTGCATCAATAATAATAGATACCGGGGGTTTCGAATGGAATAATAACTAACTTATTTGGTTTGGACTTAAATTTCAGCTTATTTGGCGAGCAAACATTTCAACATTATGACCCTTTGAGGTCGGCGCCGATGTTATAGTATCACCCACCTCTATTCTAGCTATTTGCTCGCTGAAGACCATTTTATTACCACCTAAATCTTTATTCAGCATTTCAATAGTTATGTCTTCTACCAGGACAGGAGAACAAATAAAAATCCTCGCAATAATTGACAAAAGTTTCATTTCAAACCTTACAAAGTTAAAACTCTCAATACTGAAAAAGTAGTGCTTTTTTCTATTTAAAACGCGACTAACTAACACATTAATTTAGAACAGTTATTTTAAATTTATTCCTTTTAAATCAGTTCGTTCTCCCGCCTTCCGTAGAATTCAGATGATGAAAATTTTTCACCACATTCAACGGCTGATCTATAACCACTATAAATTGCTGCTGCGATATGAGATGGTGCATCAGCATCACCAATTTTTATAATTGAGGTTTTATTATTATTTTCTGTCAAAATTGTAAGTGAATTATACAAATCCAATACTGGAATTCTTCGAGTTAGTGGAATTATTGAATCACACTCAATAATTTGACTTTCGGCCGAGTAAATACATTTTGCCTCAGCTTTGCCCTGACTAACATTAATAATCATCTTATTAGTAATAACTTTGACACCAGCATCATACAGTGCCAAATTTGAAGGGACTTGCTCATCGGTATATTCTCCCCAACTACAAGCTCTTCCAGCCGGTGTAACTAACACGACCTCATGCCCGCGTTTAGCAAGCTCAAGAGCCATAACCGAGCCTATATAATAATGGTCATCATCATAAACCACAATTCGTTGAGTATCTATCTTTTCACCATTTAATATACGTTCAGCGCCAATAATCGTATTTTTATCAACTGTTTCAAAACCAATATCACTATGTCGGCCCAAAGCATCTTCAGCCCATTTTGCACCAGTTGCTATCATAACAAAATCTACTTCTAGATCAATCACATCTTTTGCTACTAAGTTGCTTTCTCTATACACCTCGATATTGGATAATTTATTTATCTGAGTAATTCTCCAGTCACTAACTCGACGCCATTCTGCCAAACCTAGCAATTTAGATTCCTTAATTACGCGTCCACCTAAACTTCGTGTCGCCTCAGCCAAAATAACTTTATTTCCTTGTTCACCCAAGACTCGCGCTGCCTCCAAACCAGAAGGTCCTGCCCCTACAACTAAATAGGTTTTAGGTAATTTTTTCTTTTTAATTCTTTCTGGATGCCAACCAAATCGCCATTCCTCACCCATGGTAGGATTTTGTGTACATCTGATAGGAACGCCCAGAGAGTCATGAGCATAGCAAATATTACACCCAATGCATTCCCTTATATCTTCAATTCTACCTTCAGAAATCTTTACCGGCAAGAATGGATCTGCAATAGATGGCCTAGCCGCACCAATCAGATCCTGAGAACCCGTTCTTAATAATTCGGCCATTTTATCTGGAGATGTAAATCTTCCTACAGCAACGACCGGTTTTTTTGTCAAAGATTTAGCTGCTGAAACACTCGAGACCAAAGATCCTTCTTTAACAAAACGAGAGTTGCCCATTTCAATATTATAATCATTAACAGTAAGATCCCACAAATCTGGCAAGTCAGCTAATAAACCGAACGCATCATAACTTTCTGGTTCCTGCAAATCGACACTAAAACGAGTGGCTACCGCGGCTTTTCCAGCAACTGCTTCTTTAGTTTCCTCAATCAGCTCTTTAACTAATCTAATTCTATTTTTTAAAGATCCACCATATTCATCTGATCTATTATTAGTTGTAGAGTTAAGAAATTCAGAAAGTAAGTATCCGTGCGTTGCATATACGTAAACAATATCAAAGCCTGCTTTGATAGCGCGTATTGCAGCATCTTTATGCCACTTTCGAATATTCTTAATGTCTTGTTTATCAATTACGCGGTTTTGGCCAGGATTATTAACACTGTAATCTGTTTGAGGACGGGTCTGAATTCCGAGAGACGGAACTCTCGTCCCCAAGTTAACGATCATTCCACCGCCAATCCAAAGCTCCACCCCAGCCAAAGCGCCATGTTCATGCACTTTTTGTGTCATCAAACTATGAGCCTTAATATCATTATTATCCCATAAAGCGGCATAAGGGAAAGAGTCATTATCTGATGATGGGTGTATTGAGCAATACTCCGTGTTGACAACCCCCCAGCCACCTTCAGCCTTAACACCTCTCATCGCTGCAGCTGTTTTTGGTCTTCTCCAACCCATTCCACTACAATGTGGAACTTGATAAAACCTATTCTTTGCTATCACCGGTCCCAACTTTATTGGTTCAAATAATATATCATGGCTTTTATCGCGCATTTAAGATGCCTTTTGAATTGATTCAATATACAAATATATTTATAAAATAACTTTATGCTATTTATTCAAAAATATTAATAACTAATTTTTATATTTAATTATTGTTAAGACCAGAAATATTATTAAGAGAGCATCTCTGTCCTTATCGAAAGTAAGAACCGTTTTTGCAAATATTAAGAAGCTTTAATTGTTCTTATTATCGCTAATAAACACAAATAACCCTACTTAACAAACCCCGTCCAACCTGACATGTAATTAACAAATTTACTAGATAGGCCTTCCAATGCTAAATACTCTCTCGAAACTGGCGTTTGCATAGGTTCAAAGGCAGGATTTTCTTTATACAGATTTGGAAAATCATGATGCAAAATAGCCGCTCGACCCAACATTACCCAGTCAACGCCAGACGCCATAACCATCTCAGCGTCCTGCGGAGTCATTATCTTCCCAGCTACACCTAACTTAGTTTTTGCCTTATTTAAATTGGTGAAATGAGACAATAATGATTGTCCTTTGTGTTCCTCTTCCTCAGGTTCCTTAAAAACATCCCACAGTGACATATCTAAAAAATCAATTTTACCAGACATCATTAAGTCTTGAGCCAATTTTTTTATTTCACTTAACTGCATATTAAACCTCTCAGGCGATAATCTGACACCTAAAACAAAATTCGAACTACATCTCTCACGAATTCCATCAATAATCTCGTAAAGAATTCTGCATCTATTCTCTAAAGTTCCACCATACATATCATTTCGTTGATTTATTTCAGCACTCAAGAATTGACCGATAATATATCCATGTGCACCATGTACCTCAACGCCATCAAAACCCGCTTGTTCGGAACGAATAGCAGCCCCAATAAAATCTTCCTTGAGCTGCTCTACTTCTGTTAGTAACAACGCTCTTGCACCAAATTTATTATTAGCGGAAGGGCAAACTGGCACTTCTCCAATAAGATCCTCTGGCGATCGCATACCAGCGTGATGAATTTGACAAATAGCGACGCTATCGTTTAATTTTATCTTCTTCGCTAATCTAGTTAGTCCCTCAATGTGTTTGTCTGAAAATACGCCAAGTTGACCAGGGAATCCCTGACCAATAGCTTGAACATGCGCAGCGCAAGTCATCGTCAAGCCAAAACCACCAGAAGCCCTCATGGTCAGCCAATGGAATTCTTCCTCTGATAGAACACCATCAACATGGCTCTGAGTGTTTGTCAGAGGAGCTAGCATGAAGCGATTTTTCATTTCATGTCCACTTGGAAATTTTAAAGTATTTAACAAATTAGACATGAAATTAGCTCCACTTAGGTTTAACAACTCAGATTTAAACAAAACCCAACCTAGTGATATTACCCATTTGAAGCTGGGAAGACGACTGGTTAGTTTATTTAAGATCTTTTATTGCACTCTTTGATCAGATAACTCAAAAAGAGGCAACCAAACTATAAATGTCTATTAACGTTCTTGAGAACTAATTTAGATAAAATTAATTATATTTTTATCTTGGGGAGTATTATTTGGCGCCTATATCATACAAGCTAGGTGTTATACTGGTAATGTGTGCCGGACTATGCTGGTCTGGCATGGGGACATCAATTCGATTCATTGATAGTGCCACAACATGGCAAATTCTTTTTTACCGATCTTTTGGAATGATATTTATACTATCATTATATATATTTTGGCACTCAAATGGCCGTCCACTCAAAGATCTCAACAATGTAGGTTTAGCTGGTTTAACTGCCGCAGTTTCTCTGGTCCTCGCTTTTGCTGGAAGCATTTACGCATTACAATCAATATCAATAGCAAATGCAGCATTCCTCTTTGCTTGCGCTCCATTTTTAACAGCCATCTTAGCTTGGCCATTACTAAAGGAACCTATTAAACGGAACACTTGGTGGGCATTAATCTTATCAATTATCGGCGTTTTAATAATGGTAAGTTCAGGTTTATCATTTACTGGATTAACAGGTAACCTTGCGGCACTAACTTCGGCCCTTGGATTTGCAGGATTCACACTTTCACTTAGGTGGGGTAAATTAAACAATATGACGCCGGCTATTGTTTTAGGAGGGATCCTTTCTATTATTTTTGCTGGTGTAATCTTATCCTTTAATCAAGATGGACTAATGATTTCCATGCAAGACGCATTGAAATCATTAGCAATGGGAATATTTTTACTTGGTGGGGGGATGGTTTTATTCTCAATTGGGAGTAAGGTTTTATCTGCTACAAACCTTGCTCTTTTGAGTATGATCGAAGTCGTCTTAGCCCCAGTATGGGGATGGTTGATTTTAAGAGAACAAGCAGATTTTTCAACTCTTTTAGGAGGAGGGATATTATTCTTTGCTCTTATTCTTAACGCATTCTCAGGAGTTAGAAACTCTTAAAAAACCCACAAAAATATTACAGCTTACTATTTGACAAATATTCTTGAGAAATTTTTATAAATATATCAAGGCTTTCTGGATTAGCCATTGAGTCTTTATTAACAACTTGACTCACTTCACCTCCCAAAAACAATTTCTTAACTGGGATTTCTAGTTTTTTTCCTGATAATGTACGAGGGACTTTTTCGATTTGAATAATTTTGTTTGGAATAAAGCGGGCAGAAACCTCATTAACAATAGATTGATTTATAACGCCACTTAATTGATCGTCTAGATTTTTATCGTTATCAAGCACTACAAATAAAATCATCAAACTTTCTTTATTTAAGAATTCTAAATCTATAACAAGACTATCTTGAACTTGAGATAAGGCTTCCACTGCCTGATAAATTTCTGCCGATCCTAGCCGTAAACCTTTGCGATTTATTGTTGCATCAGAACGGCCATAAATAATGGATTGACCTTCCGGAGTAAATTCAATCCAATCTCCATGTCTCCATACACCAGGATAAGTATCATAATAACTCGAAATTAAACGGATATTTTGATCATCTCCCCAAAAATATAAAGGCATTGAAGGAATAGGTTCAATACATACAAGTTCACCAACTTTTCCAATCAAACTATTCCCAATTTCATCAAAAGAATGAACAGCAATTCCTAGAGCTTTAGCCTGCATCTCCCCATTTCTAACAACATCCATGGGGTTTCCTACAACAAAAGCCCCAGCCAGATCAGTACCACCAGAAATAGGTGCCAACCAAACATCAGATTTTACAGAATTATAAATCCAGTGATATCCATCAGAACTTAATGGTGATCCCGTAGAGCCCAAAGACCTTAAATGATCTAAATTAATTCTATTTTTTGGACTGACACGAGCCTTTAAACATGCTGTGAAGAAAGCTGCTCCAGCACCAAAATAACTCAATCTCTCTTTAGCAACATACCTCCATACCTCTAGCATATCAGGGTGGTTGGGAGCAAAATCAAACATAACTACTGTCGCACCCTGTGATAAGGCAATCCATTGCGCATTCCACATAATCCAACCAGAAGAAGTCAACCAGGCAAAGCGGTCTAAGTGACTCAAATCCATATTCAAAGATTGAGCCGCAGCCACAACCAAAATGCCACCATGTCCGTGTACTATTGGTTTCGGATTTCCCGTCGTTCCCGAAGAATAAACAATCCACAATGGATGATCAAAAGGAACTTGCACGGGTGTAAGATCAACTTTTTGATTTAATAAATTATCCCAACTTAATGTGCCTTCTGGTAATGGACCTATTACAGGTAAAATGATTTTCTTTTTTAAGCTCGGCAATCCCTTAATAATAGTATTAAGAATTTCTCTTCGATCAATAGTTTTGCCTGCGTAGATATATCCATCTTGTGCAATTAGAATTTTTGGTTTGATTTGCTTGAACCGGTCCAAAATAGCAACATGGCCCATATCTGGGGCACAAATAGACCAGATACCTCCTAAACTTGCTGTAGCAAGAAATGCAATTAAAGCTGCAGGTGTGTTAGGCAAAACAGCCGCTACTCTATCTCCTTTTTTAAGACCTAGTTTTTTAAAATGATCGGCAACACTAGCAACCTGTTGAAACAGCTCTAACCAAGTTAAACTCATATTTCCTAAAGTTTCTGAGTGACTAACGATTGCTGTTTTATGAGGATTAGTTTCTTTTGCTCTAAGAAGCTGTTCAACGTAATTTAACTCGCAGTCAATAAACCATTCTGCGCCAGGCATTTCCCTTTTGCTTAAAATTTTCGAATAGGGTTTACTTGATCGAAGATCAAAATATAACCAAATTGTTTCCCAAAATAATTCCAAATCATTGGTGCTCCATTCCCAAAGCTCTGGATATGTAGCAAACTCAAGTGAATAATGTTTTCTTAACCAAGCCATATATTTAGCTAGTGCAGAATTTTTGGAACGTTCCTCAGAGGGACTCCATAAAATTTCGCGCTCCATGTCCTTAAGTAATCTCCCTTACATTACTGAATTGGTCATAAATGTTAATAATAACCACTTTTACATTTTTATAAATGCATTTTGTAATTTGATTGATAGTATTCATTCGTATAGTGATTTCAAAAACAAACTTCAAAACAAACAGAGGTTAATTATGAAAGCAATGCTAAGCCATACTCCTGGAGGGCCAGAAACATTAAAATTTACTGATATTTCACTTAATGAGCCCAAAGCAGGCGAAGTACGCATTTCTGTAAAAGCCGCCGGGGTAAATTTTCCTGATACCTTAATAATTCGCGACCTATATCAAATCAAACCGCCAAGACCTTTCGCACCAGGTGGAGAAGTTGCTGGAATAATTGAAAGCATTGGCCCTAATGTTAAGAATTTTAAGATTGGGGACAGGGTTCTCGCTGTTCCTGGACACGGTGGCTTCGTCACACACATAAATGTACTAGCGCATACCGCAATTAAAATTCCACAAGAAATGCCTTTCCAAGATGCTGCCTGCTTTATTTTCACATATGGAACTTCTCACTATGCCCTTCGAGATAGAGCTGCAATAAAAGCTGGGGAAACACTATTAATTCTTGGTGCCGCAGGCGGCGTTGGCGCAGCAGCAATTGAAATTGGCAAGGCTATTGGGGCCAAAGTGATAGCCGCTGTTTCTTCAGAGAAAAAAGCAGCATTCTGCAAAAATATTGGTGCTGATGAAACAATCATATATCCAAAAATAATGGATCGAGATTCTCAAAAGGAGTTTTCAACAAAAATAAAAGGGATTACCGGTCGAAACGGTGTGGACGTGGTCTATGACGCTGTTGGTGGAGATTATGCGGAACCATGCATTAGATCTATGGCCTGGAATGGACGATTTTTAGTTGTTGGCTTTCCTGCTGGAATTCCTAAAATTCCTCTCAATCTCGCATTGTTAAAAAGCTGTCAAATTGTTGGCGTTTTTTGGGGCGCATTTACTATGAGAAACCCAAAACAGCATCAGAAATATCTTACTGAATTATTTGACATGTATAAAAATAAAGAAATAAAGCCCCAAATAACTGCATCCTTTCCTCTAAAAGATGCCACCAAGGCATTGGCAAGTGTTGAACAGCGAAAATCGCTGGGAAAAGTTGTTCTGACAATGGAATGACTTAACAAAATATTTCTAAGAATATAAATGAATAAAACACAGTGCTTGAAAAAGGAAAAAAAGATGAAGACTAAAATTACTGAAATGCTAAATATTGAGCACCCCATAATTCAGGGAGGCATGCATTATGTTGGTTTTGCTGAACTAGCTGCAGCAGTTTCAAATGCTGGGGGACTAGGAACAATTACAGGCTTAACTCAAAAAACACCTGAAGACCTGGCTAACGAAATAAGTAGATGCAATGACATGACAGATAAACCGTTTGCCGTTAATTTAACTTTTTTACCAACAGTGGCAGCTCCTGATTACCCAGCTTACGTAAAAGCGATAATAAAAGGTGGCGTAAAGGTTGTTGAAACAGCAGGGCGTAATCCAGTCCAAGTTTTACCATATTTAAAAGATGCTGGAATTAAAGTTATTCACAAATGCACATCTGTAAGACATGCTTTAAAAGCCCAGGATATTGGCTGTGACGCGGTATCAGTTGATGGTTTTGAATGTGGAGGCCACCCAGGAGAAGATGATATCCCTAATATGATACTCTTACCAAGAGCAGCAGACGAATTAGAGATACCATTTGTATCTTCTGGTGGACAAGCCGATGCAAGATCATTGGTCGCTTCAATTGCCATGGGTGCTGATGGAATGAATATGGGAACTCGCTTTATGTGTACAACTGAAGCACCTATTCATCAGAGAGTTAAAGATGCAATAGTTGCTGCGTCAGAATTAGACACGCGTTTGATTATGCGACCGCTTAGAAATACCGAAAGGGTGTTAAATAACAAAGCTGTAGAACGAGTACTTTCAGTGGAAAAAGAACGTGGTTCAGATATCAAATTTGAAGATATTCTTGAAGATGTAGCAGGTGTCTATCCCAAAGTAATGCTCGACGGTGATATGGATATTGGCGCTTGGTCTTGTGGAATGGTTGCTGGTTTGATTCATGATATTCCATCATGTAAGGAGTTAATTGACCGTATTATGGCAGAGGCTGAAGAAATAATACAATCGAGGCTAAAATACATGCTCAAAGCCACAACTTAATTATAAAAGGATTACTTGTATATCTATCCTGTCAGCGATATCACAAAAAAAATCAGCAATGGAGAGATTATTATGATTGGTTATGTTATGGTAGGCACAAATGATTTGATTGCTTCGGCAAAGTTTTACGATCCTGTCCTTGCATCACTTGGATTAGCACGAGGCCTAACTGGACCAGACTATATAGCATATGGGGCAAAAGAAACGCCTGAAAAAATAGAGTTTTATTTAACTAAACCGTTTAATGGTAAAGAAGCTTCCTTTGGAAATGGTGCAATGATAGCAATGATAGTCAAATCTAGAGATGATGTAGATAATTTCCATGCTACTGCCCTTGCCAATGGTGGTTTAGATGAAGGTAAACCTGGAACAAGAATTGACGGTGATGAAACCTACTATGCTTATACGCGTGACCCTGATGGAAACAAAATTTGTGGTTACTGTGAATAAGCTTAAATAATATAAATTGAAACGTAAAATAGGTAAGGAATTAAATAATGTCTAAAGTTTATCAGGTTGTAATTTACACAACCATTCTAGATGAAACAAAACTTGCAAATTATGCGGCCTTGGCTGGGCCAGCAATGGAGGCTGCTGGAGCAAAATTTTTAGCAAGAGGCATACCAGTTGCTGTCAAAGAATCTGGTCAAAAAACGCGTACCGTTGTTATTGAATGGAACAGCCTTGATACTGCAGAAAAAGCTTATGCCAGTGAAGGTTACCAAGAAGCACTTGCAGCTTTGGATAACGGAGCAATTCGAGAATTTAGGTATGTAGAAGCTGCATAAATTTTAGAGTCTAACTTTTATCTACAACGAAAGAAAAGGGTTAAAAAAACCTTTTTATCATAAAGTGAGAATTTAAAGATGGATTATCAAGCGCCAGTTTCAGATATGACATTTTTATTAAAACTGTTGTGAAATATAATGAATTAAGTTCCACAAACTATATTTTACCATCAGTTTTAAATCTGTATAAAACCGCAACGACTGATTCAATAGATATTTATACATTAAGTGCACAATAATTACTCGCAATTTAAAATAGTTTTTGGTTAATTAATGCATATATTTGACTAAATCTTTTCAAAATAAGTATTGATATCCCCACCTTTCAATTACCCTTAGGCCATGTGAATTTTCCTTATAAAACAATGAGGAGAAGAAAATGACTGTAACAATGGGAATTATTAATAAGCCAATATTGGGAAAAACTGAATTAGCTAAGTCACGCTTGCAACGCGTTTCTAAGATCATCTCACCCCATTGGGATCAAGTAATGCTTAGTAATGTAATTGCTGGTGAAGGCGCGGGCGATATTCATCTATATGCTAGTGCTAAAGATTTTGAGTCATATGGCAATGCTGTAGATGCATTAAATGCTGACCCTGAGATGCAAAATTTTAATACAGAATGAAATGCAGATCCCGCAAGCGTAATCGTTGGTCCAAATATTTTCCGCACCATTCATGGCGTAGCAGATTTAGCAAAGAAAGTCTCACTACAGCGAGTTTATACAATGAATCGGGAAAATGTTAATGAAGCACTTAAGATGATGCCTGACTTAACTGACATTGCCAAAGCGCAAAATGTAAATGTTTTTATAACAATGCCCATTGTTGCTGCCGATAACACAAAAATGGGAATAATATATCAATCGGATACCCTTCAAACATGGGGTAAAGCAACGGACCATACAATTGCTTCTAAAGAATTTCAGGCGATTGTGCTCAAAGGTAGTCAGTTGGGCACACTCACTCAAGGCTATTGCATGCAATGTAAATGTTATTTTTAATTTTGAAAAACTATAATGTGAACTTAAAGTAAATTTAAGTGATTCCTCATATAATTTAGATTTGGAAGATCGTGTAAGAAAGAAGAACAGTTTTAATTAACGACAACTGATGGAGGACCAAATGTCGATTTCAGAAAACTACAGTGATGCATCTGTCACACCACCAATGAGCCAAGCCATCCCACTAGGCGTACAACATGTTTTAGCAATGTTCGCCTCCAATGTAACACCAGCTATAATAATAGCAGGTGCGGCTGGCTTAGCTTTCGGTGGAACCGAACAAATTTATCTAATACAAATGGCAATGCTTTTTGCCGGTATTGCAACCCTTTTTCAAACTATAGGGTTTGGCCCAATTGGATCTAGACTACCTATTATGCAAGGAACTAGTTTTGCTTTTGTTTCAGTATTATTTGTCATAGCAAAAACACAAGGCTTGGGAGTGGCCCTAACAGCTTGTTTAATTGGAGGGATAATCCACTTTTTTTTAGGTACAATTATTGGTCGGATAAGGTTTTTATTTCCACCTTTAGTAAGTGGGTTAGTAATACTAACTATTGGCCTGTATCTTATACCTGTAGCTATTAAGTA
>Ga0206679_10002835_pt1 | contig 13562 bp, 10 predicted proteins | sample M110012015metaG_FD_155464 | JGI IMG/M metagenome (GOLD analysis project Ga0206679, IMG submission 155464) | Ammonia-oxidizing marine archaeal communities from Monterey Bay, California, United States - M1 100m 12015 | ecosystem: Environmental > Aquatic > Marine > Intertidal zone | place: USA... | reverse complement strand
GTGCAGATGGCCAGCAGGTTAGTGCATTATTACGAGAAGCGATTCAAAAAGCGATAGAGTGATGGCCATGAATCGCCAGCAAAAGTTGCTCATTTTATGCGCAATTTTTCTAATTCTAAATACGAGTACAGTGAGTGCGTTTTCAAGTCCGAACGAGGATGATCAAATTTATGGATTTGAAGCGCAATGGGCTCAGCAATTTAACGGTGGATATGTTACTACTGCACCGATAATAGATAATGCCACATTATTTGTTAGAACTAGTGGAATGTGGGTCGGGCAAGAAAGACCTCAAGTTTTCGCATACGAATTAACAGGTAAGGAATTATGGAATAATACCAACCAAAATGCAACCCAACATGACATGTCTCCATTGAAAATAATCGAGGCAGGCCAAGGTCAATGCGGAACTTGGTCAAAGCAATTGATAGTTGCATGGTCTGATGGATTAATTGAATCATTTGAGCCATTGACTGGACTTAGAAATTGGCAATATCAAAGCGAAGTAAATGTCTGGGGGATAACAGGTTCTTCAGCCCAAGATGAAGACAAATTAGTAGCCTCAACTAGAACAGGCATCATTAGTTTATGTCTTGCAGATGGGTCTTTAATTCAAAATGTAACCACTGATTTAGGTTGGAGGAATGGTGTTACGGTAACAGATACGGGCTATCTGGTAGGAGATGAAAATGGAACATTATGGCATTTATCTCGGGAGGGGAATCTCTCATCATATCCCTTGGCAATAGGAAAAATTAGACATCCACCGCTCTTGACCGATGCTGGAATAGTGATTCATGCACAAGGACAAGGGCTGAGTACAATTGCTTTATTGGATAATAATTATACAATTATCAATAGTTATACTTCAGGTTCTTCTCCAGCGATGCCGATACTGATAGGTCAATATTTGGTAACAGGAGATGCATCTGAATTACGTTCATTTGATTGTTTTCAAAATTGTAGTGCATTATCAGCACTTACATTCACTACCAATGGTGAGATGGCAATGGGATTAGATGGCCAATTCATGGTACCACTTAACACTGCACAGGGTGGTTGGAAAGGATTTACATTGGTGGAAAATGGATTACTTGAGCATGTTAGAGGATTCCAACCTGGCTTTGCAACATACACAACGGCAGCACCTGCTGTATATTCGGATGGAGATTCAGATTGGTTGGTATTGGCAAATGATGCTAGTAGAATGGTGGTTTATTGGCGCGGATTAAATGACACAGAAGTCTTAGAAGATTTAGATGAAAATACACCGGCTAGCGAAGATAATCAAAATAATAATCAGATTATCTTGTTTGTAATATTCAGCAGTTTCTGTGCAATGTTATTCTTAGCAGATAAACCTCAACTTGCTAAGAAATTTTCATTATTAGTAATTCTGATAGTAGCTCTGATTGTAATTCCAACATTATCAACACAATGGTCGAGCAAAGTGGATGATCTAACCGACTCTATTGAGAATGAGGGAGCAACCAGTGGAGTTGAGGGCAAATGGAATCAAAGTTGGCCTGAACAATGGCAAGATACTCAGATATTAATTATTGAAATAGATGGCCAAAAGCAAATGATGGGAGGCTATTCAGGGTTTGAAAATGTTTTGCAATTAACAAATCAAGCAGCCTTTGACCTCAATATTACAATCAGTTCACAACAATCAGATATTGGCACTTATATCACTTCGTTTGATGGCTATCAAGGCCAAGGTTGGGAGTTTTTCGTCAATGGTTCAAGAGGTTCATTATCGGCAGAAAATGTGGTTATTGAAGAAGATACAATCGTCCATTGGATACCTGCATGATACTGCAAATAATCTGTTTAATTGCGCGCAAGCCTCAAGGAGGCGCTACCCTTGGCTTGTATTATGTTCCAAGCACTTGGCACACATGGACCAGTACTTTCACCAGCAACCAGTCTTTTTTTGGATATTGTATTGCTAATAGCAGCATTTTGGCTTTTAGCCACTCCATCTAAGAAGAGTTTAGGAGATACTCTCTTACTGCTTACATTGGTTTTAGCAGTATCTGCAGTGAGAGTATTGATGCAACCTTTGCCAAATATTCAACCGGTAACAGTTGCTGCTTTAATCGTTGGAGCCCAATTAGGAGCGCGACGTGGAGTAGCTTTTGCAATATTAGTAGCAATGATTTCCAATGCAATAATTGGTAATGGCTGGTGGACTATTTTCCAAGCGATTGGTTGGGCAAGTGTTGCATTACTCGGTTCTAAGATAGCATTGGTAGTTGATGGAGAAATACAACGTAACCGCCTCTTTATTGCAGCCATTACTTCTGCCTTTGTCTTTGATTTCATAGTGTCACTCTCTATCATTGATAGCTCATTCAGCATTGTAACTTTCCTAACTTATCTTGCGCATGGAATACCATATGATATGCTACATGCATTAGGCAACCTAACCTTTGCAGTTTGGTTTGGTTCATGGTTTGCAGATGTAGTTGCGGAAGATATTGTTGTTGAAGAAGTTGGATTAACATCAGTGGAATCAAGCATTCAACACGCGTGAATTCAAAGGTTGGAGAGGTTATGTCAAATAGTGATGATTCCCCTTCAATGGCTTTGATAGTTCGAAAAGATCTTGGTTTATCTGCAGGTAAAATGGCAGTGCAATGCGCTCATGCTGCAGTATCGTGTACTATGGCTTCACGAAAGACCAATTCAAGATTGATGGAAAGATGGCAAAATGGTGGAGCCAGAAAGATATGCCTTAGAGTGGATGACTTACAAAGTTTGCAACGATTAGCCGGACAAGCACAAGCAGCAGGTTTGGTAACACATATTGTCAAAGATGCAGGTCATACAGAAGTGGAACCTGGAACGATAACAGTTCTTGGCATTGGCCCAGCCCCAAGAAGGTCAATTGATGCACTAACTTCACAGTTGAAGCCTTATTGAGGGTTAAGCCCTGCCTTGTCTTGAGGGGATGAAGTGGGTCTGCGCTCAATTATTCACAAGATGTCTGCTCCATCACATTATGGAGAATCCCCTTCAGGTCCAGTCAAATTAATTCTTATCATCAACAACGGATTGAAAATGGGCAAAGGAAAAATTGCAGCACAAGCGGGCCATGCCTCAGTCAAATCAACCTTGAAGGCAGGCGAAAAAGCACCATTGATTCTTCAAGCATGGTTATCTTCAGGACAAAAAAAGGTCTGTCTAAAAGGCGATGATGCAGACCATTTACTCGCTTTAGAAAAGCAAGCAAAAGAAGCAGGATTACTAACATCAAAGATACATGATGCTGGACATACTCAAATCCCATCAGGCTCTCTGACGGTGTTAGCAATAGGTCCTTGCCAAGATGAGTTGGTTGAGGAAATCACCGGAGATCTCAAACTTCTCTGACATTAAAAGACTAATGGGCTGGACAATATTTCAATTTCACCATTGTTAATACAGAGCAACCTATCTTTAGGAATTACTTCCCAATTCTCATCAGTTAATTTCTTGGTTGAAATTAGAATTGCTCCACCATAAGACTTTGAACGTCTAAGCATGTACATTGGTTTTCTACTATAGTGGTTGAAAGCATACAACATATTTCCGTCACTAATTAACAGATTCAAGTTAATAGTACCATGATGCGAATCAAATACATTTTTTATCGCTTTTTTCAATGCTTGATATTTACCTCTAAAGGTTCCTGAATTTTGATATTCACTGACCTTGTCCATTATTTCATGAAAAATGGTTTCCGAATCAGTATCTCCTTCTGCACCTGGATGACCTCCAGCGCCAGTGACCCAGCCATTGTGAGCCATCATCCAATCTCTACCGTTGTAGTGGCGAATGAAAGGATGGCAATTACACTCATTCGGCTCACCTTGTGTAGCATAGCGAATATGAGCAATTAGATTGTGACTACGGGCTTCATCCATGCTATCATAGAATGTCTCATCCCAATCTGCCCTACATGGTGCTCGACGCACTACTGCATTATTTCCTTCAAACCATCCAATACCCCAACCATCAGGGTTTGAACTAGCGTATTCAGAGAATATTGGTAAACTTCTCGTCGCTCTATCTTCATCGTTACAACTCATTCCAAATAAATCACACATGATTATTAATTATCACGAGTCTATTTCAATCCTTGCATACAATTTTCAAAATGATTGGCAGCACCACCCGTTTGAAGTGTGTTGCCGGACAGGAGGTTACATGCGCGACCATCCAAGTGAGCGAGTCGACATTCGTTCCGATACAGTAACCCAGCCAACAGCAGGGATGCGGGCAGTAATGGAGAGTGCTAGTGTTGGTGATGATGTATTAGGTGACGATCTAACGGTCATTGAATTACAAAATAGAGTCGCTAAATTATTCGGAAAAGAAGCAGCACTTTTCGTAGCCTCTGGAACAATGTCTAACGCTATCGCAATCAGAGCACATACTGTTCCAGGAGATGAAATCGTCTGTGATAAAACCGCTCATATTTACAAATACGAAGGTGGTGGATACGCTGCATTATGTGGAGTTAGTATTGCTTTAGTTGAGGGAAGTAATGGTATCATGAATCCTAATGATGTAGAATTAGCGATACGAAAATCAGAAGGTAGCCAAGGACATTATCCGAATGGTACTTTGGTTTGTGTAGAGAATACTTCCAATTTAGGCGGAGGCACTTGTTATCCACAACAGACATTGGATGAAATTGCAGCGATTGCTCATAAAAATGGATGCAAAGCGCATATCGATGGTGCTAGGATATTCAATGCAATCGTCAATACCGGAATAGATGCAAAACGAATGACTAGAGATTATGATTCGGTTTCAATTTGTTTCTCAAAAGGTATGGGGGCTCCAGTAGGTTCTGTTTTGGTAGGTAGTTCAGAGTTTATTGCCCGCGCCCACAGATGGAGAAAGATGTTTGGTGGCGGTTGGAGACAAGCAGGGATATTGGCGCAAGCTTGTCTATTCGCACTCGATAATAATATTCAGAGGATGGAAGAGGACCATGCTAGAGCAAAACGTATTGCCACAGCCATTAACTCAATGGATAACTTCTCCGTAGATTTAGATACAGTTCAAACCAATATGGTTTATGTCACATGTAGGAATCTCGCTTCAAAGGTAGTGCAGGGCTTAGAGAAACAAGGAATAGATCTATTCGACTTAAGCCTAAACAAAGTTAGAATCGTTTGCCATTTACATATTAATGATGAAGACGAACAGAGGATAATCAAAGCATTTTCTACATTAAATTAGAATTTGATTGAGATTTATAGTAATGTTTTGTTTACTTACTTCAAATACTCTGGCCTAATTATGTTGGCATGGATTCTGATGGTGAGCAAATTTGTAACGCTTGCAACAATATAATTGATTCCGGTACACTATGTTCCTTATGCCAGTCAATTGTTGGCAATACTTTGGGTGTAGATTGGAATGTAGTATTATCAATGAGAGAACACGAAGAAGGAATTGAACTCATTGGAGGCAGAGGCATAACTTCTTCTCGCCAACGATGGACAAAATTAAGAGATAATGTAGTTGGAACTCCCGATGTAACATGGGCTAGATTGAGGGATTACGAAGATCCAATACATTCACTACCATGTTCAGTTGAACAGTTACAAGAAATCATTCATTTGATGAAAGAAGGTCACCGATTACAACATGAAGAAAGGAGACTCTTACAAATTGGCTTTGCATTAAATGATGGAAAGTTACTTTCATTCTTACAGGACACGGCAATTCTTGATGGAAGGAAACTTCCAGCACCAGTTCCAGTAATTTTATTATTGACTCTAATCGCTGATGAAAAGAAAAGAAAGGGATGGAACATTTCCAAGTTAGTATCTGCAATGGGATCATTAGTCCATGAAGCAAATAATGTTCGAGAACAAGAGCATTATGGTCGCGTATACAATGATTGGAGAAGGCATCGGATGATGCAAAGAATGCAAAGGAGAGGAGCACGCGAAGGGCGCGTCAAGCGAAATGACTGCAAAAAGCGCCCCTTGTTGGCGATGTTAAACTGGTTGCAAATAGAGTCTGAAGACCGCCTTAGTATTGAGGAATCAAATGGTAACCATCCCCTAAGTGCCTGGGCAAGAGATGTGCGTCTGCGAATACATACAGCACATCAAACAACTTTCAACAATGAAGTGATTGAAGGATTTGCCAACCATCCGAGAGGCTGTCTTGATTTGATAACTTCACCATGGGTTTCTCGATGGCTTAATCATAGGCCGACAAATCGCCCCTTTGCGCTAAAAGATTGGCCGTTGAAACTTGCAAGGAATAAATGGCAATTCAGAGTACGTACAAAGGCCGGTAATTCACGTCTAACAACAATACCAAATGATCCAATTATCTGGGCTTATTTGATATCTGCAGTATTCTCTCCTTTAGAATCCCAAATTGGCCTAAACTTATTGGCAATTCAAAGTAATTGGGCTGCAAGCCATGATGAAACAATAGAAATTTCAGCCCCCGTACGCCGTTCAATTGATTTTCTATACCAGATAATTGGAGCTAATCCAAACAAAATCTTTGTTCAATCAAACCGAATCTTAGTCATTGGCCGCTTAGGCCATTTTTATGAAGTGCGTGTTGGAAAAGGCGCGCACGGTTCTCCATTCATTATTGGTGCAGTCAAAAGTTTGGGGCCACATGTTGCACAACCATTGTGTATTCACCATGGAACTTTCCACGCCGAAGTGCCATTGGGCGACACTATTGCTTCGGTAGTACTTTCATTACTTGACGATGTGACATTAGCTGCTAGAGTTGACAGTATTAAGTTAGAAATTGTCACAAGCCCGCCATTTGGTTTCAGCACTAAAATAACAGCAGAAGAAAGGGCATTCATAGACGCAGCAGCACTTGAGCAATTGCGTGATAGCATAAACAATCCGCGACACCCCATTATGTGGTATGACCATGAAAATGAACCCCACACTCCACAAGGAAGAAGGGCCTTACAACATTTGCTCGACAGAAATATCGATGTCGGTTTTGAAGTAAATTGGTATGGCGGAGAAAATGTTCATCGGATGCAACAAAAAACAAAGATAAGAAATAAAAAGCACGTCAATGCAACTCTGAGAGAAATAAATCAAGGTAATGCACCACCGATTGAAGATTTCGTGAAGGACTGGCGGCAAGATGTTTCAATAATGCTACCCGAAGAAGGAGTGGATAATGAACTTGAATATGTAGCAAATCCACCACATGGGCAATTGTGGATGTATTTGCGAAATCATAGGCAGCCAGGGAACCACGGAATTATCGGCGACATTAGAAATGGCGAAAGGCGTTGGTGTGAATTAATGCCACGTGTTTGGCAAGCAATGCAACTTCAACCCCTGGGCTCAACGCTTAGAGTTGGAGAACAAAATATGCAAGAGATGTCCTTTGAACATTGTAACTTACGGGTGACGATGAGAAACAGAGTAGAGGGTCGAGCAATTGTACGGCTTGCTGAATTGTTAGGCTATGTTGAGGATGGGGTGTACAATGGTCAGATGGTATTAGTTCGCAGAGATCACCCACGTCCAAATGCACGTCGTTCTATGACACGGATAATTGAAGCATTACAGCAAAGATTCGGAGCGAGAGGTGCTCCTCCTTGGTGGTGGCATTATGCAGAAGCCCAAGAAGCCCCTCAAGAGATACCTGAATTTGCTTGGGAATTAGAAGAAGACTTACGCGATGAAGAAGTAATTCAAGATGATAGAGATATTATCCCTTGATTGGTCAATATTCTCTTGAACGTACAGCTGCGATTATTATTGCAAGCGTTGCAATTAATGAGATTGCAGGCAATCCCCTTTCTTTAGAAGTATTAGAATCCAAAGTATCAGTATTATCCTCAACGATTGGATTGTTTACCTGGTAGACCAGATGTACAGAGAGGTCATCTCCATCGAATGCTTCTGGCAAGGTTATTTGTGCAGTGCCATTAGTTGAATTGCCCAATGATTGTATTTCACGCACAATATATGGATAATCCTCTAACCCATTGGTTCCATCTTCGAAATGAGCAGATGCCTCAACAACCCACAAATTAACAGAAATAACACTTTCACCAAATTGAGAGTCATCAATTGAAAGATTCCATGAAACCGAACCACTACCTTGTCCAGTAGCAGTCCAACTGAAACTGGAACTACCTTGTCCAAGCGCCAAATCAAGTTGGGCTAAGGCGGTATAATCTTCTTGTAATGTATCTCCATTAGACACACTTCCCACTTGTTTTTGGCTACCATTGAAAATAACCGTAGGAGGCACCCTTTGCCCATATCGCGAATCCCATCTTTGGTCCAAAACATCTGTGCCAAAAGGGTCTTGGGTTTCACCGATTGAGCGATGGAAATTGTATTGATTAATTGGAATCTGTTGAGCAATATCATCAAGCGCATGCTCAACCTCAACGCAATTAGTACACCATGTGGCTGTATAATCTTCAACAATTGTAGGCAGATCTGCTAGTTGGTTGTGCTGAATTGTGCTGTTATTTGCTTCAACCCACTGGCCACCGAATACTACCCCAACTTCCAATACTTCAGCCGGTGAAGCATCAGCATTGATGGGAATAATTACTGCCAGCAGCATTAACGATACAAGGCCAGATACTATGCGCATTACCTAAAGCCATCTAGTGATTCAATATCAATTGATTTGATAGTGGTCAATATTATGCTTCAGAATTGAATGAAATCATCAAAGGCTCCATCGACGAATAAGTTGCCACAAGCATCCTCCTTGCAGAATTGTTCAAGGCGAGATGAAACACCACTGCCAGTAAGGCGGCAGGTTGAAGCTACACGATTCAAGAGTCCTTCTGCAAGGCCAAGTGATTGTAATGTGGCATAATATACACATGCAATAACCATGCGAATGTTGGTGTTGACTGTTAATGGTGATACTTTATCATCACCAGGCTCACCGAGAAGGTCCAACCTGTAAGCCGCATTTCTATGAACAGCATCCAAGTCAGCATCGCTTAATGAAGCAGATAGGTTTTCCTCAAGATGAGCGATTACTTGGTCAGCATCATCACAACGTAATTCACTTGGATGGATTCTGCGAGGCTTTGGCTCCTCAAGGAAACTGATGCGAGCTTTGTAATGCTTCAAGATAATTGACTTGGCAGATAAGATCTGCTTATTGGTCAATCCAAAGCGCTGTAGGTCAAAGCGACGGTCAATCTTAGAAGTGATTTGCAAATCGCCTCCAAGTTCCGCTAGTGCAATAGCAATAATTCTAGCGTTGCTTTCCTCAGAGTCACCTTTCAAATCAGCCTTTTGTCGACAAATCTGCTGTTTCGGCATGGCTAACCTCTTCCTATCGCACGACTTCAAACCATCACGTATGTTCGCTTGCTCATCAGTCAATGGCAAACAGGACATACGAGCCAAATGCTCTATACCAATTGCAGTATTACGGCCATAAAGACTCTCCAAGTCTCTCATCACTTTACCAAAGAATGGATGGCTATCGCGTACAGTACCACGTTCCATTAATCTGAGGCCATAATAAATTCTTCTTGCTCCAGCAGGTAATGCGCGAATATCACTTTTTGACAATGGTCTACTACCTAATGCAGTTCCCTTGTTAGTTTTACCAAAAGTTTGCACTTTGGTAGCAGTTGCATTTTCACCGAAATGACGGTTATCGTCATTTTCTCCAAATACCTGGCAAGGGGCCGTTAGTCCACAATCCTTACATTCCTTTTCAGCACGTATATCGTTGATTTCGAAGTCATTACCACCGCAATCTTCACATACGTCTTTCTTCTCTTCTTTTCTATCTTCTTCTTTATTCATGTATTTCTTCCTCCATTTCATGGTGCAATCTTGATAAGGAGTCGCACAATCCTTTTGTTGCCGGGCGAGTATTAGGGCCTACGAAAAACAAGGCCGCAGTAGTAGGTAGTTGGCGGGCAACAGTTCTTCATACCACCCTCTCCGTAAAAACCCTTCGGTCATTATGTCGTATAATTGCCCAACATGAATGATTCATATTCACAATAATAACTTTTCTTCGACCCTATATAAAGTCCGGCAACAAGAAATCACCCAACCCTCAAAATTAGCGATTTTAGGCAGTATTTCTATTTTGAATAAGATAGCATTACCAATGTTATTTAGTGTAAAGAATGTGTATGAAAATGCCATAAATGACAGATGATTAGTAGAAAATTGTGCAAGCCTTCAATAACGGTTGACATTAGTTCACATGGTCTAGGGGAGTATCAATGTCTGACCAAGCACAGGTAACAATCACCAAAGAGGCAATACCTCATGGTTTGGCAGTTCCTAAATGGTTAGAAGATGGTTTGCAAAGTGAGTCCGGCAAAGATATTTTGATTATTCATCCAAATGATAATTCACGGACAAGTTTGTTACGAGAATTGTCAAAAGGTGGCATTCCAGCAGATACAACTCGACATGTAACGATACAACGTTTAGTAGCATCATTACATTTGGACCTTAGGTTGCCAGGGATCTTAGAGAATGATGCTTCACTTTTTACTCTAGTCCACAAAGAATGCGTGAAGGCTGCAGAAGATAACCAATTTCCCCTAATGCATAGTGGCGAATATGGCACATGGACCACATTCAAGACTGAGAGGTTGCTACAATTGCATCGCGTATTATCTGAAGTAAGAGATCCTACGGTTTGGCAGGAAGACCCTGGAGCGCAAGATTTGGCCAAGATACTGCATAATGTTGAAGACAAATTGGGAGGTACACATCCTGATTTGGTCAAAAGAGGATTGGTCAAAGAACTTAGTGCTACAAATGAAATTCCATTTTCATTAAAAGAAATAAGTGGAATTATTATTTTGGATATGGCGCCAGACTTCACAGAAATTGAGATCGATTTACTCACTCAAATTGCAAAATTCAAACCCATCCATCAACTATGCAATGCTGGAAATTTCCGCATAGGCCATCATGGCTCATACATTCAAGACATACAATTCATTTCCCAATCGCAACTTCCAGATTGGCTCCCAACTCATTCTGTGTGGCAAGCAGATTCACCCGCGGATTGGTTATCACCAATCGGTGTGATGGAGGAAACGAACCACCATATCGTGACCTTAGATAGAAGTGAACATACAGTGGATGCAGCAATTGAGTTACTTTCAAACTACCAACAAAATCAAGTTGGCACCGTCCTATTAATCGATGCGGCTAAATCTTCAAGAGAACAAATTTGGTCAAAGAGGTTGCAAGAATTAGGATACGATTTGCCACTTACTGCGGATAAATTGGATTCTCAACCTGCGATAGCATCAATATTGCAATTGGCCAGATTAAGTAGTGGGCAAAATGCATGGAGTTTAGCAAACTTACTGAATTTAATTTCCAGTCATTCACTTCCACTCTACAATGGCTCTGTGACGAGCGAGAAACATCCAACCGAAAAAGATTGGAAAGCAAAGCCTAGCCGTTCTATATTGGAAAAGATGGCCCAGTCATTTCATGTCTTGGGCGGGCAGGGTGCATTGCGAAGATGGATGAGAATGTTAGCCCAAGCTAAGCCACAATTAGGTGATAATGAAGAAAGGACTTTGAAAGAGTTGGAACAAACCCAGTGGTGGATAGCATCGCTTTCACGAATTTGGGCACCTCTCTTGCTAAATGGAGAAGATGCGCTGCTACAAGAGGAAGTAATTGGCTGCTCAAGTGGGCAAATATTGCCTTTGCCTGAGCCCCTAACAAGCGGAGCACAGTGGTTCAATCATATTCTCTCAAGAGTTGACTGGCAGGCACTGATGCAGAGAAGTGCAAATCAAGATCGCTCAATTCAAGCATTACAGATTCTAAATGAATGTTTTAATAATTTAGTTCAACAATTGCGCAACTGTAACTTAGAGGTTGCCACTTCAGGTATTGAATTTGCAGAATTTTTTGAATTGATAGCAAGTAAATCAAAATTAGAAACATCACGAACTACTAATCAAAATTTGACATTAGCAACTCCAGAGGATGCACATGGATTACAAGCAGATTTGATAATACTAGCAGGGTGTGATGTTGATTCTTGGTCGATGAAGGCGCCTAAAGTACCATGGATTGATTCAGAGGCGAGGATAAAACTTGGACTTCACAATACCGATTTACCGATTAGAAGAGGTCGTCATCATTTACGTCATCTATTGAATGCAGCAAAAACTGTGGTGATTTTTGATACTACTGCGGATGAAGGATGTGGTCCAAGCGCACCATTAGCAGAATGGCTTGGTGATTTGAGATTAGAAGGAACTATCACAAAACATTCTGAAATTCCACCATTTATTGCAGAAACAGAATATTTGGAAAAATTCCCTAATCGCGCATGGCATTTAGTTCACCGCCAAAGCGGAGAAGGAATGTGGCTAACCCCTCGTCCATATTCCATGGTCATTGAATCAGGCATTGCTCGCGGTCAACGTTCTGGCAATAGAGGAAGAGATAGGAAACAACGACTGGGATTAGCTATTGCTGGTGGATGGGATGAAGAAGGAATCCCGGCCCACATTGGTACTATTGCCGTAGCCCATGAAGACAAATTGCAGGCAGATAGGTTTGCAAGACAACCAAATTTTTCTGATATGGCCGATGGTGAAACCATTGCTTGGAAGCAGAGAGATGTAATGTTAAGTTATGATTCAATATTATTGCGTCCATCCAAAGGTCTAGTGAAAACAGGAGGCAGAACAGAGACAGATTGGCCTACTTTAGGATTCAAAGCAGGACGGAGTAAGACTCCAGCAATCGACCCAAGACCTCTACCATCCGCAAGTGTAAAAAAGAGTAATATCAATGAGTACATTGGTGCTAAGACTACAAAAATAGAAGTTAAACGATGGTCTGCTAGTCGTCTTCAAGCGTGGTTAAAATGCCCGCGAGAGGCTTGGATGAAATCTCATTTACGTGCAGGAAAAGAAGAATCACAAAGCGAAGATCTTGACAATCGAATTAGAGGGACAATCATTCATGATTGTGAGGCTGCGATATTAGAAGGGCATGGCATAGAGATAGGTGGCCCAGCCATGTCTAAGAGTATTACATTAGCAAATGGTCCAGTTGCAACTGATGATAAGGCTTGGAAAGCAGTTCTTGAATATTTGAGTGAAAATGTACCATGGTTAGCAAGAAGTGACGCGGTTGCAGTCCACCGAACGAGAGACCTTCTTGGAATTTCCACTGCTATGTGGAATCAATATTTGGAGGGTTCAATTTCGCTTCCGCTAAGTGGTAGGCTTGGCAGATTAGTTAATGCTGATTTAGCACTAAAAGATGTGGCTCCAATAGCCTGCGAATGGTATTGTAGGGCCAAGGATAGTGATTCAGTGGTTATTGACGCAAGTGATGATTCATCCAAGCCAAAGCCGTTCAAATTAACTGGTAGAATAGATAGAGTTGATGAAGTAATATTACCTGAGAATCTGCGAAAAATAGCCATAAAAAATGGTTTGTTATGTGAAGCAACAGATGATATGAAACCCTTATCACTCGATTACAAAAAACCCTGTGGTCCAGCAAAAAGGTGGATAATAATTCGAGATTTGAAGAGCCTTGAAGGCC
>Ga0206679_10002828_pt1 | contig 13574 bp, 14 predicted proteins | sample M110012015metaG_FD_155464 | JGI IMG/M metagenome (GOLD analysis project Ga0206679, IMG submission 155464) | Ammonia-oxidizing marine archaeal communities from Monterey Bay, California, United States - M1 100m 12015 | ecosystem: Environmental > Aquatic > Marine > Intertidal zone | place: USA... | reverse complement strand
CTAGAACCTGGACAATTGATTCATAGTATGCCTTATCCAATAAATGTAAAAGAGAAATTACTTTCAGGAAATGCATTGAATTGGTTAAATATGAAAAAAGAAGATTTCATATAATGAAAGGAAGTTTTGAGATAGGAAATACTAAAGTTGAGATTGATTTTTCTAAGGGAAATGATATTTCCATTCCCTTAAATTTTAATGGAGAACAGCCAAATACCTATGGAGTAGATAGAGCAAGTTCTAAACCTTACCAAGACGGACAATTTATTGGCGATACCCGAAAAGGTGGTCCTTGTAATTTTGAGACCTATAGTTTTACTCCTCATTGTAACGGTACACATACCGAATGTATCGGTCACATTACAGATGAAAGAATTACTATTTTATCTTCTTTAAATGAGGAAATGATTCCCTCAACTTTAATTTCGGTTACTCCAAAAAGTACGAATGAAAATTATACTCCCAAATTAAATGCTGAGGATTTAGTAATCACAAAAAAGGAATTAGAATCACAATTAAAAGATGTAAGTCGGGAGTTTTTGAGAGGGATTATTATCCGAACTTTCCCAAATTCTGAAAGCAAAATAAGGAGAGATTACATGCAAGAAATCCCTTCTTTTTTCAGTATTGAGGCAATGGAATATTTAGTGAGTTTGGGAGTTCAACATTTATTGGTGGACACTCCTTCAGTAGATAGATTGTTTGATGATGGACATCTATCTGCTCATAATATTTTTTGGGAAACAAAAGGAAAAGAGTTCAACCCTAATACTCAAAACAAAACCATAACTGAAATGATTTTTGTTCCAACTTCTGTAGAAGATGGAACCTATTTATTAAACCTGCAAATTCCTGCATTTGTTAGTGATGCAGCACCTAGCAGACCTATACTTTATAAGATAAATGAATTATAAAAATACAGCAAATTTTGCACTAGAATTAGACGCAAAAGATGAGTTGAAAGACTACAGAAATGAATTTCATATTCCATTACAACAAAATGGAGAAGAGCATATTTATATGTGTGGGAATTCACTTGGGTTACAACCAAAACGAACAAAAGGATTTTTAGATCAGGAGTTAGAAGATTGGGCTACATTTGGTGTTGAGGGGCATTTTCATGCTAAGAATCCTTGGATGCCTTATCATGAGTTTTTAACGGAAAGTTATGCTAAAATTGTTGGGGCAAAACCAACTGAAGTGGTAGCTATGAATACCCTTACGGTAAACCTACATTTAATGATGGTTTCTTTTTATAAACCTACTGAAAAAAGACATAAAATAATCATTGAAGGAGATGCATTTCCTTCTGATATTTATGCGGTAGAATCTCAAATAAAACACCATGGACTTTCTGTTGAAGCTTCTTTAATAAAACTAAGACCAAGAGATGGAGAACCAGTAATCCGAACAGAGGACATTCAATCCATAATTGAGAGAGAAGGAGATGAAATTTCACTTATTATGTTGGGAGGTGTAAACTATTATACGGGTCAGGTTTTTGACTTTGAAAAAATTACAAAATTTGCTCAAGCCAAGGGAATAAATGTTGGTTTTGATTTGGCACATGCAGCAGGAAACATCAAATTAGAATTGCATAAATGGGGAGTTGATTTTGCAGTTTGGTGTTCGTATAAATACTTAAATTCTGGTCCTGGTTCTGTGGCAGCAGCTTTCGTTCACGAAAGACATCATACAACAAACTTGAATCGTTTTGCAGGCTGGTGGGGGCACAATAAAGAAGATAGATTTAAAATGCCAGATAATTTTAATCCTATACAATCAGCTGAGGGGTGGCAATTGAGTAATCCTCCAATTTTATCTTTGGCAGCAATTCGTGCTTCTTTGTCTATTTTTGATGAGGTGGGAATGGATAAATTAGTTACAAAATCTAAGGAATTAACAAATTTCTTATTGTTTCTTTTAGATTCAATTAAAACCGATAGAATAGAAATTATTACACCAGAAGAAAGAGGTTGTCAGCTTTCTATCCGAGTTAAAAACGGAAACAAAAATTTGTTTGATTCTATAACCGAAAAAGGGGTAATTGCAGATTGGAGAGAGCCGGATGTAATTCGTGTGGCACCCATCCCACTTTACAATAGTTTTAAGGATGTATTTAATTTTTATGATATCCTAAAAGAAGAATTATAATGCAAAAAGATATTACAATAGTTGGTGCAGGATTAGTAGGTTCTTTATGTGCTTTGTATTTAACCAAGAGGGGTCATAAGGTCACTATTTTTGAAAGAAGAAAGGACTTACGTTCCGAGATTATTACAGCAGGAAAATCTATCAATTTGGCACTCTCAAAAAGGGGATGGACTGCCTTGGAAAAGGTGGGAGTGCATAAACAAGTTATGGACATTGCGATTGCAATGGATAAACGCATTATGCATGATGATAAAGGCAATTTAACCGAGCAAGCTTACGGAAATGAAGGGGAAGCAATCTATTCTGTTTCTCGTGCTGAACTGAATGTATTGATGATGAAATTGGCAGAAGAAAATGGCGCCACACTTCACTTTGATGAAAAATGTATAGACGCGAATTTGGAACAAGCAAATGCAGTTTTTGAAAATGCTCATACAAATGAAAAACAAACTATTTCTGCTGATGTATTGATTGGTGCTGATGGTGCTTTTTCGGCCGTTAGAAAGCAAATGGTTACAAAACATAATCATAAATACAACTATAATGAAATTGAGCATGATTATAAAGAGTTATTAATTCCTGCAGGAGAGAACGGAACTCATTTATTAGATAAAAACGCTTTACATATTTGGCCTAGAGGGGAGTTCATGCTCATTGCCTTAGCAAATTTAGATGGCAGTTTTACTTGCACTTTATTTGCTCCAAAAAGTGGAGAGAATTCTTTTGATGGATTAAATTCTAAGGAAGAAGTAGAAAATTATTTTGCAAGAACATTTCCTGATTTTACGGATATGGTTCCGAATTTATTTGAGCAATGGAACACGAACCCTACTTCCTCATTAGGAATTGTTAGGACATACCCTTGGCATATAAATGATTCTTCATTATTAATTGGAGATGCGGCACATGCCACTGTTCCTTTTTACGGACAAGGAATGAATGCCGGTTTTGAGGATTGTAGAATTTTAGATGAATTATTGGATAGGCATGGTAATGATTTGAAGTCTTGCTTTGAGGAATATTCTAAAACGAGAAAACCAAATGGTGATGGTGTGCAGGATTTATCTATGCAAAATTTTATTGTGATGAGAGATAGCACGGCTAATCCTCAATTTTTACTGCAAAAACAAATAGAAAAGAAGTTTGCTAATTTGTATCCTGAAAAATGGATTCCACTTTATTCCATGGTTAGCTTTACAAATATTTCTTACTCTGATGCATGGGAAATTGGTATGAAACAGGAGAAAATGATGGAGGAGATAATGAAAACACCAAATATTGAAAAAGAATGGGAAAGTGATGAAATCATGCAAAAAATGTTAAGTTTGGTGTAATGTTTTTCTCAAAAAAAATAAAAAATCTATTTTCAAAAAAACTTAAAGTAAAACCAATACTTCTTTTTCAATCAGACGATTGGGGGAAAGCAGGAATTAAAGATTTAGAATCTTTAAAAAACATAAAAGAAAAAGGAAATCCTTGGGATAAATACGGTACAGAATCGGAGCAAGACTTAGATGATTTGCAATCAGTTTTTAAAGATTTAAAAGATCATAAAGGAAACAATTTACAGATGACTGCAAATATTATATTTGCTAATTTAGATATTGAAACGAGTTTAAAAAATAATCTGGAAGAATTACATTATCTTCCTATAAAAGAAGGATTCCCAAATTCAGAATTTTGTCCTATTTCTAAATATCAGGAACTTGTTAGAAATAAAGTGTTTTATCCTTCTCTACACGGATATACACATTTCAATTACAAATCCTTACATCACTTAATACAAAGCAATTCTGAATTTAGAAAAAGAGCTGAACTCTTATTTCAGAATAACATACAGTACTTAGCTTCTGTAACTCCAGAAATTAATTTCGCACTAGTAAACCGAAAAGAAGGAAAGGATGTTTTTGAAAAGATAAATTATCAAAAAAAATGGATAGAAAAAGGGATTGGTGAATTTAAGGATGTTTTTGGATTCTCCCCTATTACCACTTGCGCTCCTGGATATAGGTTTAATAGTACTACATCAAAAATATGGAAAGAAAAAAATATAAATGTAATACAAACTGGGGGAAATAATCACATAAATATCAGGGATAAACAACTTATTTTACCAAGAACAATTCATTTTGAACCCGTTTTTAATTCAGATAATGATATATTACTACAAAAAGCAATCCAAGATGTTAAACAAGCATTAAAGGATGAAAAACCAATTATTATTTCCTCACATTCTGTTAATTTTGTAGAAGATTTCAATTTTAATAAAGAAAGAACTTTATCATTAGTTAAAAAATTAATATCTGAAATAAAGAAATTAAGCCCCGAAATAGAGTTTATTAATGAAGATAATTTACTGGAAAACTATAAAAAACATAAAATTGGAGAAAAAGACTCGTTTTTTGTAAAATAAGTGTGTTTTTATGACTTTTTATGTAAATTTTAAGAGTTTTAAAAGTTTTTGAAAACAAATATATTGAAATTAAGAAATTGATATTTATGAAAATTACACGAAAAACAACTAAAAACACAATAAAACGAACTATAACTGTCAATAATTGATCAAAAAAAACAATAAAACATGAAAAAAATAAAATTTAGACCTGGAGCAAAACCAGAAAAGAAATTGTCTAATATTGACAAAAAAGATTGGCAGGAAATATATAGAGTGCTGTCAAATGATGATAAGATGATATTAGAAACTCAAGAACAAACAAGACTGATAAGAAGAATATTAAATAATATTTTATTCTATTTTTGGATAACTATTATTTGCTTAATTTCATACTTACTAAATTTTATTTTTTTGAAATGAGAAATACTACTTTAATTCTATCTTTCTTCATTTTACTCTCCTGCCAAAAACAAGACTCAAAAACAATTATCCTGTCCAAATCATCCGAAAAATGTGTAAAATGGATGGAAAATGACAACATAATTATTCTGGATGCTTACACCATCAAAAATACGGATAGCATTTTAGCATTGGCGGATGGCATTATCTTAACCGGAGGTGAAGACATCAACCCCTTACAATATAATGACACTACAAATCTAAAGGTTTGTGGAGACATCAACTACCAAAGAGATACATTGGAACGAAAATTATTTGATTTTGCTATGGAAAATAAAATTCCATTGATTGGCGTGTGCAGAGGAATGCAAATGATGAATGTAGCAAGTGGAGGAACATTATATGGTGATATTCCAACAGAAATCGGTACAACAGTAATCCACAGAAACAATGGAGAAGTGAACCATAAAATTGTTTTGGTTGATAGTTGTTCTTTAATTTTCCCACTTGGTACAGATACTATTATGGTAAATTCGTGGCACCACCAAGGATTAAAAGAAATGCCCAATCATTTACGCATTATCGCTCGCGCTTTTGACGGATTACCAGAAGCGGTAGTGATGAATAAATCGGAACATCCTTTTATGATTGCAGTTCAATTTCACCCTGAAAGATTAGGGAAAAACAATATTATACACAGAACAATGCGAGAAAGTTTCTACAAGGAACTTGATAAATAAAATACCTTTATTCTCTTCCAAAAAAAATTATTTTTTAATGGTTTAAATTAGAGGCCATTAGAAACAATCCTATTACATTTGTCAACTTAATTTCCGAATAATGTTTATCGATATATTAATTACCTTTCTAATTAGTTTTTCTCCTTTTGGAGAAGCAAGAGCAGGAATCCCTTATGGTGATTTAAACGGACTACCTATTCTTTTAGTTCTAGTAATCGGGCTTTCAGCTAACTTATTAGTATTCCCTATTTTCTATAAAGTAATTGAATTAGCAAATAAGCATCTTTGGAAAAACAAAACTTACAAAAAAAGCGCTATTTATTTATCGGCAAGAGCCAGAACAAAAACTAAAAATGTAATTCAAAAATATGGTGTTTGGGGATTAATGATTTTTGTAATGATACCATTACCCGTAACGGGAGCTTATATAGGAACAATTGCCGCTTATATTTTCGGAATTAGTTATCAAAAATCCTTATTAGCAATCAGTATCGGAATTACATTATCTTCTATAATGGTAGCTACATTTATGCATGTTATATAAGTTTAGCATTGTAAAATAATCCTCTATATTTGCATAGATGAAAGGTAAAAAAACAGTACTTATTATTTTAGATGGATGGGGACATGGAGATAAAACTAAATCAGATGCCATACATCATGCAAACACTCCTTTTGTTGATTCCCTTTATACTGATTATCCTAATTGCGAACTTAAAACTTTTGGGGAACATGTAGGTTTGCCTAAAGGACAAATGGGAAATTCGGAAGTGGGACATTTGAACATTGGCGCTGGGAGAATTGTCTACCAAGATTTAGCAAAAATTAATATTGCTTGTGAAGATAATTCTATTGCTGAAATGGAAAATTTGAAAGCCTCTTTTGCTTATGCAAAAAATAATAATAAAGCACTTCACCTTATTGGTTTAGTTTCGGACGGAGGGATTCATTCTCATAAAAATCATTTGTATAAATTGTGTGAATTAGCACAAAAAGAAGGAGTTGAAAAAGTATTTGTTCATGCTTTTACGGATGGCAGAGATTGTGATCCGAAAAGTGGAAAAGGATTCATTCAGGAATTAGAACAGAATTTATTTGGAGCAAAAATTGCCTCTGTTTGTGGCAGGTATTATGCCATGGACAGAGATAAAAGATGGGAACGAGTAAAACTGGCGTATGATTTACTTACAAAAGGAACTGGGGAATCTTCTCAAAATCTTGTGGGTATCATCCAAAAATCTTACGATAATGGCATAACAGACGAATTCATAAAACCAATTGTAAGTGTAGATGAAAACGAAAATCCGATAGCCAAAATACAAGAAGATGATGCAGTAATTTGTTTCAATTTCCGAACAGATAGATGCAGGGAAATTACAACTGTACTTACGCAAACCAATATGTCAGATTTTGGAATGCAAACCTTAAATCTGCATTACACCACCCTAACGAATTATGATGCATCTTACCAAAAGGTAAATGTGATTTATGATAAAGACAACATCAAAAATACTCTGGGAGAGGTATTGGAACAAAACAATAAATCCCAAATCCGAATTGCTGAAACGGAGAAGTATCCTCATGTTACTTTCTTCTTTTCAGGAGGTAGAGAAGCGGAATTTGTTGGAGAAAAACGATTAATGGTCAATTCTCCAAAAGTAGCAACTTATAATTTACAACCCGAAATGAGTGCTCCTGAAGTTACCGCAACTATTGTTTCAGAATTAGAAAAAGGAGATACTGATTTTATATGTTTGAATTTTGCAAATCCTGATATGGTAGGACACACTGGAGATTATAACGCAATAAAAAAAGCGGTAGAAACAGTAGATAATTGCACTAAAAAAGTTGTGGAAGCAGGACTGAGAAACGACTATGCTTTTATCATTATTGCTGATCATGGAAATGCTGATTTTGCTATCAATTCTGATGGAACTCCTAACACAGCACACAGTACAAATATGGTGCCTTGTTTTGCACTCAATACAGGAATGGATACAATTGAAAACGGAAAGTTAGGAGATATCGCTCCTACTATCTTAAATATAATGGGAGTTAACATCCCTCAAGAAATGACTGGAGAAATCCTAATAAAATAAAAAAATGGAACACATTAACAATTACATAAACGAAAACAAGGATAGATTCATTAACGAATTAGTTGATCTTTTAAAAATACCATCTATCTCAGCTGATCCAGCTTATAGTAAAGATGTATTGGATTGTGCAGATGCAGTAGCAAAAGCAATGGAAAGTGCAGGAGCCGATAATATTGAAATCTGTGAAACGGAAGGTTATCCTATTGTTTATGGAGAAAAAATTATTGACGCCAATTTACCAACTATTTTGGTTTACGGACATTATGATGTGCAACCTGCTGACCCTTTAGAATTATGGACAAGCGGACCATTTGAACCAGTAATTAAAAAAACAGATATTCATCCTGAAGGAGCAATTTTTGCAAGGGGTGCTTGTGATGATAAAGGACAATTTTATATGCATGTAAAAGCTTTTGAATTGATGATGAATACAAACACTTTGCCGTGTAATGTAAAGTTCATGATTGAGGGTGAGGAAGAAGTAGGTTCTGAAAATTTAGGTGTTTTTGTAAAAGAAAATAAGGAAAGATTGAAGTGTGATGCTATCTTAATTTCAGATACTGGAATTATTGCAAACGACACACCATCCATCACTACAGGATTGAAGGGGTTAAGTTATGTTGAGGTAGAAGTTACGGGACCAAATAGAGATTTACATTCAGGTTTGTATGGAGGAGCAGTTGCGAATCCTATCAATATTTTATGTGAAATGATAGCGAAAATGAAAGATGAAAATAACCATATTGCAATTCCAAAATTCTATGATAATGTAGTGGAACTTTCAACAGAGGAAAGAGCAGATATTGCTAGAGCACCTTTTTCGTTAGATAAATATATAAAAGCATTAGACCTTTCTGATGTTCATGGAGAAGAAGGATATACAACTATGGAGCGTACCGGAATTCGCCCAACTTTGGATGTAAACGGAATTTGGGGAGGATATACTGGTGAAGGAGCAAAAACAGTAATTGCTTCAAAGGCCTATGCAAAAATTTCTATGCGATTGGTTCCTAATCAATCTGATGAAGAAATTACAACTTTATTTTCCGACTATTTTAAAAGTATTGCTCCTAAAAGTGTAAGTGTAAAAGTTACTCCTCATCATGGTGGTGAGCCTTATGTTTCCCCAACTGATATTCCTGCTTATGTTGCAGCATCTAAGGCAATGGAAACTACTTATGGCAAAAAACCTGTTCCGGTTAAAAGCGGGGGATCTATTCCTATTGTTGCTTTATTTGAATCAGAATTAGGAGTCAAATCTATCTTACTTGGTTTTGGTTTGGATTCGGACGCTATCCACTCTCCAAACGAACATTACGGAATTTTTAATTACTTGAAAGGGATAGAAACAATTCCTCATTTCTTTGCTAATTACGCTAAGTCACATTAAACCTTTTTACAATATCCTTCTCTAAAAAGTGTTGTTTGTATAAGTAAATTAAAAAGTTTACTTTTATTGCCACAAAACACTATATATGAAAGGCTTTCTGTATATTTTTTCATTGTTAATTATTACATCTTGTACAAAAGTAGAAGATGTACTTATTGGAGACAATACAAATCCTCCCGATTTTACAATTGAAAATACTACAATTGACAATTATATTAATAAACTTTACATCAGCACAATAGGAAGAGAGCCAACTGAAACAGAATTTGATTCCCATTTTGAAGTTTTAAGAAACTCCAATTTATCACAAGAGAGTAGAGAGATTGTTATTACTGAAATACTAAATAAAGAAGAATATTATAACAACCTATTTAAATTGGAAAGTGCAAATATTTTAACTGGTATCGACACTGCAGACATCAACCAAAATATTCATGTCCTCAATGTTCTTCTTTCAAACTCTCAAGGATTAGATAGTATGTATTTTTATGATAACTTACAAAGAATGTTGAAGTTACAAGAAGTTTTACCAGGATTAAGCAGTGGAGCTATTTCCAATATTGAAATGCACAAACGCATGATAAACAATAGTTTTTATGATGAAATAAATATGGGTACAGAAAATTTTGTTGTTTCTATTTTTCAGAATTTCATACAAAGATATCCTTCCTTTTCTGAATTAGAAAGCGGAAAAACAATGGTGGATGGAGGAAATGCAAATTTATTTTTAGTTCCTGGAAATGGAAAAGAAGATTTTATAAATATCTTTTTTAGCTCAGACGAATACTTTACAGGACAAACAAATATTTTATTTAACCGATATTTATTTCGGAATCCCAATTCGGAAGAAAGTGTAAATTATAGTTTGGATTATATGGAAACTGAAGATTATAAAATACTTCAGAAAAGAATTCTTTCCACTAACGAATTTATAGGACTATGAAAAAATTAAACCTTATTATTTTATGTAGTTTACTAATTCTTCTTTCCTGCCATAAAGAGAAAAACGCTATATATGAGTTGAATGATGTAACAATAGAACAAAATTCTTCCAATAAAGAACATCTGAAAACAACAACTGAATTTATTTCCATAGCATATTCTGATATTTTCGGTACAGTAATTACCACCTCTAAACTTTCTGATTTAAGTAGAATATATTCTGCATTTGGAGACAAAAAACTGATTGAAGAAATGGTGATAAAAAACTTTTTAAATGAACCTTCTATTCAAATTCCTCAAATTGACAGAAACTCTATAAGTACTATAAACGAATTTGTAAATTCTACTTACAGAAAATTATACAACAGAAATCCAGACGCATATGAACTTTGGTTTATCTCGGACATGATACAAGAAGATACTGACTTAACATCTGAACTAATTCATTTTTCATTAATGACTGCTAACGAATATCGATATTACTAATGGGAAGAAGAAATTTTATAAAGAAGCTGACGCTAACTACAACAGGAATAATTGGAGCACCATATATTCTGCCAACAGGAAGGTTATTTGCCTCAACAGGAATAAGAAAAGCAAATCATGTAGTATTTTGCTTATTTGCTGGAGGGGTTAGAAATCAAGAGTCGGTACACAAAATGGATGGAAATTTAATGCCCTACACTTTAAAAGGTTCTGAAGGAATCTCAGCTGATATTGTATCTGGGATAAATTTTGTTCCTCCAAATACTGGAATGACATTGCAAGAACAAGGTACTTTATACAAAGAATTTAGAATGAAATATGGTCCGACAGGACATTATGGAGCGCATGCAACAGCAATGACTGGAGTATATACTGGTGAGAATTTAAATATAAATGCGAATCCTCAATACCCAACTATTTTCGAATTGTACCGAAAACACAATTCTCCCTCTATGAGTGCAAAAAACACATGGTGGGTATCTAATTCTTTAGGGGCGTATGCTCATTTAAATTACTCTACTTATCAAGGATATGGTCCAGATTTTGGAGCTAACTACATTCAACCTGCTTCCATTATTTCTCAAGAAGGTTATGAAGCTTTAGGGAATTCAAGATCATATGACAATACAGAGGAAGAAAAGATTAAATCGATAAGAGGATTTTGTGACGCTCACTTTTCCTCACAATACAATGGAGCTGCAAATAGCATTACAAATACGGAAGAAGACAAAAAAGAAATAGAAGCCTTTATAAATCAATGTTTTGTGGATACTGCAAACGGAGCATTTAATGATCAGTGGGGAGTGGGAGGAGCATTATTTAATAACGATATGAGGACGGTTCATTTTGCTGAAAAAATAATTGAGGAATACCAACCAGAATTATTGGTGGTAAATATGCAGGATGTGGATATTGCACATTCTAACTTTACTTTGTACGCAAATAACTTACAGAAAGCAGATTATGCTTTGGCTCATTTATGGAATACTATTCAATCTACTCCTGGAATGATGAACGACACTATTCTGATAGCAATGCCAGAACATGGTAGAAATGAAACAGGAAATGGATTATATGATGCTTACGGAAGAGAAGCCTTAGATCATACTAATGATGAAATGAGTAGAGAGATTTTTTCTCTTATTCTAGGACCAAGTGGAGTGGTAGTTCAAGACCAAGTTTTCTCTCAAGAGAAAGGAGAAAGTATTGATATTGTACCAACCATTGCAAATATATTAGGATTTGAAAATGATATTCCTGGAGGATTATTAAATGGAAATGTCTTAAATGAAAGTTTTTATTAAAATGAAAAAAATATTTTTTACAGGAATCATTTTATCCATATTATTAGTGAATTGCACAGAAGATAATTTACCAATAAACCCTTATGATGGAATTGATTATGGTGATACTATATTAGTAATTGATACGGTTTCTCCTTATTCGTTTGTAAAGGTTCATAGAGATATTTTATCTCCTTCTTGCAATGTAATGGGTTGCCATGATGGTAGTTTTGAACCAGATTTCAGAACGGTAGAAAGTTCGTATAACACATTGGTTTATCATCCCATAATTAAAAATAATTTGGAGGAGGATTTTACATATCGAGTTGTACCAAATGATACAGCAAATTCTGTGTTGCACGAAAGATTAACCAACTGTTGTTTTGTAAATACTAACGACAGAATGCCACAAGACAACATAGGCAATTCTCTTAATCAGGAAGACTTAGACCTTATTACAAATTGGATTCTTACTGGAGCAAAAGACATGACAGGAGCAATTCCGGATGAGCCAAATAACATGCCAAATATAGAATATTATATAGTTACCAATTCTACATACGATAGCACTTATTCCGACAATAGAGAGGGAGGATTGTTTTATCAGCCTTTTATAATGCCTGCAAATGAAGATGTAAACTTCATTGTTTTTGTGGAAGACGACAAAACAGATCCGGCTGATTTACTAGTTCATAAATTAGAAATTTCAGAATTTCAGAATAACTATAATAATGCAATTGAGATATTTGCAACAACTTATGTTGCTCAATTTGAAGTGTGGGTAGTTCCTTTTAACACTTCTGTTTTGCAAAGCGGAAAACAATATTATTTCAGATACACTGTTAATGATGGGGAAAACCCAAACAATACTACTTACCCAAATAATCAGACCTCTTTTATTTATAAAAGTATATGGTCGTTTATAATGCAATAAATGAAAAAAATAATTTATCTAATTCTTCCTCTATTTTTATTTTCTTGCGGGAAAGATTCGTCAATAAATCCTGTTCCTGTAATTGAATTTATTAGTATCTCTCCTGCCATTGCTCAGGAATATACAGATGAAATTACAATAGTAATAAAATATACGGATGAAGATGGAGATTTGGGAGAGAACAATCCAGATGTAACCAACTTATTTGTAAAAGACATTAGAAATGGAATTGAGTACGAATACCGAATTCCTCAACTTTCTCCAAACGAAAATGAAATTTTTATAACAGGAAATTTTAATATTCTGATAAATGGAAGTGGTATTACAAACGGAAATTCTTTCGAAAAAGTTTCCTACGAAATTTTTGTGGAAGACAGAAACGGAAACCAAAGTAACACAATAACTACTTCCGAAATTACAATTCAACAATAAGATGAAAATAAATAATTTATTAGGAATATTTTTATTCCTAACTATAAGCTGTAACAGCCAAGAAAATAAAATGGGAAAATCGGAACATAAATATACAAATCAGTTAGTAAACGAAACTAGTCCCTACCTTTTGCAACATGCTCACAATCCTGTAAATTGGCACCCGTGGAATGAGGAAACTCTTGAAAAAGCAAAAAAAGAGGAGAAACTTTTACTAATTAGTATCGGATATTCAGCTTGTCATTGGTGTCATGTTATGGAACATGAAAGTTTTGAAGATTCGGCAGTTGCAAAAATAATGAACGATAATTTTATCTGCA